>JAAUXT010040531.1_pt1 | contig 13372 bp, 18 predicted proteins | sample 7278171 | NCBI WGS metagenome assembly JAAUXT01 (sample SAMN14350112, study PRJNA611818) | marine sediment metagenome | isolation source: surface marine sediment (1.8m) | place: French Polynesia: Moorea | collected 2018-08
ACAAAATTTGAATACCGAAGAGAAGTATAGATTGAACCGGCTTTCACCTTTGGCAGGAATTACTTCCCATTCTTCCCCCCCCCCCCCCATGTACAAAATTCAAAAATGCTGAATTTACAGATTGCTGGGCTCTACCACACAGACATAAAAGGAAAGTTAGAAATTGTATATTTCCGGATTTCCAGGTTACACCCCGGCTGTGCTCAAAGTTGAAACCTAGAGAGTTCATATCATATATCAGATGATGTTGTGTACAGTGACAGCGGCTGATATTTGTACGTGAAAGTCCAGTCTGAATTGTTCTCTACTTTTCAGTGCAAAAGTGATTTGGCAAATGACGAGGAGATATTTGCTGAGAAAGTGAAGGAAGTGAACTCCTTGCGGGATCAAATATCGCATTTGGTAAGTCATCAGCGAGAAAAGCTCAGCACCGTTTTGTTGCAACGCTCAGGGCACACATTGCTGAGATGAGCGCGTCCTCTACATTTCAACAGGAGTCGCAGTTGGAGAGTCAGGCAGCTCAGCTGGAGGAAGCAGCAGAGAGACAAACCAAAACAGAGGAGAAGTTGGTTCAGCAGCAAGTCACATTACAAGAGCTGCAGAACAGTCTCAGGGTGTGTGCCGGTTCTGTAGCCTTTTTGAAGCGTCCTTTGCCACAGTGTTAGTGTCGCTCTGTAAGAGTGCGAAAACCCTTTTGTTTTCTAATGTGCGTCCGGGTGTGGGTTTGTTGGTCCATCTCCCCTGTGGTGAGTGCAGAGACCAACCACTGCACTGACTGTTGTGGTGGCTGTGCTGTCATGTACACTGACTGTCCTGTATGACTACTGACTGTCAACCATCACACTAACCACACCGATCATCGTACGAACCGTCGTACAGTGACTGGTCAGTACACATCAGACCGACCGTGATGTCGGCAGACAAGGCTGTGACTGTCACCTGACCCCCACAAGTTCTGTCTGTCTGTTTGACTGTGTCTGTCTGCAAAACGTTGAGGGTGCCATGTAAATTTTATTTCGGAAGTGTGAACATTGCCCCACATACCCTCAGCTGGGGGTTGGTGGGGGGGGGGGCAATCCAGACCAACAGAAGTGTTCGGCAGGCCAGCATTCCTTGTCTTTTTGTTGTTGTTTTGTCTGTTAAGACTCTTTTTTTCACGTCAGGAGAGAGAAAAGGAGGTGGAGGAACTGGAGGGGGTACAGAAAGAACTGGACTTGTCGAGCGGATCGGTGCTACAGAGTTCAGGGGTGGTGTCAAGAAGAGCAAAGTCAGTTCCAGTGTCCATGCTTGCGGAGAGGTCAGCCAGGAAAGAGGTATTGAACGATTTTTCCAGCTTGGTCTTGGTTGTCTGATCTCAGCAAACTTGTTGAAATTGAAAAGAAAAAAAACACCACACACACACAAAATGTCCCAGGCTGCAACACGAAACATCCACACGAGTCCGGCGGTGATCTCACTGGAGCGGGTGATGGCGGGCTTCCGCGCGCGCAGTCAACTGCTCGTGAGTCGGCTTGAGGACAGCGACGACGTCTGCATCCCGGAGTTCACCACCGACAGCAGCGACTCGGCTCCCGACGATCCCTCCCCTCAACCGTGCGTGTTCTCAGTTTCTTGCGTGCACCAAAAGGGTCAGCACAGAAACACAAAACGGGCCAGCTGACTTCCAAAGCTGGCCACTCATTTCCAGGGGCAATTTCGGTCGGAGGAACCAGGGTTCGCGGGGCACGTACCGCGTCGTGAAGCCACGTATTCGGTCGCCGCCGCACCCGTCTGTGGAGAAGAAACCCGAGGAGGACCTCATGGCCACCGACGACGAAAAGCTTCTCCTCAAGCACAGCATGGACAGGGAGAACCTCGGCAAAACTCTTGTCAGAGGTAAAACTGAGATTTTGTCTCAGGACAGTTTGTGAATTGCAGTTTTGTGGCAACACATTTAGCGGACGAGTTTTTACGTTGAAGATGGCAAGAGTGCTGTGCTGACAAACATTGAGAGTGGCCAAACGAGCTCCGGTTTACCTCAGTCGCACAGCGATCTGCAAAAGAAGCAGCTGAGGAATGTGGAGCTGGAAGTGAGGCACTCGACGCAAGTGCTTCGAGATCTTTCAATCAACATCAGGTGGAATTTCACTTTTTGATCACATTCGAATTGCCTGGGGATTTCTTTCCATCAGTTAGAACTTGATGCAATTGTGGTTTGAAATGTGTGGCCGCATTTTTGCAGAATGAAGGAACAGTTAATCAAGGAACTGGTGAAGACTGGAAAGGAAGCAACAGTGATGAACAAACATTACGAAGAGAAAATACAGGGACTTGAAAAGGTTTGTGTTTCACTGGTTGTGTGTGTGTGTGTGTGTGTGTGCGTGTGTGTGTGTGAGTGTATGTGTGAGTGTGTGTGCGTGCGTGCGTGTGTGTGTGTGTGTTGTCGAGCGGAATGTATTGTTCGTGCGACAACAAAAATTGGACTTACAGGAAAAAGTGCAGGTGAAACAGGAGTTGTCCCACATCCAGAAAGCGTATCAAGAGCTCGAGCACAAGGAGAAGCAAGATCAGGCGGAAAAGGAAAAGCTGCAGATGTGAGTTGTCCTTTTTGTCTGTGGCTTGTGGCTTTTTCCGGCTGGTGACAATCGTTTGGGCCAGAATGTGCGTGATTCTTTTTATTCAGGGAATTTCGAAAGAAAATGGAACTGGCAAAGACACGATTGCATTCATTGCAAAAGAAACAAAAGGACACTGAGAAGATGGCAACCCTGACAGGAGCAAACGACCGAAGGTAACTTGAGAGCCATTTCGTTTTGAGAACAGTTCCTCAACATTTGCTTTTGATTTGAATTCTACACGAACATTGACCTTCCCTTGCAGGGTAAAAGATTTGGAAAGTGCCGTGGACAAGATGCGACATCAACATGACAATTTGCAGAAAAGACTGAAAGACGAGCAAGACAGGAAAATAAAATTAGAGGTGATATTTGATTCTTTTTGAATCGCGTGGCACATATTGACAAGTGTTTCTGCAAATCAATCCGCAAGCTGCAGTCAATGGTGGCTCAAATTTCTGCTCACATGTTGCAGAGAGACATTCAAAAAGATCAGCACAGAATCAAAGAACTTGAAAAGAAAACCGAACAGCAGGCAAAAGTGTTGAAAGTGAAGACAGAGGAGGTAGTCGCTGTGCAGAAACGACTCAGGAGCGCCAACCAAATGTCCAGGTAAAGGTCCAGCATGGTCATGTTGAGGCTTGTGTGGTTGAAACGAAACCAAAAGGAAGCAGGTGATGGTTTCAAGCTGTTGACCAACCTGCTTGATGCTTGTCAGTGAGAATCATTTTTGGATTCAAATGCTTCAATGTTCCATGAAATACTGGAACCATTGAACGCCCTTGACTCAGAAATCCAATCGCGCTTGCTTCAGTGCTGTCACATCTTGTTGCTCTCCAGTCGTTCTTGGTGCTCCTCAACGGTGTTTTGTGTTGCCTTTTTCTCCAAACCCCTTCTCTTCTATTTTAGGATTTCTCTCCCTGTTACTAAGCACAGGTACGTGGCTGTTTGTAGGCTTGTAACTTTCTGGTGAGCGGGCAGCCTTTCCGAAGAGCTTTCACTTTCCTGCGCGTCGTGCAAGTCTCGCCCATTCTGTTCTGCTTCTGCTGTTATTTCATGGCACAAAGTCCAAAATATTTTACAGTGAAGAAAATCGACTTGAAGAGCAGAAGAAATGGCTGGACAGCGAAATGGAGAAAGTTCTTCATCAGAGACAGGAAATGGAACAATTGGAGAAGGTAATGTTTTCACGAAAATGTGCAGCAGGTGCGTTGTGAGCACAGCTTTGTTTTGAACTTTGGCCAAAATGTCCTTTTATGTGAAGGACTTGGAGAGACGTGAAGACATTATTCTGAAGAAGGAAGCAATGCTTGCGGAGAAGAGTGAACTGGAAATGAAGAAACTGAGATCTAGTCAGCTGCTGACGAAGGTAATCATTGAAATTCTTTGCCTTGGACTTCTGCGCGGCGCGAGCCTGAAAGTACCGGCATGTTCCGACAGACAAACAACTTTGCGAGACGGTTTCGACCCCGTGTTGATTGATCGCGTGCTTTTTTCAGGATATCATGACTGTGTCAACAAAATTGGAATCCATGGATCGACGAATAGAAGAAAAGTCGAAGGAGATCGCGGCCACACCACGAGAGGGACAGGCCAGAACGCGAGAGGAATTGAAGTCTCTGCAGCAAGAAAAGGAAAAGCTGCTGAAAAGAAAACAAGTGCTGGACGCGAAAATGAAAGAAGGCGCCGTCCTGTCTCCACAGGAGCAGAGAAGGTTTCTTGAGTTAACTTTTCTCGCCAGACATTACCAGTGACCTCATGTTTGACTCAGAAATATGTTGGGGTTGTGTTTTTCGAATCAGATTGATCGAGATGGATGAAGCGCTGGAAACACTGGACGCTGCGATCGAATACAAGAACGAGTCGATCCAGAACCGACAGGAAAATCTCAGGAAGTCCGTTCTTCTGAGCCAGGTGCGAAAAAAACGACGTCGACTGTTTTGACATGGTCCACACACAACAAACAGTTTGAGTGGAGGAAAACCAAGCGCCAAACACGTCCATTTTGTTTTCTGTCAGAGCGAGAACAACGTTGTGCACCGACTGAATTCGTTGACGACAGGCGAGACTCGCACGCTTCTGCACAGATACTTTGAAAAAGTAATCGACCTGAAGGAAAGCGACAGGAAGAAAGACATCCTCTGCTCAGAGCTGCAGGTGAGGACCTGATTGGTCACACGGTTCGTTTCACGGACAAACGGCTCGTCCAATCACCCTCATGACACGTGTCCGCATCCACTCTGAAACCGTGGCATGATCTGTGGCAGGTGTGAGAATTTCCGTGTCTCTTCCACAGATGAAGATCGAGGAGCAGGAGACGGCGCTCAAGGAACTGGAGGCGAGTCTGCAGCGCAGCGCGATGGAGCTCGACCGCCGCCTCACCACGCAGCAGCAGGAGTACGAGAAGAAGGTGCAGGTGCTCATGCGCCAGCTCGCCGAGGCGGACGCCAAGACGCCGGCGACTGGGCCCAGCGGAGATGCCGCAGCCAGCGACAAGGACATCAAGTTAGATTTCATTTGGTTGTTGTTGGGGTGGCGCCTCTGTTGAGCAGAAAAATCAAGAAATGATGCGGTTTTTGCAGGAAACTCACAAGAACAGCAAGAACGGGATGTTGAGACACACTCACTGAATTGAGATCCATTTGATTTTCTGCAGAATTCATCAGCTGGAAAAAGATTTGTTCTACTACAAAAAGACGAGTCGAGACTTGAAGAAGAAGTTGAGGGAGCTTCTGGCCAGCAACCCAACACCAGCCCCTCACGAGGAGGGAGGAACAAACCATGGTCAGTCCAACCGTGATTTTTCAACGTCGTGGACAAAGGGTTTCCCGTATCCAAAGATAACTTATTTTGAAGGAGTGTTTGCGACTCTCACCTGTTGTGGGAAGGAATGCGAATATTATTCTTCGCGCAGTTGACGACCAGATGAGCGCCTACGCAACTCCAAGGGACGTGAGTTCTACGCCTCGAGATGCGCAGTCCAGTCGCGCTGCCGTCGCTTCACGGCGGGACAGCGGCATCAGCACCAGGACCGGCACGCCGAGAGCCGTCAGGTAGAGCGCGGCCCGGGAGCATCCGCTGCTGCGTCCCAATCAAAAATGACGTCAATATTTTGAGTCATGTGCAAATAGTAACGCGAAAGGTTTTGCTTCGTGTTGCGTTCAGACACAAATCTCAGGAGAGGCGAGGATCTGATGACCCAGCGCCGAAGCCACCAACAGCCGTTCGAGGTTCTGCGCAGCACGACAAGGTCATGAGAGACGGCCTCACCCCAGTCAGAATATCGCGCAAGGAGTTGCGTCGAATGAGTGACGATGAACTGAGCATCCGCAAGTCCGCTGTGGGTCACGACACGATCCTTACAGGTGGGATGCCAATTCCAAACTTTGTTGATGTGAACCAAAATTGAAACAAACTGAATGAACCTTCAGCATTCGATTGCTCGTAAGTTGCAGTGAATGTTTCAGATTCTCTCGAGGCTGGAGATGGGCAGAATCCCTGGACATGATTCTGTGAAAAGGCGGCCAGATGAGAAGAAAGTCCGGAATCTCACCCACCTGCTGACTGTGCACATCGCCACAATGTGCTTTGGACACGACTGTGCTGATGTGTTTGAAGAAAGGCCCATACAAAGTTTACGGTTTCAAGGTGCTCACGAAACATTTTTGCTGTAATAATTGGGAATTGTGTGTGTTAGCAGCACCTGCATTCTTGAACCAAGAGTTCTGCAAACGGTTTGTATGGGCCGGAGTTCGTCACAAATCTTTACCATGACAAAAAGCGTTTCTTGATGTGAAGAAAATGATGCACCAGTGTGAATGGAAATCCAGGAACTTTTTGGTGCGTCTCGAAGTGGCAACGCTCGCTTCCTTTCCGTTTGTTTTTTTTTCCAGCAGAACTTTGCTTATGCCGTGAAGGCGAGATTTGCTGCAGTGCGGCTCAGGTGCAATTGGATGATAATTTTTTTGGCAAAATTTTGATGTCATTCCGTCCGTAGCAAGAACCAAAACCAGAGGGTGGCAAATGTTGCTCCCTTCCAACAGTGTTCGCATTTTCCTACCGTCCATGATTTTGAGTGGAAAAGCAAACTGAGTGTCCAACATCGTCAACATGACGCCTTTGCCGAGCACAATAAATCTTGTTGTGTCTCTTGTGGTGGTCGAAAATGATCATTCCAAAACGTCCATCTTGTGATGAAATCAGATAATCTCTGAATGAATCAGAGTTTGAATCAGGTAGTCTGCAAGACGTCAACATGGAAAGTTGTGTTTGTTGGCACAACTGGGCAATGAGATCAGCGAAGAGCGAAGGTCAGAATGCTGCATGATACTTTTGTACGAAACAGTTTTTCTTGTCATTCTTGTGCCTTTGTTCATTCGTGACTGCCTTCCGTAGCGCAAGCATTATTTTGTACGAATTATTTTTTGTATTTTTCACAAGGTGAGAAAAATATATTGACCACACCAGAGTTCAAACAAGTTCATGTGAGACAACGATCAAGAATATTTGGAAAAGTCCAGCTGACGACCGAGACGGTGGCCACGCAGTGATTTGTTGACGAGGCCAGCCCCCGTGTTCGTGAAAGACACACGCGACGTTGAAATCAGTCAATCAGTATTTTTGGAAAGATATTGAATTTCATTCACTCAATGAGCGCGCGATGCCGATCGTTCGATGGCGCACATCATGCATGTGGAACACTGGTGTTTTTGTTGTTTTGTTTGGACATTTTAGGTCCAGACGGGGGAGGGGGGAAGAACTTACCAGGTCGGTCCAGGCCTGAATCTGCAGGTCCAACTGGCGGGTCCAACTGCGTCCACGCTCAAATGTTGCGTGTTGTCTTGAGGCACCAGAGATCGCGCGCCCTTCAATTTCTAATCTCTTGTCACAACTAAGAACTGCGTTGACGCCGAATTTGAGACATGTGTGATTTTGGCCACTTCTGACAGCTTTTTTATCATTTGTGTTTTGACAATTTAGTGCTCAGTGTTCCATGTTTTCAACAGATTCAGTCTTCCTCGCATCTCATCAGAGGTCGGATTGTGTTGTTTGGGATTCACTTATGTAATAGTTTGCAGCTCAGAGTTTATTTGTTGAACACTCTGTCTGGGTGTTTTGGCGATGCTGAAGCTGCTGAAGGTGAAGCTGCTCGGTTGAGCGGGAGCGGGGAACGCAGCTGCGCAAAAATGACCCGCGAAAGCGAAGCAAACGAAGACATTTTCCCAGCCATTTGATTTCAATTTTTTTCTGCCTGGTCTCTGTGTTCAGACCATTGTGCATCATGCAGTAAACGAGAACGTCGAATCGTCCATCACCAGGGACAGTCGTCGCTGAGGTGAGCCGACGGGGATCTTGGGGAGGGAGATTTTCCTGCAGACCACACGCTGTGGATTGGTCAACGGAGTGACATGTTCGAGCACCTCGGCAAGTTTTCGTGCTCAGTATCTGGATTTATAATTTCACTCACCCCCCAATTTCTTTTTCTTTGGGGGGGGGGCGTTTGAGAGGCGGAGCATTGTTTTGGCGAAACTAGACGTGGCAACTCGGTCAAGACCGAGTTGGGAGGTGCATTGGCAGCGTTCGATTTGCCTGTCCTGATCTTTCAACAATCGCAGTCCTTCCCAGCAGAACGCCTTGCACCGCCCCTTGCCGGAAAATGTGTTCGTTTTGTACCAACATGTGATGCGTGCTGACGGACCGTGTAAAACGAGTGGCACTCACACAGTTGTGCTTGGATCGGTTGTCCCTGCCTTGTGGCAGACTAAGGAAGGCCCGGGTCCCCTGATCCGCGGAAAAGTTTTTTGAGGCCCCGAGTGTGAAACTCCGAAGAGGAGGGTCAGTTCTCTCCCGGTTCGCCCCCCTTCCTTTTCACCCTGATTTGGGATCCGCAAAAGCTCATGCACACGCAACTGGCTGCTTTTTCAGGATGCTGGCTTGCTGAGAGGAACGACCTGCTTTGACTGCCTGGGTTGGGATGCCGGTACACTCCAACTCACAATGGACGTCAAAGTGCGAAAACTCGAAGTGATCTACAACCATCCGCGTAGAGTGTTTTGGGCTGGGACGAAAGTTCGCGGGAATGTCGTGCTGCATCTGAACCAACCGACTCACGTGAAATGTACGTTTGGTGTCAGTCTGTGCCCATGTGTGTGCCTTTGTTTGTGTCTATGTGTGTGTGTGTGTGTGTGTGTGTGTGTGTGTTTGTGTGTGTGTGTATGCGTTGTGTGCATTTGGATTGACTTTTCACTTCTATTGCATCATTCTCAGCATTGATGCTCTGTGCGAAGTAGTGACATTGTTACATTCCAGTCGGACGTTTCAATTTGTAGGCATTGCGATGCGACTGCATGGAGCCAGCCTCATAACGTGGACGAAGACTGGTCGAGGAAACCCGTATTACAAACCTTCGGAGACTTTTCAAGATATAGAAAAATACTTTGACGAAAGAATCACATTGTTTGGATCTCGTAAGTGCATTTGCATCAGAGATGCCAGAAGAACATTGTTTTTGCTCTTTTTGACAAGATTGGTGAAAATGAGGAGAAATGCGTCTGAATGTTTCACCGTCTTCTTCCAGGAGATGATAATGACCACGGAGCGTACCTCGCAGCAGGAATGAACACATTTGGGTTCGAACTCGCGCTCAGTGAATTCTTGCCGTCCACGTTCATGGGGGAACTCGGGGGAGTCGAGTACCTGTGCGCTGTTGCTGTGCGGTACGAAAACAGCTCGGGTCAGGTGGACGAAGTGACGAATCCAATAGAGGACGCATTCTTCAATGTCATTGGCATATCGGATCTGAATATGCAACCGTCTCAAATTCGGGTACGTCAAATTGAAACGCGAGTCAAAATGGTTTGTCCTGCCAATCGTCTTTCCTCCTGTCGGAACGCTGGGTTGGAGTTTTGACATTTTATTTTTCAATTTCTTTTTTGTTCTACCCTCAGATGACTGCTCAAAGTGAAGGCACCACCGAAGCCGGCTGTATGTGCATTGGTTCAGGCACCATATCATGTGTTTTTCGCATCAACAAGCTCGGATTTGTTCCTGGTGAACCGGTGATAATCTATGCAGAAATACACAACGACAGCGACTCAAGAATCAATTTTACTGAACTCTCGTTAGTTCAGGTAAGAAGGCAGCTTCTCTGCAGGCAGACTCCACGGAATGCCATCGAGTGAATTACACGATTTGTCAGGATTTTGTCTCCAACAAGGAATAGTTTTTGGTGTCAACTTTTTTAGTTGGTGATATTCAAAGCGTCAACCACATCAAACAGCGCCTTTGCGAGCACCTTGCCAAAAAGCAGAGAGTTGTCGTTTACGATGGCGTCGAAAGGGAAAGGGGCAATATCCAGTGGCGAATTCAAAAGGTGGAACGACGTGCCATTTGAGATTCCTCCCGTGCCACCATCAGGTCTGCCGGGCTGCAGGGGCATTGACATCCAATACCGGCTTGAGGTATGGAAACCGAATCGAAAAGTTACATATTTAGTCAGTCACAGTCACTTTGAGTATTACGCACTGGTTCGTGTGACAAGATGACCTGAGTGTCGAACACCATTGTTCACCGCAGTTCAGCGTGGTTGCGAAGTGTGACACGGTGCTGCGGCTGCGACAGGACATCCTGGTCGGGACGGTGCCGCTGCAGCACGACGTCGAGGCCGGGCGCGTTCCTCCAGGTGCGGGTCCCAACGTAACTTCCCTCAACTCAACTTGCAAAGCATATGTGGTGTATTCCTGCAGAAGTCAAGGACTTACTTGCGAGAAATGTGACCTGTGATTCCTTCATCGGCAGCGCCGACGAGTTACGAGCAGAGCGCGGCGCTGCACGACGCACAGTACGCGCAGCGGGTGCCTGGGGGCGGCGCGCCGCTCTACCCGTGCTACCGTTTGTCGGGCGGCGCCGCCGTCGCCGCAGCGACACCTGTCGTCGTCACCAATCTATACCACCAGCAGCCGGCCGCCGCCGTCGTCATGCACTCGCAGACCGTCAACCATCAACACGCCAACCATGTCCCTCAAGCTGACACCACCTTGTGAGGTATGGCGTTCCCCGTTCTTTACGTGGTCACAACTGCGGGAGTCTTTTGTGTTGATACTTGTATCCGAGAGTGAGAATCCGGTGGGTGAATCATTTGTTGAGCTCTTGGTGCTGAGGTGAAGAGTCCAACACCGCAACGTAATGCCAAAATTGTGCAAACCTTGTGGCTGACATTCAGGAGTGTAAGAAAAAAAAAGTGAAATTTCTGCACGACACGAGCAATTCTTTGAACAAGAGGCACACATAAATTTGTGAGTGAATGTCTGAGACAGGCATTTCCCTCAGACAAGCTGTGCTCCGGTGTGACAGGCACAGTTCATTTTCAAGATCTATGTAACACCGAGCCCCTTGTGTCCAAACGATGTTTATTGCTTGTGACGGCAGAATCAGGGTGTTGTCAACGCTGATGGAGATCACGCCTCTCAATACACCCTGTATTCCTTCTCAAGACACGTTTCGTGGCATTTTGATGAGAATGGTAACGGCCAAACAAATTCACGATTGTGATGGGGAAATGACTTTGGTGCATGGGTGTAGAAGAATAATCTGGCCAGAACTTTGTGAATGAATTCAGAAGTGTTCAGTTTGAAAGTTCATGGAGTACAAGTACCTGTTGAGAGTCTGCCCAAAACAACAGAAGCGTTCGGGTACCTGTTGTGTAATTACCAATGTTGGGAGTTGTGAAACGCACAGACAGGTTGAAACTGTTGCAAGCGAACAAGAACTGCATGAAAAATTAACACATTTCACTGCAGAAACGTTTTTGTGATTCACTAACAAAATGGTGCTATTGTTGCGAGCTGCGATTTTCACAACGGAAAGTGACGAATAGAGGGTTGTAACATTTGAGTTTGTTTAATTTTATGAAACACGTGTGGTCTCATAGACCTCAGAATCGTACTTTCTATTCAGGGTATTTGTTGTAGCATTTCTCTTCTAGTCTCTTTTGAACTGCATTTACACATAGGAGGAGACCAGGAATGGCTCAGCACAAACGCCGTATCATTGAATTAATAATGCTAATGTGAGGGAGAACCTGAGTTGTTCTGATAGAAAGCCTGAGTTGTAGTGTGTGTGTGTCTGTCATGTGCACGAAAAGTTTGCTTCTTCAGACAGCTTGCTTATCGAAGTTGCTTTGAGTTCATTTGAAACAGCAGCTGCACACACAGACTGTAACACGTTTACGTCTGCATTTTGAACGTTTGTGGGATGCGAGTTTATGCGCGTGTTTCTTGGAGGGGGCGGGAGAGGCCCGCGGATGAGGGGGGCGGAACAGGGAGTGGGCGGATGAAGGTGCAGGGATCGGGTTCGGCTCAATTCCATGTATTGGTCTTTCATGCATTTTTCGCACTGTTGATGCACTGTTGCTTTTGCCTGGATTTAGTTGCAAAACTGCTGCAGAAAATGTCAGTTTGTTTGTCATTATCAATGGCTGTGTTTTTGTTTTACCACACGCTCAGCATTGGTGTTGTGCAGCCTTGTTACGTCTGCACTGCGGTGAAATCAGATGCCTTTTGTGGATTTTTGTGTTTCGTGCAATAAACCCAGAGTTTTCTGGCCTCGACCAAGGAAAGTTGGCCGTGCAATGCCAAGAACAGGTGAAATGTCATCGGTCCCTTGCACCAAACAAGTTTCTGAACGTTTTCCCCTGGGTTGGTCAACTTGTTCTTCGGGCTGTTCGAACAGCTCCGTCACGGGAACAGGTGAAGCAGGTGTATTCGTTGGGTACGCAATGACGTCTATTTTGCTCTTGTGGGGAATACGTATTTGATTGTTTGAGGTCGGTACGTTGACGGAGCAATGACACCTTTTGTTTTTCGCTAGACTTCAGTATTATGAAAGATGTGTTGACTTACACAGCATTGTAAGCATGTTTCATCCACTGCGTCAAAATAACACTTTTTCCAGTTGCCAACAGCGTTCAGTTGTCGTTTGTGTCTTTGTGGTGTCTTCAGTTCAGGTGAACTGGAGACATCATCAAATGGGAGAACGAAAGGAGCCGAACAGTTGCAAAGTGGAAATCAAGGCCATCAACGTTGTTCCATTGATATCAAGGTGTTGTCGCCGTATCACATCAAAGGAAACGTCAGTCGAGGGGTCGCGCAGCCATCGAAATCTGTTGAGTGCAATATCAAAGTGTCGAAATGCGCGTCATCTCGAGTCGTCTTGTGGGCGAGTTGTCTGCGACACCTTGATGCGCACGAGCCGCTGAACACAGACCATCCAGTCCTCAGATAACATCGGAAAATTGTCACCTTTTGCGCCGCGCTGTTCTCAGTAATTTTTCATCTTGCAGCCACAGTGCGCAGGCATGTTTGTATTTGGATACTGTCATCGCGCACATGCATGTTCGACACTCGTAATCACCTTTTGCTTGCATGTGGGGGAGAGCGGGGTGGTGAGAAAGTGCCGGTCAGGCTTTGTGTCGCGGCGGAGTCTTCACTTTGTGGACGCGGATCAGATAAGGACCGGGCTGCGCGAACTCTTCGCTTTGAAAAGGAAAGTGTCGTGCAAGTTTTTTTATGAGCTTGTAAAATGTGTTCGCAGTGCAGTGAGGCCCCCAAATAAGTGCGTCCTTAATTTACGACTCCACACCTGATCCAGCGACTTGTTATCAGCCGCGATAGCGGTCTGATATTGGTTTGCCCCTGTATCCGCGTCCGTCCGTCTTGGGCGGACAAAACCTCCGTTTTACCCCTGTTCCAGTGATTACAGACTGGAATCACAGTGGGTGC
>JAAUXT010104357.1_pt1 | contig 13372 bp, 13 predicted proteins | sample 7278171 | NCBI WGS metagenome assembly JAAUXT01 (sample SAMN14350112, study PRJNA611818) | marine sediment metagenome | isolation source: surface marine sediment (1.8m) | place: French Polynesia: Moorea | collected 2018-08
CCCATGTCTTACCGAGTTTGTCGCAGTGCATTTGAATCATGATGACAATGTTGTACAACGTTTTTGCAGGGTACTCAGTACCATCTGCACGATGGACTTCAGACAAAAATCTGCACAGACAATAGCTCAAGTTGGAAGCTTGAATTCTCGAGTCATTTATGTCGCACCAGTAAAGTCTCCCATCAGATCCTGGGACTCTAATTCGAGTGAAACGCCAGTCATGAAACAGATTCACAGCCCACAAGATTTTTCTCTCCGTGGATGCTGCGAAAGTCTTCTCACCCAGTTTTGCAAGTTCCTTCTCACTCACAGGTTTCTTGAAATGGAGTTTAGGTGAACCAGACTGACCTTCTTCTGTCACAGACTCATCTGAATCGGTGTAACTCACAAGTCTGGCAGGCTGGTCTTGCTGGGATGACGATGAAGTGCAAGCAGGAACTTCATTCGGGGTAGAAACCATTGCAGGAGCAGTTGAACTTGAACACTTCTCAGGGAACTGATTCTTCTCCAAGTGCTGGAAAATGTTCTCGAGTTCTGCAACAGACAAGTCGTCCGGAATGAAGCCACCATCGAGCACAGGGGGCAGAAGATCTTGTGTTGATGAAACCAAGTTGCTGGGGTTGTTCGCTGGCATGAAGAAATTGCCTGACACACAAGTCGCTGCGAAGTCTTGAGTCGAAGTCACAGTGCCACTGAAACAGACAAATAGATCTTTTTGAGAGAATGACCCCAACAAAACAACACAAGACATACCTAAAATAATTTTTGACAATTAAGCAAGACATAACACTTACTCTTTGTCGGGGTCAAAGCTGAGATTTGCCATCGTCTGGTCATGTTGAGATGTCGGAAAGTTGTCATCCACATCTCTGTCATCACTAACTAAATCCACCAATTGAGGCAAAAATGGTAAGTCTGCCTCTTGCCCTTCCATCGCAAAGACAACTATGGAAAACCAACACAAAGCAGTCACTAATCCCATTCTTGTGCTGACATGTCGATAAATGAAAACGTGAAATGTACAATTGACTCCCAAAACTCAAATGACAAAGTCGCAATGTCTGTGTCGGAAGCGCTCAACACACTGTGAAGAAGTCAATTCTCACACTTGACCAAAATTCTCATGCTTTTTCAAACACCACTCTGACATCAGTAGTCTTTCAAACCTGTCTAAAATTTCTGTCTCACAGTGACCTCTCGAATATGTCGTTGCTCTCGATTCTGCGCATCTCGAGCGACATGTTCTCGAGGTCACTGTTTGACAGAAACCTTGATCGACAGGCATGGAAAACTCCCTCTGACATCGTGGTGTGAAATCGCACTCGCATTACGGTCAGCGTGTGAGATTTGTTACTTCGACCCAAAAACTAGCTCCATGGAGCTCGCCGTGAGTGTCTCAGTGAGAGTCACATCACCTTAAGGATTTGCAGGACAAATTGATGTGGGAAATGGCAAATGGACTCCTGAAACTCACAACCAAGTTCCCGGGGACAGCTTTGCGCCAGACGGCAGGGCTTTGGACCACAAGACGCCCTGGATCCGCCTCTGGTGAAGATGAGGAGGGAGGGAAAAGTTATTTTAGGACAGGGGCCTAATTATGTGACAGTTCCATTAGTGAAGTGGAAGTTGGAAAGGCTTGATGCCGCGTCAAGGGTTGGGGCAAAAACACAGACTGGGTGTGGGATTTGGAAAACTGCAGAATTCTCAGTCCAATGTGGAAGCACTTGGCGACGTGGCACAAGTCAGCACACGTGCAGATTACCCCAGCAAAGTGGAATCAAGTGTTGTTGTTTTTTTTTTCACAGATCGCCAAATTTCATTGCCCTGCACAAAGCGCCCGTTGCAATCGACTTGTTGGGCTCACTCAGAGAGAGCATGCTCCTTGTTTCTCGCTGGACAAATCACGGTGTTTTGTATGTTGTAGCGCAAACTCTGCAAGCCACCAAAGCGAACTCCGTGATGTTTCTGTTGCAGCTTCAGATCTCCGCACACTGCATTTCGATCGAGTTCCGCAATCAAGCGACTGAGCGGAACAAGAAGCCTGGGACGTTGGAAATTGAACCACCTCACAATTTGTGCGCGCGACTCGAGATTCCCTGGACTCACCGGGAAACGCGAGAGCCGCAATTACTTTGGCAATTTCTGCGCGGAAACCTGAGAGCGCGGTGTGCACAGGTAGAAGTCCAGGTACCACACCAAGAATGGCGAAGACAACACAATTCTGCCGCGGCACGTGACTTTCTGGGCTCCCAGGAGTGATACGCCTGCACCAGAGACATACTGTTACTTGCAGAGAAAAGAACAGGGCGGCACACCGCGAGGAACAGAAATTTGTGACAGAGCTCGTCTCGATGGATCATCGCTCGGTGTCGTGTCTGAGGCCCAAATACACGGAGTCGAAACGATGTCGTCATGCACAGAGCGATGCAGCCAAACGAAATGATCAGATGCGTCCGCTCTGGACTGGCAGATCACTGAATGGCTGGTTTCGTTCCAGAGACTTGTTCGGAGAAACAATCCTAACGAGACTGTTTTCCTGAGTCGGATGGTGTATTGCCCCGAAGTAGAGGGGCAGAGAACGAAAACTTCGCAGTTGTCTGCGGCTCTGCAGCAGGTCAAATGTCTCTCGACGGGCTGTGTTTGGGAACAAATGGCGCAGCAGCGCAACACTCATTGGCGTGCTCGACTCCACGATGGCGATCATTTTCGCCCACGAAGACGTACCGTGTTCGGAGACCTGTCTGTTGCGGACGATGTCCTGTTTGTTGGCGACCAGGATGACGACGGGGTCGTTGATTTTGCTTCTCTTGGCGCGCAGGTCCTTGAGCAGCGCCTCTGCGCGGCGGAACGAGTTGCGGTCGAGCACCGAGAAGACGATGACGTGCGCGTCGATGTAGCCCGACTCCAAACACTCCTGCGCGAGGACAGACAAAGGGAGAGGTGAGGTGGATGACAGAACAGAGAAAACCAGAACACCTGGCAAGGTGGATGTTTGGTTTCAACTGGAAAGACGGAACAGAGCCTTACAAGGAAAGGTTTCCTCAGAACATTGTGTGATACGTACATCAACCGACGTTTTGGCACAAGCGACAAAAGCACACCAAACTGTAAAATGTGACACGACGGTGCAAACACGAGAGTGTTTTTCTGCAGTGCACCCTAAGGTGAATTGATTTTCAAGTTCGTGTTTCTGTCCCCAGCATGGTCCCCACGTCAGTTGTCTCTGTGGTAAGATCTACCAACGTGCAGAAATTCCCACACAGAAGCGTTTTCATTCAGTTTCCTCAACGTGGCTCGTAACAGCTCTGAGTGAAGTTCAGCTGAGCAGCTCTGGTCACCGAGGTCACCGTAAGTCGCGTTCACGTGACAGACTGCACTCATTAACCCTGGGATCGCAGTCCGCGCTGACACGTGAGCAAGACCGATGGTTCCCTGAGGTCACGCGACTCGCACGGCCCGTGGATAACCTTCCCAGGTGCCTCGGGTTAACCGCAGGGATGTCCTTCCTCGAAGGGCATGACATTGTTGCGGGGAGTCAACGAAACCACGCTTGGAAAGGCAACGTTGCATTCCAGAAGAATTTGAGCAGCACGGATCTCAGACCTTTTCTGATGCAAGGAACAATCCCAAAACACGTGTGAATTGAGCACAAAAATTTGTATCACTTGACAAGAGGCTTGCAGGGAAATTCATCGATATTTTGGCTGAAACATCGAATTTGACGAGTTCGAATTGGTCGGTCCTGGGGCCGCAAGGAGAGTGCTTCTGTGTAGACGCAGGAATCACGTCCATCAAAGCCGAAAAACAACAAAGGCGCACTCACGCATCCGCACACGCAACGAGTGAGAACTCACCGGGTTCACGGTTATGTCGATGAAATCCAATATGGACTCCTCATTGTCGAGTAACACAGACACCATGGTATCAGCACCGTCGTCTGAAACGAGACAAAAGAGGCGACATGAAGCTGTGAGTTGTGTCTTTGGTGCGTTGTTTTCTCAGAGGTGTTCATGAACCATTGTTGCCTTGACACTTGAGGTCTTCTTCCAGCTGAGAGTCGGTCATCCTGATTGAACAGGATCCTTCGTTGTTCTTTGATAGGTTTGGTCTCCACCACCTGCGCCGAACGTGAGCAAAGCTGTGTTGTCAAGCGTGGAAACAGCGGGACGTGTCGAAGATTTTGTGCGTGAAAATGTTTGCCGAAGGGACCAAATAATGAAAGATTGCTGGTCTGCTGATCAAAAGATTTTCTGCCATTCTTTGTGGATGCCACCCCATGACCACCAGAAAAAAGATTTTGATGCCCTAAATTACAATACGCAGGCACTGAAAAGGCTTGCATCATTTCAAAACGTCAAATCAAAATCGAACCATCAAGCGGATCGGCAGGACCCTCACGCCCAGCAAATCACGGGCCCGCTCATAAAGATATCCTCGGAGATCCAAGAAGAGGGACTGGGTCGTTCTGAGGCAAGGGAACGATGTCCTGCGATGCTGTTCAAGAGGCTTTGGTCACAATTGTGGGCAGCGGTGAAAGTCTAATCGCCGGTTCCTTTTCCTCTTCACCACAGGCAGAAGAGATCTTTTCACAGGATCACACAGCGTCTTTATCAGCCCCTCCGCAACGGACATTGATTATTCACTGCATCCTGGTCCTGCAGAAAGAACCGTGAATTGAAGATTACAGGTTTCACACCCAGGGGTCACCCCCTTCAGAAAAAGCCTAATGGAGTGTCCGCCGTTCACAGACCCATTCCTTTCCGCACTGCTATTTTTGGCTTCAGTGGCCACGTTCGGTTTCCACACCCAGTGTCGGACTCGTCTCACAACAACTGTCTTGTGTTCTTTCACCTCTGAGGCAAACAGGCCTGAAGCACTCTGAATCCTTGCAGCCGTCCCCGTGCTGTCTTGTACCTTGAAAGTGTCGACTCGTGGCCCTGAAGTCTGAAGAAACGAACGTAGCCTCATCGGGGCTCGAGGTCTCAATCTGCGCGCATCACTGTCGTGTCATAATGTCAGTCGACGCGCGACTGGGAAAAGAGATTGCGGGCTGTTGAGCTGCGCGGATCCGAGACCGGGCAGGGGACCTGTTTAAAAATTGTGGTCCGAATTGTGTGTGTGTGTGTGTGTGTGTGTGTGTGTGTGTGTGTGTGTGTGTGTGTGTGTATGTGTGTGTGTTTGTCTTGTGTTTTGCAACACACCACAAGCCGCTGGTCAGCCTTCCTCCAGTGGGTAATCAGTCAAAAAACATTGAACGGACGGAGCAAGGTGCGTGCCGAAAAAGCTGTGACTGTCAAAAGTCAACAGATCAATCCGCTGCAAATCAGGCAGGCAAGGACAATTGGGTCAATTGGATCGGAATGTAGGTGGATCGTGTGCAACGGAACTGCGCGCCAATCTCTGCAATATTTTGGTAACAGAAATGACAGCTTCGTGAATGGCCACTGCAAAAGAACTCCACGGTTGCAGTGTCTGTTCTTGCCCTCAACCGACATTTTGTCGCGGAGTGTCGGTGTTTTTCGCTCGTAAAACAGGACCAACAGGAGGCTGCTGACGTGTGGCAGTTGCCAGGGATGAATCCAGACTTTGGTCGAGGAGGGTTCTCATTCTCAAAGACTGAGAAAATAATTTGTTGGGTTTGACATCAAACACGGAAAACGTGCACGCCTGACAGCACAAATTTTCACGGGGATATTTTCAGGAGTCTGCGGGTTCAGAATATGTGCACCTCATTTTGTGTTGTGGACCGCCCCCCCCCCTCCACCACAGAGTGCAAAGGGACGGTGCGGCAAGCCTCAGTTTAGTGTAAGAACGAACGCACTACTGCTTGTGCAGTCCCGTTGCATCACACGTCAGAGCAGATTTTATCCGATTAGGCAGAAAGTAAGCCGGGAAAAGTGCGCTTCAAATCACATCAGGTTGTGAAGGCTTTTGTTTCGCAGTCGCTGGAGGCACAATTTGAATGGGGAAGAAAGGCTGCATTGACAAGTGGAATCCTCGTTAAACCACAGTCTTCTATGGTTGTGATGTAATTATCAGAAAAAACAGCGCAATTTTTGAAGGATTCTGTGCGAATCACGAAAAGGAAAATTTGCTTTGAAATTTCAGGTTTTGAAAAAAACTGTGACAAGTGAAAGGCACAAATTGCACTTTGTCCTTTGTATTGTGCTTTGTGAATGAAAACCACATTCAAAGTGTTTTTGTTTCATGCACAAGTTTGTTGGCATGAATGTCCGTTCGGTCAGAACATGACACTTGTTGCCGAAAAAACCTGCCTGAACTGCAATTGAAGCCCACCGAACGACATGTGTTTGTGTATGAGTTGGTCTCGAGCCCCATGGTGCTTCCAGATTGGTCGTTGGCAGCAAGCGCAAAGCCCTGAACATCTGCCAATTGCCCAACGCGCATAAGGCCGCATATCCTGTTCCAAATCCTTCATGTCACAAATACAAAAATGCTATTTTTGTCCCAATCTAATCCCGCTTCTGCATGCTGTGCCCGTTTCAGACCCGCTCCTCGCTCTCCTCCTCGACGCTGCTTGGCGCGGCAGTTTAGCGAGGAAATTAGGCGTGAGATTAACTGGCAATCACCTGACAATCACAGCTCGCTACAGCTTCAGCCCCAGAGTCTCCGCTCAACAGTGAAAGATCAGCTCCGAGAACAAAGAAGCATTTTCTCCAGGAAGGGTCGTGGGATCGCAAGTTGTCACAGGCAGGGTGTTGGGGGAGTTCTCCTGCTCGCCACTTCAAAAGAACTCTTCGCTTCTTTCCTCAACTGCACGACGCCAATCACAACGTGGTTCGTTCACGCTTCTCGCCAACATTTTGCGTCATCATCGCCCGCGAAGGTCCAGTATTTCCCCGATGTATCAGGCAAGGACGACGAGCTAAACATTTTGATGATGTCAAGAATGCCTGAAATTGTGAGCAGTGTCAAAATGCCTGAGATTTTCAGGAAATGAGTTGGAAAAAAACACATCAAGGTCATCAAGAAGAGGTGTGAGTGAAGGCCCATAGTTCTCCACACCAAGGTGACATAGACAACCCTGGTGGGCAATAAAGGAGGGTTGTCACCAATGTCTTCATGATGGCTGGGTTGTTAAGTCTGCCAAACTGGTGGTCACCAACACCAGAAATTCTGGGCATTCTTGAAGACCTTCAGTAGGGGTCGTCAGGAATGCCTGGTCGTTGTCGTTACACCGGCCAAATCTCGGATTGGCTCCTTTTGGTGCTCAGTAGACAGCACACAGCAAGAGCACACAGCAAGACAAATTCCAACTCAGGCGAGTTGCTTTGTTCTGTCTATTTTTTTTCTTTCCCAAAGCCATGCAAAGCCGAAACAGCGGATCCTCCTCCGGGAAGACTTCGTGGCCGGTGCTGACATGTATCGGCTCAGATTCGCCGGAGGCCTGTCGTTACAATTAGAGTCGTCCACTCCCAGAAGAGGACACCTGCGCAAAAAGTTGCGCGCAAAAGAGTCGTGGAAGACGCATCCCCGTCCTTGCGCAGGCCAAGACGAATGATGTAACTTTATTCTCCATTTCTCGATTTAACACGTGCAGTCGACGGTCAAAGTTCAGTCAGTCAACCCACCTGAAACAACCAAAGTTCTGCTTAATTTGATTTTGCGTATGTGCCTCTGTGTGTGTGTGTGTGTGTGTGTGTGTGTGTGTGTGTGTGTGTGTGTGTGTCCTGTGCAAGATTGCGAGACCACTCCGTGATTTGATATGATGGAGTTTGGGGAACAGACGTCCAGCCAACACAAGTTGAGGTTGTCGCAGGTTCCTCGAAGTTAAACGTCAGAAACAGCTGAACTGCACGGGAACGTCACTCTGCAAATTCCCAGCTGCAAAGGACAAGACACAGAAAGACGACCGCAGTTCAATCACCTTCGCTCACTTTCTTCATTGACTCGCTCTCTCGCCATCTTTTTGGGAAGAAAACAAAGAAAATGCTTCGACTCAAGGTTTTACTTCAGTGAGACCCCTGACTCTTTCTGCGTGAAAGACGTCTTCATCCGTGAGAAAAGTAGACCGAAGCTGTGCTTATTAATTCATACAAAGCACACGTATCTTGAGTGAAGCCTTGAAGCTAAGCCAGCTCGCACGCAACGAGGCATGTACAGTGAGAACTGGAGGTCGCAGCGACCTGCCGCGGATCCAGTGGAACTGTTGGCTCACCACATGAGCCTCGAATGGGCACAACATTCTGCCTTCTCATTGTTGTGAAATTTTGGGAGCAAGTGGCAGAGTTCACGTGTTTGTTCTCCTTCACCTCACACGAGAGGTTTGTTTGGAGGGTCAGGCCCTCCCACACGCGCTTTGGATCCGCTCGAAAAGGGCGCTTCTCTGGGCTAGATGCGCCTAATTGGACCGTGTAGGGAGGACACTGTGGGAGACAGGGACCTGGAACATCAGCCGAAGCGCAAACACAGCACAAAAGTGTCTGTACAGACTCTACATGTGGCGGGGACACAATAGTGACCTCGGGCTGAAGACGGGGGAGGATGAAATGGTCTCTGTTGGTGCTGCAGAGGTAAATGGTGGCCTGTGATAAGCCAGGTTGACTCTTGCGTTGGATTGAGAGACGCTCAACTTTGGGGAAGTTTATATCTGTGCTCGGTTGTTTTTGCCCGTCTCCACAGAGACTGTTGGGATGCTGTTGCAAAGCCGAATGAGTCCACATCACCGCAAGGCCCGGGGACCTATGGTTAATATTTTCTTGATCACCGCAAGGCCCAAGGGTTCAGGGGTGTGACACCAAGAAACAACAACAAACTGAGGTTCGTGCCGATGTTCACTTGTTCGTGGTGTGCAGATCCTACTGCACGGACCACGTTGGCATGTCTGTCCTTTCGAGACTGCCCAAACAACCTCCATCGCATCTTCTTAAGTTCTTGAACTTGGGAATGTTCCTGAAGCACCAGTGTTTCCAATCCCACACACGCATGCGAAGGTACGTGCAGGATATTTGTCTGCGGTGAAGTGAGGCGGAACTGACCGGCCCGGAATCAGGGTCTCCATCGTTGATTGATCGCGCATTTTCATGCTACGAAAACACCTGGTTTCGTACAAGACTGCGACAGACAGTTTGAGCTTTGCTCACTGTGATCGTTCCACAGAATCAGCACGGACGAAAGTCTCTCCAGAGAGGGGGGTCGGCCTCGGCCTGAAAGTCATTGTCGTAAAGAGTCAAAGTTGCGCTCAGTGCCGAACCCTCAAACCCGTGGGTCCATAGAGTCAGACTCGAAGCGTGGTTCTCCACAGCGTCTTGGATCCGCCGCGCATCGCGGCGCCCGCGTCACGAAGTCCTCTCCAGACGCACGCCGCTGACCTCTCTCGCCGCCTTCGTGTCAACACGCCGAGTCAGAAATGCACTTGTCAGATTCAATTTCACAACACCATAAACAAGCAAATCCAGCCAGCTTCATACGACCGACAGACGAGCTGTGCTTTCCGCGCTTTGATATATTCATGGAGAGAGTTGTTTCCAATCAGGGTTGCTGCTAATTTTAGCAACAGCTGTCGTGCGCTGAAACAATAATTATTTTGCAATAATCATCAGAGCTCGCGGCGAGAAGGATCTTTGGCGCGTCCACGATATACACGGGGTCCTCGACCAGGGTTCGAGTCAGGTCAGACATGAAGGAGGTCTGGACGTGAACCAATTTTCGGCTCCATCACCAGATGTTGTCATGAGAAAGATTACTTCCATAAGCTTTTTTCTTTTTCTCTGAATGGCAATCGGACTTGGGGTTACGGAAAAAGATGGAATGGCAGCACTGAGGATACACATTTGGCGTGTGTGTGTGTGTGTGTGTGTGTGTGTGTGTGTGTGTGTCTGTCTGTCTGTCTGTCTGTCTGTCTGTCTGTCTGTCTGTATGTTCGTGTACTTGTCAGCAGAGAACAAATTTCCTCCACATTCCTGGCCAATTCTGGAAAGGCAGATGGAGAGATACAGTTGTAGTCTCCAAGAATAACGTCTCATCGGCTTTGGCAAGTTTTTGCTTTGGTTGGGTTCTCTCTCTGTCTCTATCTCTCTCTCCCCCCTCTATCTCTCTTTCCTCTCTCTTCTTTTTCTCTTCTCTGTCTCTCCGAGTAAACTTGCAAGAAATTGGATGTTGATTGACTTCTTTATGTGTTTGAAGTAACTCATTTCAACCAAATTCAACATTTTGATGTTTTGCAACTTTGGAAATTGGAAATTTCGCCGGTGATGCTTAGGTGCACTCAAAACAGTTGCAGAAGCCGTTGTTCGTGAACTTAGCGTGGTTGGCTCAACAGTGAAATGCGTCTCACCTGTTGACGTTCAATTCCATGTCTGCAAAGTCAAAATGGCGTTTGTGAGAAGAATGCGTGCATCAAACATATTCTCGTGAAAGGCACCGTTATGTTTGTTAACCAACGCCAGGTGCAACCTTCTGCAGAGACAAACTGCAGACAGAACGTGCACATGCATCCCGGATCTCGCAATAAAAGGAAACTTGCTGTCGAAGTTGACTGCAAGAAATTGGCGTTCTCGCTTGCCTGAGAAAGTGCGAACGATATCTGTACAGCCAAGTCTCATTCAACGTGTCAGAGTTGAATCCAGTTTTCATTTTGACCTGGTTTCTGTCGATCTTAAATTGACCTCACCACGAGCCACTGATGTTCCATTCTCCCCATGTCAATCACCGGTCAAGGCAGGGTTTCCCTGGGAATCACATCCTGGGCCGGGTAACCACATAAGTCCTGATCTTCTTACTCAGTTAGGCGTTGCCCAGCAACGTTTCACAGACACTCAACCTCCAAGATTGCAACCTTTTCTGTTCAACTGCGTCGCTGCAGGAACCTAATTGTGCCGACTTAAAAACGGGCGCTCAGCGAGAGGGTCTGCGCGCCCGCAGTCACTGAATTGGGCGACAAGCCACGTTTTGAAAGATGGCTTGTTTGCTGCCAGAGGTAATCATCGTAAAAACTCTTTCTTGCTTCGGCTGAAGTTTCGTGCGAATGATTGTTCCAGGGTGAACCCAAAGAGTTCAAAAAGAAAGTATTCAAGAAGGTGATACGCTTGTGAATCGCTCGTGTTGCGAAAAGCAACTTCAACTCGATTCCTCCTTCTGTTTGAACACTGCCACACGCAAACGAACTCCACCCAACATAACAGCAGCCACGGATGAACTCGACGTGGGCAACCCTTGAGGCTCAATTTTCATATTGGGTCGTACAAACGCGCAGTGCAAGTCCGGAAATACTGAACATTCTCTCTTCCGAACACGCGGACCAAACGGTTTTTGGTAAGTGCAAAGCCCAACACTGACATGCCACCAAACTTCAGCCGTGCAGTGAGCGTACTGCCCCAAGCTACGACGATGGCGTCGCGACCTCAGCGCGAAACAAAGCTTGGTCCGCGACGGTTTGGGAACAAAGTTGTCAGATTGACACAAGGATTTGTCAAGTTCTGAAATGTTGCATGAGGATCAGTGTTTTCTCAGATTGTTGTTTCGCACAGCTTGTCTTGCGGAAACCATAGAAACGATCACTGCCGAGTTACGAAGCCGACAAATTCTCTGCTCTGCCTCCGGATTACGAGATCTGAAGGATTGCAGTCAACGTGTGATCCTTTCAATCCAACATGAAACAAGTTTGAAATTTCCGTGCAGTTCAATGCGAGGTGGGCTTTTGGCTTTCAGGCTTGTGTGAGAGAGAAGCCACGTCAGTACGTGTACGTCGGTGGATTCAGGATTTGGTCACGACAACCATGTCCAGGACCCACTGTTCTTACGTTTCGAAAAAGAACGATCAGGTGCAACCTTGCGAGTTATTTTTCAGATGTTCCAGAATTGTTTGGTCTGAAGTCCCTCCTGATCCAAACAGATTAAATACAAGAGAACTTGCGCCCCCAGTACTCCTGGATCCACTGAAGTGTATGTACTGGAAAAGTTGAAGAATATGTTGCCTCTGGAGAACTTGTTTTTCACAAGGCCAGCCTCACCCAAAATGAAGCCACTAAAGCCACGCACCGCGGGCGACAAAGGGCGACGTTCAAAGGGGCGAGTCCCGCAGCTCAATTAACGACAGGATGCCGGGTATCGTTGAACTCGGTTATGGACGCGTTACATGCGATACCCGCGGACATGGAACAAGGTGCCCACAAACGCCAATTCATTGTGTAGTGCATATTTTTTCATGCAGATTGATGTCTGGACCGGTCAGCCGCTGCGCAAGAGCATGTTCACGAGATTTCAGAACAACACTTCGTCTTACGGTAGAATCCAACCAGGACCCTGGCTTATACCTTCAAAATACATATGTAATAAACATCACGGTGGCGGAGATCTATGAACTTCTGTCCAGACACACAACATCCTGCGGTGAGCAACTGCAAGGCTTCACCAAGGACACAGCGTCGTTCTAATACACGGGGAATTCCTGTCATGTAGATAAAGCGACCGAGTCAGGACACACACACAGACACACACACACACACACACACACACACACACACACACACACACACACACACACACAATGTCGTGCAACCGAAGGGAGCCAGTTTGGCACAGTAACTCCTTCTCAGGACCAGGTCGGGGCCCGCACCCCAATTCCGGCCAATAACGAGGAGTTAGCAATGCCATTTGACACGGAGTGCTTGATTTCTTCAGTTACGGGTCCAGCACATCTCGACATTCGTTTTGACTGCAAAATAACATTTTTCAAAAGTGTTATCGGCACACATTGACAAAATGGACTGAACTCGCACGAATAGACCCACTTTCTCTTGATCAGAATCAATTTGTAAGCTCCACATCATCTCGGTCCCAGTGAAAGCTAAAACTCACTTTGTGTTATGTCATCGTACGCTGGAGATCTCACAACCACGCAGACGTCGGATGCGGCAGTGTCACTTTGCCTGATAGGATCACAATGAGACACGCGTCTTTTGACAAGTCTGCATTCTCATCGCTGTGCAGACAACGACACGGCAGGAATTTCCAGACACTCACGTTTTCGACTCCCGCCTCAAGTGGGGCGTGTGTCTCCGGGTCAAAATACGAGTAAGGTGCAACTGCCCGCGGGGCTGATCACCCCTCGTTCACACCGAGCGCATACGCACTCACGCACACGTTTGCGATGGCGACGCTCCAGCGCACCGTACGTAACACTGTTCATACCGCGTGCGTAGCCATGTGCGACTGTTTGGGTGCGCGACGTTCGTGACGTCATAATTTCATGACGTGTCTAGCCCCACTTCCTGTTGCGCAGGATTTTTCGTGTCACTTTCCTTCGACCTTTGAGCACGAGCACATGTTCAACCCACTTGCTCATTCTATTGACAAGGCTGTTTTTCTGAGAGCTTTACTCAAAATCATCATGCCAAAGGCCAGCGCAAAG
>JAAUXT010139092.1_pt1 | contig 13368 bp, 9 predicted proteins | sample 7278171 | NCBI WGS metagenome assembly JAAUXT01 (sample SAMN14350112, study PRJNA611818) | marine sediment metagenome | isolation source: surface marine sediment (1.8m) | place: French Polynesia: Moorea | collected 2018-08
CCCCCCCTCCCCCACACGTCCCCGGGTCCGCGGCGGGCTCCCCGCCCAGGCCGGGCCTCGGGGGGGGGGGGCAGAGGGCGCGGGACAACTCCCTCACTCACTCACTCACCACCTCACTCACTCACTCACTCACTCACTCACTCACTCTCACTCACTCACTCACTCACTCATGCTTGCACACACACATACACACTCACCCACATTTGTCATCTTCAGGTGCCACTCAATTGGTTACGATTCCAGATTTTCCCGGTGCAATTTGACCTTCAACAATCACATAAGTCAGTGTGGATTTCTGGTGAAACCGAACTCCAATTGAGGTCGTTTCTCGTTGCAGTTTTTCGTCGGGACCGGCGCGAGTAAGAAGACGGCGAAGGTGGCGTGCGCCGAGCGCTGTCTCACCTGGCTCGGGCTCGATGTTCCCGGTGAGTGGGCCCTGCGCGTGCGTCGCTTATACTGCGCGTGCGTCACTTGTACTGCGCTTGCGTCACTTGTACTGCGCTTGCGTCACTTGTACTGCGCGTGCGTCGCTTGTCAGTCAAGTCAGCAAATCGCGCGTGCGTCGCTTTTCTGCGCATGCGTCACTTTCACTGGGTGCGCACGCGTCGCTGCTCACTACTCGCATGATTGGCTGACTTGACTGACAAATGAAAATGTTAAATATAAATTGTACATTTACTTCCAATCGAGCAAATGGAAGAAGCTTTTTGTTGTGACACTGTCCGCTGCAGCGCATGTTGTGGCGACGGAAGCTTGACGTCACTTCCGGTTCCTGCAGAGTCGTCAGGAGACGGGGACGAGGGCGTCGACCTCAGCAAGGTCGACACGTCCGCCGACCGGCCGATCACCACAGTGAAGGCGGAGCCAGTACCGCAGCGCGGAGGGGGAGGCGGCGGAGGAGGAGGAGGAGGGGGCGGAGACCGCGGCGGCTGGAACAAAGCACCGGGAGCAGGTAACGAGAAACGGCATGATTCACTCACGTTGCGCTGCGCCCTGTTGTTTGAACAGGGACGCACACACACACACACACACACACGCACACGCACACACAGAAATACCCCACGTATTCGCACACAGACTCAGCTCATGCAGCACGCAAGTTAAAAATAACAACTTGTTTTTTCCTTTCAAAAGACTGTGTCTGATGTTGTTTGCTTTGTTGAAATGACTGCACAGATACTCCGGGACATGAGACCCACATTTCCGCAGACCGTACGTCTTTTGCATGGAGAAGAAGTTTTGGTTTCTTTGTTTTCTCAGTTTGATATTTTTGACCGTTTTGTGTCAGCTTTTGAAATAGGTGTTTGGGAAGGTGTAAGTAAGGAGACACATCCCACCAGACCGCACGGAAATGACCACCATATTTTCGGTAAACCCGGTACAGTTTTTGCTGGTGAAGACAGGAATCACTGACTTGTAACGTGGTACGAGTGTTGCACGACGACAGTTCCACAATGCGTTCGTTTCTCTGGTGCAGCATACTAGTGCTGAGGTTGCGTTTCAGATTCAACAGCGGGTCGTTTTGGTGAATTGGATGCGAGTTTCTTGCGATGGTACAAAAATCAGCAAATGATCTTCATAACTGGTGCCCTTCAAGTCACGTCTGATGGTCTCGCCAGTAGAATTACAAATGTTTTGTTGTCACGAGTAAAATCGCGGGACACAACGTTCCGCGTGGGTCTTGTTGACATATGAAGCATAATTGTGAGCTTTGCAGCTGAGCTCCACAGCACGTTTGTAGATCAAAAGCACGTCTGGTTGGTGCCGTTGCGCTGCTGCAGAGCCAAGTGTAGGAGTGTGAGTGTCAGGTCAAGTCGGACCCGTGTGGAATCAAGCCAGGACTGAGCGCTTTTTGCCGTAACTTCGCTGATTTCTGCGCCAGTTGAAAGACAAATGTTCAGGAATCGCCCGTGACCTGTCCATTTTCAACCTGTGACCACTTAGCAATTGAAGCGCCACCTGACCTGCGCAGCTGCAAAACCGTATTGCTGTGGAAATTCTCTCACGGTCTCGTGTGTTGATTTCAGGGCGGGGCGGGGCGCCGCGCGGCCGCGGCGGCAGAGGGCGCGCGCTCGGGCGGGGCACCCGGCCGATCCGCGGGCGGGGCGGCGGGCGAGGCTGGGGCGGACGCGGGGGCGGAGGGTACCACGATAACTCTTCTCAGCAGTACGGCGATTGGCCAGCGCCCTCACCGGTGCGTTTTGCGTTCGTTGTCTCTTCAGTTTTTCTTTCACACTGGATGTGTTGTCAGGTTTGTACAAGTCAATGGGCACTGTGCAGTTCCGATTCACTTAAACAAGGACGCAACCCATGACACATCCAGGGTGAACCAGACCTTTGATCTTTGTATCCTTGTTGTAAAAGATCATCAGATGCGTTTCCATGATTTGCGCTGTTTCTGATTTGCCTTGTTTCTTCCCGGCTCAGTTTGGAGAGGGCTACGACCAAGTTCCCTACGACAACTACTCATCCAGCGACTACGACTATTCGGTGAATACTTGTTTGTTTTTTTGTGTCGTGGCTTAGCGACCAGTCCTTTTGTCTCTTTCACACCGACCCAGCTGAGTTCCTTTGGTGATGTGTTGATGCTTTCTCGTTGATGCCTTTTCGTTTTTGCGGGGTTCGGTTTGGCCGCCACTGTAGCGCGCTTCGAACGTACGGAGTTTGTCCACGAATTTCCCGTTTGTAAATGTCTCAAGTTATCAAAACAGTTGGTGTGGTGGTTCTGGCCTGACCAGTTGGTGTGGTGGTTCTGGCTGGTCTCACCAGTTGGTGTGGTGGATCTGGCCCCACCAGTTGGTGTGGTGGTTCTGGCTGGTCTCAACAGTTGGTGTGGTGGATCTGACCCCACCAGGATGTGTGGTGTATTTGTCCCCGCAAACAAAGACTCGTGGTTGGTAGCCATCAGTTGGTGTGGTGAATCTTCCTGTGGATCTAGCAGTCACCTTTTGTTGCTTTATCTTTGAACAATGATTCGTGGAATGCATTCTCGTGGACGAACCTCGTACTGCAAACGGAAGACTGTTGTGATCGATGCGCAGACTCAAACATCGCCTTTGTGTCTGATTCAAACCGAGTTGTTTTTGTGTCGTTAGTACCCGAGCGGCGGTGGTGGCGGGGACTACATGGGCGGCGGCGGCGGCGGTGGTGGCGCGGGTAACGGCTACGGCCCCAGCGGCAACAGGTTCGGCGGCGGCTACGGGGGCGACCCCGCCGCCTACGGAGGCTGGATGTCTGGCGGGACGCTCAACCAGTTCACCGGGGACGCTCAGGGCTGGTGACGGGAACGCGACGCGATGACGGCGTTGCCTGGTGACGGCGTCGCTCGATGACAACGCTCCCTGGTGGCGGCGTTACCTTCACCGCAAAGACAATGAGCATTCCCAGTTCTGACTCCATGCTGAACGCAACCAAGCACAACCGTTCCACGACCCTGAATCTGCTCCAGTGCGCTGGAGGCCGGAACGAAGTTGCGAAAACCACAATCGCTGGTGATGCTTTCTCAAACTCCTACGGTTTCAGAGCACACTGCATCCAGGGGCGGTTCCAAGAACCTGACCCCTCTTGAGTTCCCCCGAACTCTCTATCCTAAGTTTCGGTCCCAAATGTTTTGGAACGTACCTTTGGGAGCTGGTTCACTCTCGAACGATTCCTGTATCCACCACTGGCATGTCCACAAATATGGACAGTCAGACACTGGTGATCATCCACCACCTCTGCACGAACGTCTTCAGTCAGTTTTACACCAAAGCCGCGCATTGCGGAAACAGGGCCAGTTTTCCTTGCGTGATGACAAAGATCCTTGAACACTGAATGAATTCCTTCTCAACGCAGGCCGCCGAGGAAGGGAAATTCTCACCATTTGTACAGAGTTCAATTGTGAATTGATGATGTGTGAATTGCGGTGAAGCCAAAACGTTGCACCAGATTCGCAACGCGTGAATCACTTCACGCGCATGATGTCAGTAGAAGTGTTTTATTGTTTTGTGGGCTGTCATTTTGCGGAGATTGACAGATCTCTGTGTTCCGCGTTGCCACTTGTGTGGATCTGGGCCTTTTTTCTCAATGGGTGTGACGTTTCTTTCCGTTGAACATTTCTTTTTTGCAGGAGAATGTAGACCAGGAGAAATTTTATTTATTTATTTATTTGATGAGGCAAGGTGATCTCAACTCTGTTCTCACCTGGTTCTTACTGGACGCGCCACATGTTGCGTTTCTGTGCTAGTTCGTCCACAAGTGAACCGGTCGCTTGTGTGGGGACGTGACGCATTCTGAAGTGGCCTCCGTCCCGACGCAACGTCGTTACGTCACGTTGCGTAGAAACGAAAGAAGGGGCGGCGCGGCAGCGTCACTTGAGACGCGTGTGCCCGTGCCCCGCCTCCATCTCTTCTCTGGAGTTTCCTTGTACAATTTTTTGCGAGTCAAATGTGTTCGAGGAAGCAACGATTATTGTGAGTGATACGTTGTCGTTTCACTGGATCTACTGAACAAATGACGTGTGTTGTAAATAAATTGTGTACAAAATAAAACAGTGATTTAGTTTGCGGCAATCATTGTCACGTCTATTATGGCATCAAAAAATTTTCGAACACAAAAGACCTGTCCACAAGTCAGAAAATTCATTCGTAACAAGAGACCAGTAAAAAATGAACAGGGAGAAAAACAACAAAAGAAAAACAAACTTGCCTCAAACTTTGGGGATTGAGTGTAGTCAATTCTTGTGAGTGGTCAGTGGCCCCTGGATCAACTTCAAACTGAGGAATTATTGTCTGGACAATAAAGACGTTGCGTTGAATAATTCATCGTCTGCGGTTGGTCAACATTTGCATTTTGAGCGCGTCTCTCTCCCGAACTACACTCGTGAGTACCCTTCACCCTGCAGGCGCCGTGTACTCGGTGTACTCACGGGGGAGACGGGTCGCAGCACTCCGAATACGCAAGTGTTGTGATGCACGAAGGAATGAAGAGAGAAGCGAAACCGTCATTGACTCACAAGATGATGGAGGCTCAAGTCTTGTGTGTTTTTTCAGGAAGTTTTTGTTGGACAGTCTCTTTGAATCTGTAGAAAGTTTGTGTTGAGGTGCCACCCCTGCAGGAAGGGTAAATCCAAGATGGAAGAAGTGTGAGGAAGTATGGAAGTTTTGTACTGATGGATTATCGCTGATAGGTGAGGTTTGTGCTAGTCTGGGTAGGGACTTTGGTGCGTCAGGTACATGTCTGAACACAACTGGCGTGTAGCGCGGTGTTTCCGCGCCCGCACACACCAGTTTCACATGCAACAGGCGGGTGGCTGAGTCCAAAGATCTCCGGGGTCAAGTTTCACAGGAAGCAGTTGGTGTAAACACCAAAACAAAGCGTTCTGAATTGCGCATTGAACTTGGAAACTTTCGCCAGAACAGAGATGTTGTTGGACCTTTGGATCAAACCGTGAAGATAACCACGCGGTTTCACCGACGCAATTTACTGCAGAAAAAGAGAAGTTTCTTGACCCTGGGTTCGTGCTGCAATCCCCCACAGCACAATGCAGCTCCTGGACCTGTTCAACCGGCTCAACCCGCGCTGGAAGCTCCTCATCATCCTCGTGTGCGCCGCGCTCAACCTCGCGCTGCTCGTGCATCTTACCAAACCGGTGACGAGCTCGGGGGACATGGCGCCCGAGGACCTGGACCCGAGGTACCTGGGGAGGGTTCGGCTACAGGGGAGCAGCGCCGGCGGGGGTGAGGTGGTGGACGGGAACAGCCAGCGGCGACACAAGTTCGTGCTGCAGATGGACGCGCAGAGCGAGGACCCGGGTCCCGTGCTGGACAGCGGGAACCAGAGGGAAACCGGAAGCGAGGCTGAGACCGGAAGTGAGGAGGCTGAGTACGCAGGCTCCGCCCAGCAGCTGAGCGGCACGGCGTACGACAGCGATGACAACACGACGGCGCAAGAGTCACCGAACATCACGGAGTCCACACTCGAGAATCAGGACGAAACGACAGAGTTGGAGGAGATGAACAACAAGACGCCTTCACCCACCATTGAAGCTCAACTGCCATTGAACCAAAGGTCCAGAACTTCGGCAGGCACGAATCTGGATTTCGAGTTTCTGATCAACCCCTCCACGGCATGTCAAGAGTCACGTGACGCGGCGTCGGACGCGTACCTCGTGATCGGCGTCTGTTCCGCGGTGCATCGGGTTCACTTCCGGTCTGCGATACGAGACACGTGGGGCGGCGGCGTAGTGCACCAGCACAGCCGCTTCGGGGTTCGAATCCTCTTCTTCGTCGGGGTACCAGAGGACGCCCACGTCCAGTATCAGGACGCCATCAGGAACGAGAGTCGAGACTTTGGCGACATCGTTCAAATCAACCGAGTGGACAACACCAAGAACTTGTCATTCAAGACACTGGCGTTTTTGCAATGGGTGGAGACCTTTTGCAAAAACGCGAAATTTGTCATGAAAACAGATGATGACATCTTCGTCAACTTTCGTGACCTTTTTAACACGCTCAGTGACCTTGCGGAGGAGAACAGGCCCAAGGTCATGATGGGTCACCTGATCCAAGGCGCTCGGCCAATCGCAGACAGGAACGACCCGTGGTACCATCCGGCGGAGCGTCTCAACCACCGGACATATCCGGACTATTTGTCCGGATCCGCGTATCTGTTCCCGCGCAGCCTGGTCCCTCAGCTTCTTTCCAGTGCTCAACGGACGCCCGTGTTTTGGTTGGAGGATATCTACATCACAGGGATGTTGGCTCGAGCCGCGCGCGCTAGTTTGGTGCACAATGCGCGGTTTCTCTACCTGAAGCCGGAGAAACCGTATAATCTGTGTCGGGTGTCCAGGCACGTGCTCGTGCTGCACGGTGTCAGCACGGACGAGATGCACCAGTTCTGGAAAGCGATCAACAACGTGAACTGCTGAGGTGGCGAGATTCGGGCGCGGCTTCAGAAATTCGTGTCGTCCAGGGCAACAATTTGCAACTGAAGGTGCAAAAGTGAAATTTTACCGTATTCACCCTTGTCTTTGTCGCACGCCAGGGAAAGACGCACCCCCAACTTTTGCCTTGATTTTTTGGCATCTGGTCTCATTGAAATGTTCAATAGTATCTCATCAGACGCACCCCAACTTGTGGCGCTCAACTTTTAGACCAAACGGTGCGTCTTTACACGGGTGGATACGGTAATCTGGACCGCCAATCCATGGGTTCGTGCTTTGCTCATTGACAAGTACGTGTGTTCAGCCTTGCTCATATCGGGTCCGCAGCTGCCTGCATCGTTCAGGCCCGGTTCGCACTGGACGCTTCGTACGACGTCGCATCCAGCAGACGCTGCGTCAACTTTTGGCGACGTTACGCTGTGCCGGACGCGACGTGCGAAACATCCGGTGTTGTTCCGGGTCTGCTGGGGCAGAGCAGCGCCAACTTTCTCACTGTCCACTCTTGCCACTTACTCGTATCTCAACGATTTACACCTTGTGCCTTTTCTTTTCGCTTTGCGAGTCACAAGACCAGAGCTCTCAACTTTTATCAGGACAAACTTCGACTGTCAAGCAATCTTGTTTCACGTTGCAGTTTACTTGTTCTCAACCTGCTGATTTTGTACATGATCATGAATTCAGTTCTCACTCAAACGCAAAAACATCTTTTCACAAACACTGATGTCCACGTATAAATGCAAGCGCAATCCAGACCGGTTTTACCATATGTTCGCAGCGAGCGTGTTGTGTTTGCCGCGGAATTGCAATTTTCAAGGGCTGGCCACACCAAGCTTGTGGAGCAAAAATTCAAGCGAATGGCCCACACCGCCCCACCAGTTGGTGAGGTGTACTCGTACACAAAAGGCTTTCGACAAATAGCATCTCTCATGTTTTTCACAACTGGTGGGAATTGGTGTTGTGGCAAAGTGAAAAATAATTTTCGCACAAAAAACTCCCTGGACATTTTCTTTTTTTTGTGGCCACCTCCACCGACTTTCACACAAGATACTCGCTTGGCTGGTGTGGCCGCCCCATCAGTCGGGCCGTTCAGAATGACATTCAAAGAGCTTTGGTTTCTGTTTCACACCGGACGCGTCCGTGGTTGTGTACGTCACATGATCCAGAGCTCGCAGCGTTGGTGCGGTGCCTTGTCGAGTGAAACATTGTGTGACAAACAACGGTTATCCTGCAGACTCTTTGTTTTGTTGTCTTTTTTTCTTGGAGGGGGGGGAGACTTTCTGTGGTTCTCAAAAATTGCCAACGAATTTTTTTGTCGTTTTGCGTTGCACCTTGTGTAACTTAGATATCAATAGATCACAGATATTGAAACAAACACACATAGACGAGGCGAAAAACAGTACGTAGAACAAGTCAGTTTGGGCAGACAAGTGTCACTGTGCTGGTTTCTGGATTGATCTTCACAGCGAAAGAAATTATCGTGTTGAAACGGCGCCAAATTTGTTTTCACAGTTGTCCCGCGATTCACACCAGATGCGTCACGCACAACGGCTCTGAATCGACCAACCCCCCAGGACCTGTTGAGGGACGTATTCAGCGTGATCAGAGACAAAAAGGAGAAACACAGCGACATCTTTCTCGCATTTCTGAATACAATTTCCCAATACAGCAGAGAATTATGAATCAGTGCGTCTCTCACACAGCGCCACTGTTGGCTTCTTGAATTCATCGAGCTCAGATCTATTGTCACGATGCGATTGCGCTTCCCAAACTGTCAGGAGTTTTCTGATTGTGTGCTGGGTGCACTGCAAAAACACACGCCCAATCAAAGATTCCGTAACACACACCAACAAGAACACCAGGTGTTGAACACGCGCGGCTACACAAGCAGAGCAGGAGGCATTCCTTTCTTGGACTCAACTTTTTTAGTGGGAAGCAGGTTGGGTGTCTCGCGCTGTGAGAAGAATCTGGAGCAACATCAACAGAATGACACAGCGCTACAAGGACTAGTCTCTGTGCAGTGATACACACACACACACACACACACACACACACACAAACACACAGAGAGAGGATACCAACACGTGGATTTGGTCGCCCCCTTTGAGACACAGAGCATGACGCTTCCCGTGTGAACCCGGCCTGAATCACTTTGCTGGAGGGTGGCTGTGACACAACTCAAGTGTTCAAATGTGACTTTCGCTGAACGTATTACACTGGAATTCGATGAAAAGATGGGTCACAAAAGTTACTGAAAACGAGCACGTGTTTTCACGAGAAACTGGCTGTCTGTTTCAGATCCACAACACGAGTCCACGTACGACCACAAAGCATTGGGGGGGGGGGGGGGCGACAGAAGCCAGTCTACGCACGCACACGCGCAAAAACTGCTACAAATCCAACAAGCTATTTTGCATAGACGCGTCGCGCGTTGCATCTCGGTCAGGGACGCATCACGTGACGCACCCTGTGTGCATCCGGCTTGAGGACGGAAGTTTTCTGTCCCTGCCCCCCACCTTCCATCAAAGACACTCTCAAAACACTGACGTTGAGGTATTCTGAACAAAAAAGCGTTCAGGTCGTCGGGGCTAAATTATGCGCAAAAGTTGCCTTGAATCAAAAGTGCAGAGAATAAAACGTGAGGCTGAACAAAAGTGCGCCACGAGGAATAACGAATGCTGCGTCTAAAACGTTCAACACTCACACGGACAGGACAAGACATAAAGGACGCACAAACGTCAGACAACACAGTAGAAAATCTAAAAGCTAGTCTCCACTCTCATGCTTATAGCAAAGCGAACTCCAAGCTGAAAACTGGCAATAAGCGTTGAAATACGAACATTGTGACGGTTCAACAGCAAAGTGGGAAACAAGACTGTCCGTGTCGTTTTACTCACTGGACAATGTAAGATGCGGCTCGTTCAGAGAGCAGACACGCGCAAAATGCACGTGTCTGCGTGTTTCCGGTGTGACAGGACTGGAAATAACGGTGTGATGCGACGAGACCGTTTGACCCGAAGACGTCAGAGTTGACCGTCTGACGTCTGTGACACAGTTCCTGTCCTCTGAGACAGGTGCCCCGGGTTTTGCCCAAGTCCCAACCTGGGAACATTTTCCTGTGTGACCTGCAGCTGTAGCTGTAGAAATATTTAGTTGTGACGGGTTGAAGAACTTGCGGCGTCCAGTGGGTCTGAGCGTCAGTGCAGGTGCCGGGTTGTGCTCCAGGTGCGCTTACCTCCGGAGTCACTTCTGATGCTGACGTCATTCCAAGAGTTCCTTTATCAAAACAATATCCGCTGAGATTTGCTGAGCTGTTTGTTGGTGCACAGTTACATCCATTGTCTTGAGATTTCCGTGTTGACATGTTTACATCCTCACTTCCTGTAACTCAGGCGAGTCAGTCAAATCCTTTTCTTCCATTTCCTAGTCAAGCTGAGAAATTCTGTATCAAAACAGTGTTGTGTATCACAATGCGCTCATCGACCTGTGCAATGCGACTGCAGTCAGCGTGAGTAGTAGACTGAGCGCCGACGACGCGACGTAATGTCTCGGACTAGAACACGGCACGTGGATGCCGTCGTGCGCCTGCGCCGCCTGCAGCTCGAGGCTCTCGGCGGAACCGAGGCTCTCCTCCCCGGGACACGTGACGCCCTGGCTCTGCGAGAACAACGAGTTGCAGTTAGAAATTTCAAAATAGATTCAGGCGTTCAGGAATGTGGCGAAGAACAGTGAAGCCAATTTCAGGCTAGACTCATCACGATGTACCACTCTTTTGCTGTTTTGCAGTCAATGGGCGCTGTGTCCTCTACGCAATGATTTCCCCATGTTCCGTGACGCGTGACGTATCCAGCGTGACACAGGCCTGCACGCCCCCCCCCCTCCGACACGTGGGTACTCACAGCGCAGATCTCCTCGCAGGCGGGACACACGAGCGACCCCTGGTGGAGCCAGCCGTCGCTCACGAGGTGCACCGGAAGCACGAGCCCCGCGCGTGCGCAGTGCAGCCGCGTCCCGTCCACCTCCACGTGCAGCCCGTCCACCGCCGAACACGTGAACTGACAAACAGGAGAGATGAGAGTTATTACTTGGTGCAGTCGCGTCGTTTCTCTTCACTTCAATGGATTCTATTTGTCCCAAGGATAGCCCACAGCTTTGCTCTGTAGCTGGTCACCCTCATCGGGTATGTACCGAGTGCTCTTTGTTTGAAGAACTGAAGACTGTTTCTCCTTGGACGCGCCCTGTACTGTGTCCCTGTTCAAGCCAAAATGCGCTGTACATGTATTGTGTTGTCGACGCAACGCATTGGACTTGTTCAGAGACGTAACGCGTGACGCGCCCATGGCACCGCAGACCGGAAGCGCTGCGCGCGCACCTTGTAGCAGCCGCTGCCCCAGTGCTCGACGGTGTGGTCGACGCTGCAGCGCCGCAGCCGCCAGGGGGCGCTGTGCTCGAAGCAGGCGGACCGGTTCCCGTACCGCTCGAGCGTGTAGTTGATCTCCGGGTCTGAAAGGCGCGGGGGAAAAGAACGAGGAATTCTGATACTTCCGACACGACACATTTCCATACTTTTTGACTGACATTTCATTGTGTAACGAGCAGCCAACAGATGCGTGGCACGAGTCCTCCCCACCCTGATGTGATGCGTTTGGACACGCTGACTTCACTGCACACCGCCCCTCCCTCCAGGGGGCGTCGCTGAGGTTTACCTGCGTTGTTCTCGTGGAGGCCGCACCTGGAGCCCCGCACCACTACGTCGCCCTTCTTCCAGTTGAACTCCTGTAACGTGTCAGAGACGAGCTACACTTCACAGTGAAACTTTCTCAAACACTGATGCAAACATGCAATTGAACTTCTGCGGACGAACACGCTCTTCAGGTTTTGGAACATGGTTGTCTTCATTTTGAAAACAGCGCGCGCAGAAACGCAAAAGTGACTTTCCCACACAATCTCATGTTCAGATGCAGGGGATATGAGTCTGACATTTGTGTGCAGGGGCAGCATTTTCTCACCTGTATGTAGGGACAGTAGTCTCACCTGTATGTAGGGACAGTAGTCGGCGAGCACGACGGAGCCGGCGTAGCGCTCGACGTCGGCGGCGCCGACGCCCGGGAGGCGGTGGAAGTGCTGGTACTCGGGCGGCAGCGACGCCGGGTACTCGACGAGGTTGCACAGCGCCACGGCGTCGCGCTCGTCCGTGCACTCCGTCTGCAGCCCGACCGATTTGATGCGGTTGCAGAACGGATGCACGTGCTGCCCCCTGCAGGACACAAATCGGGTGATTAAAGGGTGAATTTTTTTCTGGGAGAACGCACAGTGAAACGCGAAAGATTTCACAGCGGCATTGCACTCAGAATTGTACTGCCCAAATCCATCGTCTCAGAACAGATTTGTGCGTGTGTGTGTGTCTGAATGTGTGTGCCTCTTTTTCTGTCTGGATAAAGCAAAGTCTGTCTGTCTGTCTGTCTGTCTGTCTGCCTCTGAGAGTCACGTGACTGACCCGTCCAAGTTGCTGCTCATCCACTCGTGGCAGCTGCGCGTCACGAAGTCGCACCCCAGGTGGCGCCCCCAGCGCAGCGGCTCCGCCTTGTCGTAGTTGACGCGGTACCAGCTGAAACGAGGGTCAAGGTCGCGTCACGCCGGGTTCAATACAGCGTCTTCTTCCGCATGACGTATTCTGTGTGAAACACGTCTGAACTCAGCGTGAACAGCTCGCACGTACCCCGTGTCCTCCATGAGCGCAAGGGTGATGCGTGAGACCATCGGGTTCTGTGTGTACGTGCCCGTCATCACTTCGTTCTGCAACAGGAGGGCGCCAAAATCACAGTGCGAGCAAGAGTATGAGGACGTAAAATTCCAGCGGGCTATCAATCACGTGAGGCTCAACAGGAACCAATCTGAACGCGACGCTTCCTTCTCATCTTGCGCGTGCGTGTGTGGGTGACGAGTGTGCGCGCGCACCTCAAAGACGCGCTTCTCCCAGTGCGTGAGCGCCGTGCCGACGACGCCCTGGTCCTCGAGCTCCGCGCCCTCTAACGTGGAGCAGTTGAAGTGGCGCCGCGTCTCCTCCTGCGGAGAACAGTGACGTCACTCAGCTCTGGTTTCCACACATTTTCTTCAGCAGATTTGACACATGAAGATCGCACTTCCAGGCCACCTCAGTTGTATAGCTCGCGCACGGTGTCACAAATCGATGAATTTTGGCATTTTCTCCACCAAATCACACTCAATCCATTTTCTCCACCAAATCACACTCAATCTTCACAATGTTTTCACACAACCAAGAGGGAGCGACTATCTGTCTATAATTCATTTCACACAAGAAAACAATAAGTTGTTTTCTTGTTCTAAACTCAAATAAATTTGAAGTGAGAAGAAGCAAGCAAATCTGTCTGGAAATTGTGACATCATACAAGCATCTCTATAGCAACTGACCCAGTGAGCATGCTCAG
>JAAUXT010020260.1_pt1 | contig 13362 bp, 13 predicted proteins | sample 7278171 | NCBI WGS metagenome assembly JAAUXT01 (sample SAMN14350112, study PRJNA611818) | marine sediment metagenome | isolation source: surface marine sediment (1.8m) | place: French Polynesia: Moorea | collected 2018-08
GATCCTGCAATATATCACAGTCAATGCTATGGGATATGTTTTGTTGCTTTCGGCAGAACAGACTCTCATTACGCACTGCTCAGTCAATTACCACGTCTACCGTCCTTGCACTACCGAGAAAATTTGTCAATCTGTTTTGAAAAACAAAATTCAGAAATGCAAATAAAATGTTGAAAAGTTGTCCATTCTTGCCAGTTTTTATTCGAAGAACAAAAGGTACGGAAATTTGTTTCGCGTTTTGTGACAGATGCTGTTTGTTTTCAATTGTTCCTTCAGCATGGTGAACAAACCGGAGCTGTTTGCTCTTTCTTTTCCTTTTCCTGAGCCATCTGACTTTATTTTTCTGGATGTTTGCTTGTGTCATCTTGTTTGCTGTTAAGTATCGGAGAATACTTTGAACATCGCTGCGGGACAACTGAGAGGTGTTTGCCTTTATATCTTTATCCGCTGGAAAAAGCTTGCTCGCAGCACCTCATTGCTGGAGTTCGGTGTCTGGAGATCTTCAGCGATAGTCCTCACTTTGAAGTGCGGATTTCCCAGGTTACATCGGGTGCCAAGAGGAGCCGCTTGAAAACACCTGATTTTTGCCTGAAACCGAAGTTTTCACACCTGACGAGCTGGGTCATTCAGGTATTGCTCGATCATCCAAGACAAATGGGTTTGTGACAAATGTTGGATGTCGATGTTCACTTGAGGGTGACGATGACTGCAGTAGAAAAGTGAGATCGGTCAAATGGTTTTTCATTGTTGCGTAAGAGAGCGTTCCCTTTGTTTGGGATTATTGCGTCAAATGTCCTTCTGTAACAGCTCAATCATATTGCAATGTACATCGAGCGGGGACATCCATTCACTAGAAAAACGCCAGGTGAGCAATTTGTTCTTGTTGCCGTTCCAAATGTTGAAACGAATATCGCAGCAGCGGGAACTTGTTTTCCACTGGTACATCTTAGCAATTGGCTACAAATACCGCTTCTTCTTGCTCCGCTTTTTGCTCTTCGTTTATCTCATAGAAGCCAAGAGTCTTGAACGTTGCCTAACCAGATGTAAGGGGGCTCTTGAATATCATATTTATCTGGAAGGGGCAAATTCTGGATGTGACACCGTTGTGGTAAATGAGCGCTTGCAATCAGCTCTTGACACTGAAAAATCAAAATGCGTTCTGACGTCTTTGATGAGTTCAAAGCATCTGACGGGACATTCACAGCATCTTCCTGGGAATCATAACGGAAAAATAGTTGATTCTCACGACCAAGAGGGGCTGAGACATCCAGCGATTTGCACAGCACAAACGGACGCGGTTGACTGTTTTGCCGCCCGTCCCTGTCTTCTCGTCTCCATGAGATCTTCTTGTTCGCGCCCTTGGTGTTTATCACACAGAACGGTGATGTTAGTACAGATCAAAATGCATTTTCTTCATTCCATGTGCCTTCTTTCGAAGTGAGAAACGTTTGCAGAGCCATGAAACAGATTCCTGTCAGCCTTGCATTTCACGCTATTTTGCCGCGTAATTTCAGGGGCAAAATCGGCGAACCTACAATGATTTGCCAACCAATAAATAAGCACACCATCCCGAAGTACAAAGGAATGATACACACGAAAAGCTGGCATTCAGTTATGATCTGTTCTACTCAACAAGCCGCGAACAAAACTTCCCAGCTTGTATGAGTATGCGCTCGTTGGAAGGCTGATAAGCCTTTCGACTTGAGATGTATTTCATGGTGTTGGATCAAGAGCGGTTGGGATGCATGTACTGAGACGCAGAGAGTGGGAAGGAAATAAGTACGTACACCAAGTGGAAAATTAACAGAATGTCTGGAACATACGGATGGAGGGGCTTGAGTAGCAGGTTCCAGGATTCTGATGCTTGTGGGGATTTCGAATGAAGTTTGGCTGTTTATCAATCGTGCAAAGCAGACAATAGCTGGGTTCCTGTTCGGTGCTCATGGACCCACACAACGTCCGTCCCAATCGCAGCGAATGCGTCAGTTGCAAAACGAAGACTGGCAGTCGCGCCCAACAGTAGTCTGGCAGATTTTCTGCCCAGCTTTCATCTCATTTGCCGTGCCACTTCGATGCAGATTCCGGAATTGACCGCTCACTTCAATCTCCAGTGAAGACCCCTCGGTGGATCATCTGGGGATTCCACCAGCGTGCTTGGCACGTCTGATCAATTTTCGCTTTGCTGAGTGTTGCTGGAGACAGAATCAATACTTTTCGTATTTTATTGCTCAGATTCTACCTCGAGACTTGGGTCCGATTCCACTGAGTCTGAGCCTCAGTAATCGGATCAGCATTGATAAAACACACAGGAGCTTCCGTTATAATAAGCCGGGTTAAATCAGTATTGACTTTGGATACGTAGAAACATTTACCCAACACCAACTTTTTCGTCTGAATCTGACATTCGACACCACAAATTTTCCCCGTTTTGAGGAAGTTCTTCAGGGTTGAAGGGAAAAGGACAGACTTTGTCTCTCAGAGTCGAACTTCCAGCGCGCGGGGTTTTGTGAAGCCGCAGAGATGTTTTATTTATATTTTTTTTTGAACAAATCTGGAATCAAACAAAACGCGTGCCGAGAGAAAATCATGCCTTGTGTGACACCTTGCGCTGCACGAGAGGATTGTTGAAAGGAACGAAATCCAGGTGCAACACACCGTGCACAAACCGTTCCGAAACCAAAAGAGAAAACAGAAAAATCTGCAACCGCTCAGAACATGAGACGCTCTTGATGTCGGTTTCGATCAGAATCTTCGGAAATTTACGCAGGCAGAGTGAGCTGGGAAATTAGCAGGAAGAATTTTTGTGGAGATCAAAGTCGTTGCAAAACAAGAAGCTGCTTGTTTCTGGATGTTCTGTGCAATGATTCTGTTGCCGCTTCAATTACGACTGATGAAATTTCTGGTTGACAGCGATGTACATTGGCACGAGAAACGCAAAGTTTCGATCTCGTTGGACAAACTCACCAGTTCAGATTGAAGACAACACGAAGTTTTCTGAGCCTTCAACCAACAGGTGCGCAACAGGGAACCCCACGTCAAAGATTCTTTCCAAGAGAGCCTCACCCCATCAGGACCTGCCAATCTCCATTGTCTACACCACTTGATACCACTGTGAAAAACTCTTGACATGTTTTCTCTTTTCTTCTTTTTCATAGATGTGTTATTGGCATGGGAGGTGGAATGGAGAGTAGCGGCGCGAACGTTGGGGAGGAAGGCATGCAGCTGAGGAGCACTCGCGCTGGAGAGCGAACCTAATCCCACCTCTATCAACCTCGCAATGCACCGCCTCACCAAGCATCGCTCATTTGGTCCGATGGAGCGCGGGATACCGTGAAACACTCCCGTGTGGCCACAATTGTGAAAAGCGGGTACAATCAGCATTCAGAATTGGATACTTACGACCACATCAGTTTGATACCAAATTGTTTCCTGGAGAGGTAAGTCAATCAGTTGTCTTCCCCTTCAGTTGTTTGAACAGGGCCAACTGCGTGTACAGCATCAGTGACTATTGTTTTACGAATGCCAAAAAGTAGCATTCTCTCCCACAAAAAGATGCCAGAAAGGCTACAACTGAACTGCACCACAGGTTCCCAGGGTCACAGGGCTGGGGCAAAGTTTCTTCCCATTTGTACCGAGCATTTGTTTGTATCCACCTGTGAATGGGAACTCGAAACAGCGTTGTTTATGACTGCGCGCTTCGTAAACAATGGCAAGATGCGTAAACAAAAACAATGCATCAAGGGATGTGCACGGAAGCAAGTGCGATTGCTATTCTTCTGCTGAAACGTTTGTTGCGCGAGTCGGAAAGAAACCCCTGTGTTGTTGCAGTTGCAGAACGGAAACTTTGGGTGTCAGTATGATCTCCCTGTAGTTAATCCTCAAAACGATGTGAGAACGAGATTTGGGTTCACATCCAAAACCAGGACAGATTTGGTCAAGTTTATTCTCCAAGGACGCGGGAGTGGACGTTTCCCGTGGACCCACCTGTCTTTGCCGAGACTCACCAGGTGGAACTCAAGCTTTGGCCGCAGAACCGCTCATCACCTTTTGTCTCAAATCTCCCAACTTTGCGTCTTTCGGCAGCCAACCTCAGCAGTTTCTCACGCTTCAACAGGTAGCCCAACACCGAATTGAGAACCGAAGTATATTTTCTTTGGTTTGCGTGTACCAGAAGGACAGTGCCAACTTGCACTGAAACACACAATAGATTCTAACCAGTCTGGTACAGGAGATTCCCGAGTATCCATTTTAGACAGTGCAGTTAAATATATTATTTACCACACAAACTAACAGTCTATGTCGGTGGCATTTGATTTCTTGCAAGATAGCACGCTTATCGCAGTGTGCTATCAGGTCTGTACCCTGCAGAAAGCGCGCTGAGTTAAGCACTTCACGCAACTCCAGTTTCCAGCAGTTGCTTGTTTCTCACTCCACAACTTGACGTCATGCCGCTGGATGCTGAAGAAGCTCCGAATGATCTGCAGAGAAACGTTTGTTGTCCTTCGATCGCACGACCAATGTCCCCTGGTGTTCCCTCAACAGTTTACGGAAAGTGAACCGTGAAATTTCTGAGTCAGGGAATAGAATCCTCTCTGTGTCCATCATGTCAAAGTTGGCTGAGCAATGCACAAAGAACCGTGTGTTGAAATTTCATGGGCCTCAACCCTGAGGCTGATAAAAAAATGAACTTTTCATTGGGAAACTAGTTTTTGATTTGAACCAAAGTTTAAGCGAAAATTTTGATGTCACGAGTACACTGTATAATTTTATTCTTGTGGTTCACGCACAGAATCACACACGAAAACGAATTTACCCGTTGATTCTGACAGTTAGTGTGTGGTCAAGCCGTGCAGAAAGGACCCGATCTTGGCTGTCACCTCCGCATTTACAAGACAAGAAAGGTTCAGGAGGAAATGAGAGGAAATTGCTTTTGAGTTGCTTCCTGATTCTGATATTCGAAATGTTTCAGGAAGCCCAAGGAGAGTCATCGATGGGTTTTGGAAGTTTTCTTTTTGCTGACCCTTGTTGCACACAACTCGCGAATGGCAAAAAGACGATCATCGAATTGAAATCCATGTTCGTCATTCTTGTTGTACTGTCATCAACTCTGTTGATTTGTTGACGGAGACTCTGTGTCAACATTTTCAGTTGAACCATGGATCGACATCTGAACTGCAGACTTGTTGCCAGTGGATGGTTGCTTCTCGTCACATTACACGCAGTTCAAGTACTCGTGGAAGCTCAATCAGGTATGTACGTTCGTGTTCACAGTTTGTTCAATTGGTCTATTCTTTTGTGCGATTTACCTCCAAACCAAGATATTCCGTGAACAAAAGAATACATTTGCTGCCTCTGAAAAGATAAATGATATTCACTTCTGATTTTCGCTCAGGTTTCCAATTTTGCTTTGTGCATGCTTTCTTGACCCACCTGCAAAACCTTACTCCCAATCAAAACTCTTTGTTTTATCCCCGGGAAGAAATTTTTTTTGCGTGTTTTGTCCCAAGTTTTTCACTCGACTTCTTTCACAAACACACACAGAAACCGCTGTTCAAGTGCCGCTTTCAAATATTTTGACTTCTGACAGTTTTTCTTCACAAGAAACAATTGTGTGTTGATGTAAATATCTCCCACAAATGCTCGGAAACTTTCATCAATGTTCAGAGATCAAGAATCGCGGAGCTATTTGTCGACCAGCAGTTTACAGGGAATTTCAGATTCTGTGCCAGAGATCTTGCGTTCAGACTGTATATTCAATGCATGCACTCATAACGGTCTCGTCAAGTAAGGTCAGGATTTCTGCGCGCAACTTGGGTTCGTACTGTACAGAGTATGTCCACAAATGGCTCACAGATCTGTCATGAGGCCATTTTCAGATGAAAAGGCCTCTCAAAAACCTTTTTGGATCCGCGAGACTCGTTTTGGCTTCAGAGGTGACTGTCTGGGCTGGCGCAATTTGTATCAAAAGGTTTATGCCCTTGTGGTCACGATTTTTGATGTGCGTGATCTGAAAGAGGAACAGGGGTCTCTCAAGCCAAGAACTTTATTTTGTGCTGGAATGTTTTCGCTCCAAAAGAATTCAGGGTCCGGCTGCGTCCAACAAACATGTGGTAACGGGAAGAACACTCTCCGCTGAAAAAACTGTTTTCCTTTTCGGCACTCCATGACATTTTCTGCACAAAACACTCGAAAGCTGGTCAAAGTTATTCGAATGACAGTGCACTTTCTTGTTGTGCGAAGTCCCTTTAGGGCAAAGCACCATGTGATAGTGCAGTACGTGGCAAGGTGGATGAAATGTCCCCTGCCCCCTCCCCCAGACCTCCCCAGACCCCTGCCCCTGGAACCCCCTTCACCACGGACTGTATGACTTGTGGAAGACAAGGAGGACAAGGAAAAATCGATGACATTACCGGCAAGGGACTTCGCACTGCAGTTGCCTTGAGCACTGCTTCTTGTTCGTTCGGTAGCTGGGCTTGTTCCTCTGAAAAGGCTCGCGAACCGACCACAAAATGCAGGCCATGCATGTAAATATGACAAATACGAGTAGATCTAATCTGTGCTTCCGATTTTGGTTTCATTGTTGTGCAATTTAATTTTGCTGCTCTTTTGCCTGATTCGACAGACAACTGCGGTGCTTCAATACAAGCTGATATTGTCTTTGCTGTGGACGCTAGCAGCAGTGTGAAAGAACATAACTTTCGCGAGCAGTTGCGTTTTGTTTCACGCATCGTTCAGCGCCTGGATGTGGACGGAGGCCACGCGCGCGTGGGACTCCTCTCCTTCCACTCCTACCCCAGGATACACTTCCACCTCAGGGATTACAAGACTCAGTCTCAGGTTCTCGAGGCCATCAAGTCAGTGTGGTACAGGTATGGTGGCACCAACACCGCAGACGCAATACGAACTGTGCGCAAAGTCATGTTCACCAGATCGAAGGGCGCCAGAACCGTGGACGGCGTTCCGCAAGTTCTAGTTCTCATCACCGACGGCGTCAGCAACATGGACGCCAACCAGACCATGCCAGAAGCCCAGGTGGCACACAAGGCTGGAATCCACATCTACACCATCGGCGTGGGACTCGTGGGCTTCACTGAGGAAATTGACCAGATTGCTAGTCCCCCATCCAACTTCAACCGCTACGTTGTGAAACACTCGGGAGAACTGAAGGTGATCGAAGAGAAGTTCGTGCGTCAGATGTGCCTCGGTAGGAACCTTCACACCGGATGTCCCGTGTTCGCTCCAGCGTCGCCAGCGTGTGATACCTAATTTGTCCGCATGCTTGAGTTTCACTGCAGCTTCGTTTTGAATTTCGTGGTTTTTGAGTTGCTTTGCTTTAATTTTTGCTTCACTTAATAATAATTACCCCACAAAATGACAACTTTCTCTGAATCATTGAGTTGAAAATTGTGTTTTCGCAAATCCTTGAGGGCGGGTTTTGATGAGTTTGTATTTTTTCAGATTCCAATCCGTCCCGATTCCAAGTCCCAAATGAATCCCCAATCGGTAAGTCTCATTTGGCTTCCCATGATTCTCGTATAAGCAAACGTAGCTCAATTTTGCCGCAAAGATCGAAGATCCAAATTTTTCGCAACTTTCTGACCGTCAAGTTTTGTTCAAAGTCTGCACACCTGGCCCCTTGGCAAAATGTGGGACACTTCGATGACATTTGCCCTTTTAGAAACCCCAACCCACCCTGGAGCTCGTACTCACCTGTTTGAGTACTGTGCAGCTCGACCGTTGCCTGCCTCGGCTTCTTGCAGACTGCATTGCCAAGGCGGACCTGGTCTTCCTGCTCGACTCATCGTCCTCTGTCGGGTCGGAGAACTTCCGGGACATGCTCGACTTCGTCGCCGGCGTCCTGCAGGACGCCGACATCGACGACGGTCAAATCCGCGTCGGAGCCATGACATTCGGGTGCGTAACGCGTTGCACCAAAGGTTTCTGCTCAGACCCGATTGCGAACACCAATAAGATGGTGCGAGAGGAACCAAGTGGTTCCAGTTTGCGACACCCGGAAGAAAAACTCAGACTGGACGAGATCGTTTTGTTCTGTGCTCATTACATTTTACCCTGCAGCACGGAGAGTCGGGTGAGCTTCCACCTCAAGGATTACACGAGCAAGTTCGCCGTGCTCAACGCGCTGCGCGGCATCAGCTACGTGCCTGGATCCTCCAACATGGCGGACGGGCTGCAGACCCTGCGAACCTCCATGTTCAACCCGGCCAACGGAGACAGGGACGTGAGTACAAGTGCGCTTGGTTGCTCGAAGGGTTGTGTGGCTGCAGAATCATTCAAACTCGCATTGCGTCCTACTTCCGGTCAGTGCGTGTGCTCACGTTCTTGAGGCCCACGCCCCCTCACTAGACTTTTTGACCCTGACAAGAGGAACAGAAACAAATTAGCGCGAATGCTAATTTGTGGATATCTTTGTGGGTACGACTTGCCAAACCGAAATGTACGCGCAACAGCTTTGGGTCACGTCCTGATTGAACGCAGGAGGCGCCCAACTTCGCGATCATCATCACGGACGGCATCTCAAACCTCAACTCGGAGCGCACCATCCCCGAGGCGATCCTCACGCACGCCGCCGGCGTCCACGTCTACGTCATCGGCATCGGACTCACCGGCGAGACCCTCGAGATCAAGGTGACACAAAAGTGCCCAAGTTCCTGACAAGTGTTTCTATAACAACCCGAAATTCATTGTGATGAACATGCGCTCTCGCCTACTGCAGGCGCTGGCGACGCCTCCACACAAGGAAAACCGTTTCCTCGTCGATAACTTCGACACGCTCGAGCAGGCGCAGGTGCGACGCGACGTCTTCACCAAACTCTGCGAGCGTGAGTTTTGTTGTTCAATTTCGTGTCTGAACACCACAAAGCACTTCACTAATTGACAAAGATCTCCATTTGTTCCGTTTGAAAACTCAAATGCACAAAGGCAGAAGACCCGAAAAAGAGAAAGACATGTACTCGTACTTTGATTGTAGTCGATGCTGACTGGGTTCCACCAAAACGTGGTACAGTTTCCATTGTTTTGTGCAATAAAACAGGCAGAACTTTAGTTGCTTCCCCTAAATATTTGCGATGGAAAGTTTACCGTAGCGCGCTGCCTGATTAATTGATGTCTGTTTTTGCCAGGGATATCTGGTGCTTCGCTGAGAGGTAACAGAAAAATACAATGGGATGACACAAATGTTCTCCCACGAGTTACGTTTTGGTTCGAAAGAGGACTCAAGCCATCTGAAAGATGAGAGTCTCTTTCGGACACATTCCTGGTGGATCCAAGGTGCCATGCCCAGGTTCAAGTCCAGGTGATTCTGTTGGCTCCAAGAGGCTCACAACCTCCTTTCTTTTTCCACTTTCATCCAGCAACTGAATCTGCTCAGGCAGATAATATCGCAGAGAATGGAACTTGCTGTTTGATTTCCATCTTGGATCCACCAAGGAGCCACTGTACAATCCCCTCCCTGCTTGGGCACCCAAGGCACATTCCCACAACAATCGAGCACTTCTGGTGTACAAATGGCTTGTTCCCATTTGCATTTCATTACTTTGTGTACAGTTGCGATCAAGGAAGACCCATCCAACAGACCCAAGGTCAGAGTCCCTCTGCCCGTGGACAGCGGTAAGTGAACATGCGCGCAGAGTTTCAATTCAAGTTTCCACAGCTGAGAATGGACTCCAAATTATGTAACGTCAGAAAACTGAACAAATGTGAAAGACAGGCAGAAGCGGGTGGGAAGAGTTGACAAGAGAGAAAGAAGGGAGAAGAGACAGAGAACAATTTGGTGACGAGGAGAGGAAATCTAGCAATGAAAGTCGGTGCAGGCTGGACAAACGTGACGTCAACAGAGACCGTGACTGCATTCATTTTGCCACCGAGACAACTACCTGAATGAGTGTTGTTTCAAAGCTGGTAGAATGAATGTTGGTGATCGAAATAATGTGCGCACAAAAATGGCGGTGTGTTCTGCTGCCTCTGAAACGTGCTGTTCGCGGCTGCAGCGTGTGCGGGGGAGGCGGATGTCGTCTTCCTGCTCGACTCGTCGTCGTCGGTCGGCGAGGCGAACTTCCAGCGCCTGCTCCGCTTCCTCGCCAACCTGGTGGCCGAGACGCCTGTCGACGGAGACTTCTTCCGCATCGGCGCGCTCACGTTCAGGTCTCCATCCACTCCCATCATTCAATCCCTTTTGGCGCGTTCGTACCTTGCGGTGTTGGTCGTTGCATTTGAACAGTGATTTGCAAGGGAATCTGGAGTATCACACACATGTGCATACTGTACAAAAACTTTTCGAAACCACTGTCGGACGTGGTTGCAGCGCCAATGTGCAGGTGCGGATCGTGTTGGACCGATACAAGGACGTGGACTCACTGGCGGACGCCTTCACCTCCATCCCGTTCTCTTACGGCAGCGGAAATCTCGCAGATGCGCTCAAAACGGCGCGCACACAGATGTTCAGGTAATTGTTGTTCAACGCCAATCCTGGGCGAATTCTCTCACAGACGCGCAAGGCATGTCTCACCCCGGCTACTCACATTTTATTCCGCTCAAAGTCAACCAGCGCCACAGTGAAGAATTGTTTTTGCTCTGCACTCCCTTTGTCAAACTGCCTCAGCTATTGTCCTTCGTGTAAATCAGACCGTGTCCTTGAACGTGCGGTAACTTGCAGATCTCGTGGCGGAGACCGGCCGGGTGCCCAGAACATAGCGGTGGTGGTAACGGACGGCATGCCGGCGCCCACCCTCAGGCGCGTATCGTACGAGGCCCGTAGGCTGCGCGACGCCGGTGTGCACGTTATGCTGCTGGGCATCGGGCTCGGCGCGGACGCGCTCGACCCGGACACTGTCGTGTCGCTGCCGCACGACAAGAACATCTTCAACGCCGCCGATTTCAACTCCCTGCAAACTATACGCAAGAATCTGCTCGGTGAAATGTGCAAAGGTACACAACAGAGGGCTCTCCATTCACCCGTTGAAGTCTGCAATTGCTTGGTACACCCCGAATATTTCAGCGGCTCGCACTGAACAGGTTGCTTTCAACCCACAACAATGTTAGCGATCACTCTTTGCTTCAATTTTCGTGTGGATTCCGACTGAGTCCAAATCAAACCGATTTTACGTTTTGAAGTTACGGCCGGTTTGCAGTTTGCCTCGTTTCGGTTTCGTGGATCGCAGTCAGATAAACTTGGTGTTTTCTGTTTTCAGTGGCCACGGGTCAGTCTCAAGAGGAGCGGGAGGAAGGAGAGACAGACGATGGGGATGATGAGTACATCGAGTATGAGTACGAGTACGAATACGAGTACGAGGATGAGACGGAGACTGAGGATGCTGATGAAGACTCGGACGCAGACGCGGCTCCAGTTCAGCCGACGCTAAGTCAGCTGGTCGCGCCCACGCAGTCCTTTGACGACCTGCTGCCAAAAGGTGAATGGGCACGATACTCTTGCACCGCCTCACCTCGGCTCTCACTCCATGCAGTGTCGATGGACTTTGCTGCTGTGTCCAATTTATGGTCACTTTGTTCGCAGAGAACTGACGGATGTCTTCGTGTTTGTCTTGTCCCGACAGAGTGTCGCGGCGAGGCGGACGTCGTCTTCATCCTCGACTCGTCCGGCTCCGTCGGGCAGGAGAATTTTGAGTTCGTCAAAAAATTCGCCATCAAACTCGTCCACGTTCTCGACATCGACTCGGGCAGGTACCGCGTCGGCGTCGAGACGTTCAGGTCAGTGTGTGTGTGTGTGTGTGTGTGTGTGTGTGTGTGTGTGTGTGTGTGTGTATGTGTGTGTGTGTGCGTGTGTGTACTTACTCTGTCTGCACGGGTGCGACGGTGGCACTGCATGCACCTCCAGCGCAATTGCTCTGGTGCAACATTCTGGCAAAACAACCCAACGGCGCGAGCCTGTCCAAAATCATGGTGGGCCTTCGGAGTTGGATCGCTCATCAGCTTGAATAAGGAACCACTGAGTTTGCGTTCATAACCACGTGTTTGCTTGGTTTAGTGACGACGTGACGGTGCAGTTTCATCTGGACAAGTACACGTCGAAGCTGGACGTGATGAAGGCGATCAACGACATTGAGTACGTGTACGGCTTCACGAACCGCGCCGACGCGCTCAGGATCATGCGCACCGACATGTTCAGCCCCAGGAACGGGAACAGGCCCGACAAGCAGGTGAGGACAGCATCCCTGCCCTCACAGCAGATGCACATGGGGGCTGCACAGAGAGAGCCAGAGGGAGAGAGACAGACCGAGAGAGACAGACAGAGAGAGAAAGAAAGAAATAAAGAAAGAAAGAAATAAACAAACAAAGACAGAGATATAAACGCTTGTTGGATTGTGAGTTTCGAGTTCTGCTCAGGACATCACGGTGTTCGTCACGGACAGCATGGCGAACATCAAAAACGGACAGACGGTGCACGAGGCGCGCTTGGTGCACCACGCCGGCATCACGGTCGTCGGAATAGGCATCAACATCTTCGAGAAGGACGAACTGCGCGAGATCGCAAGCAAACCATCGTCCAAGTTCGTCTTCGAGACGTACGATTACTACAATCTCAACTCGCTCGTGCCCAAGGTCTCGTCCTACATCTGCATTGGTATGTTTTCTGGTGCCATTCGTGCTTGACTGTCGTGTTAAATAGGTTCAGTTGACTGGACTCTTTGAAAGAAATCATTGGTCCGAAGTTGAGCACACGGTGGACTCGCATAACGCAACAAAGCATCGTACACCTGTGTCGGTGGAGTCTGTTGAGGTTGACGAAGTCGGACTCTAACACGCACGGTCACACTTCATTCGGGTCCTTTGAATTCCACAAAAAAGGCAAACTTGCGCAACTCGACAAGAAAAGGCAAGATACTTTGCATGAATTTCAGAGAAAAATGTCCGAATAAAACATGATTCCGGATTTGGCAAGTCCGAATGAAGCACTGCGCCCCAGTGGTCGGGATACCTGGGGACTGGACATCCTTGTGAGGATCTGCCTCAAATGGCTCAAAGCTCCGAGGAAAGTGGATCCAATGAACACCGTGATTGCAGACGGAAACGCGTGCGAAGACAATCCTTGTTTCAACGGCGGTTCCTGCATAGACCAGCTGGACGGGTTTCTCTGCAGGTGTGCGCGCGGCTACACAGGCACCAACTGCCAGCACAGTAAGAAAACTGACCGAACAAGCCACAAAACCATCGCTCACGCTCTTATTTTGCTTTTCTCAGACGGTACTCGTCAGAACAAGCATTTTCTCACAACAAGCAAAACGAGAAGCAGTGCTCAAGGCAACTGCAGTGCGAAGTCCCTTGCAGCGTTGCAGTGGCGTTAATGTCATCAATTCTTCCTTGTTTATCAATTCTTCCTGGTCCTCC
>JAAUXT010088749.1_pt1 | contig 13361 bp, 11 predicted proteins | sample 7278171 | NCBI WGS metagenome assembly JAAUXT01 (sample SAMN14350112, study PRJNA611818) | marine sediment metagenome | isolation source: surface marine sediment (1.8m) | place: French Polynesia: Moorea | collected 2018-08
ATATGTATTTCTTCAAGGAGTGAATAACACATACCCACAATGTCATTGGTACATTCTCTGCGCATTGCACACAACGCGGAAATTCGCAAATCGGTTTGGACTAGCCTCGTACATCATAACAAAGTATCTCAAAACTCACATAGGCACCAAACACAACCTGTTTGATTGTGGTCAAAACAGCTTAATCTCCCAGAATAATGTGTGTGATGGGGTTGATGATTGTCCTGGACCTATGCCCTTGGATGAAAATGACTGCAACTGCAGTGTCTATGTTCACAGAATGAACATAACCACAGAGAGCAGATTTGCTGAAGTTAACAAATCTGCTGCACATGTGGGGCTGTTGCTGAATAGAAAAATAAATGAAAGTTGTCTTGTGCATGGGTATGAAAACTTGGCCATTCAAAACATAAATCAATCAGTGTTCAAATGCACAGACAACACAGTAAAGCCCCTTCATTGTGCAAATGACCTTATTGCTGATTGCTCAGAGGGAGAAGATGAGCAGAATCTAAAACTATTGTTGGTTGGCAAAAGCAACTTCAAGTGTGCAGGAAACAGGATAGCATGCATGCCAGGCCATTCAAAATGTTACAATTTCAGTGACATTTGCGTTTACAAATTGAATAGACAGGGCCATCTTGTTGCTTGCAGAAATGGTGGCCACGTTCAGGAATGCTCTTTTTTTCAATGCAACACGATGTTCAAATGTCCCAAATATTATTGTGTGCCGTGGAACTACTTGTGTAATGGAAAATGGGACTGTCCTGGTGGCTCAGATGAATCTCACAAATTTGAATGTGAAGATACATGGCTGATGTGTCGTGGTATGTTTAAATGCAGAAACACTCATTCTTCATCCTGCATACATGTAGGAAGAGTGTGTGATTCACAGGAAGACTGTATGTTTGGAGATGATGAGCTTCTGTGTGAAGTTGGTGAAACAAAATGTCCAGACAGCTGCACCTGTCTGGCACTTGCATTCAGTTGCGTAAACAAAACAGACCATTTGCCCATTCTTAGGGGACTGCACAACTTCAAATATGCTTTCATTGTATTTTCTCCAGATATTCTGTCAGAGATTTCTTTCTTGAAATGCATCGAACAGCTTCACCTCATCAGCAACAAGCTTACAGAAATCTGTGATTTCACAGAAAGCTTGACTGAACTTGTAATTTTCGATGTGAGGTTTAATTTTGTACAAATCCTGAAAACCAAATGTTTCAACAATTTGCCTCACCTCCAAGATATTGATATCAGTCACAACAAAATTGAAACAATTGCATCTCATTCATTTGGCAATCTTCCAAACTTACGAAAAATCAATCTGGCGAGGAATCTGATCAGCAATTTACCATCACGAATTTTCACTCTTGCAATTCACGTGGATTGCCTGAATTTCAGAGGAAACAAAGTGACACAGTTCACAACAGAAACCCTTTATCCCATAACACTCAAACGGCTTGAGCTTTCAACTTTTCACCTCTGTTGTGCCATCCCACAAGAAGCACAATGTCTTTTCACCAGTAAGCCGTGGTTCCTGTCATGTTCAAATCTTTTGAAGGACAAAACTGCAAGGGTTTCCATTTTGACAGTGTCACTGCTGGTTTGTCTGGCTAATATAATTTGTATATGTATCCATTTGTATTTTTACAAGAGAGGAACAGCTTTCAATATTGTCACTTTGGCTGTAAATTCCACTGACATTATTTGTTCTTTCTATTTGCTTGGATCAGGTGTTGCTGATGTATATTATGACAGAACATACATTATGAATGACTTGTATTGGAGATCAAGTGTTGCCTGTTTTTCTCTTTTCTTCCTTGCAATGACATTTTCTGTTTCATCCCCAAGCTGTCTCCTTCTGATGTCAGTTTGCAGAATGCAGGTTGTTCAAAGGCCCTTTGACTCCAAGGTTAAAGACAAACAATTTGTTTCACTGCTCATTCTCTATAGTTTTCTTCCCTTGTTATTCTTGAGCTTGTTTCTGACATTGGTTACCTTCCTCTTGCATGGCACTGTTCCTACTGCGCTTTGCCTTCCTTTTGTTGATCCAACTGACACATACCTAATTTTTGAATTGATCACATGGATTGTCAGCTTTCTTCAACTTTCTGTCTCTGTTGCCATTCTGGTTCTGTATGTGAAAATAATTCAGGCTGTTATTGAATCAAAGAAAAATCTGAGGATTAGATCCACAGCAAAGAGATCAGAAACACCAATAATAGTTCAACTTGTAATTATTACTTTTTCAAACATTATGTGCTGGTTGCCTTCCAGTGGAATATTTTTGACCTCTTTGTTGATCTCCCAGTACCCCATTGTTATGGTAACCATGACAACCATTGTGGTCATGCCAATCAACTCCCTGGTGAACCCAATAGTGTTTGTTGTGTCCACTTTGAGGAAATCAATGAAACTATGATGTCTGAAGCAAATACTATGTTCCCTAAATCAGTGGCAGTGAGAACACTGTCTTGGTCCATTTTCTCCAGCACATATGCCTGCCCTTGTGTTGTGTGTAAACTCATTCGGGAGCAAGAACATTGTATTGCTCATGAAGGGTTCAAAATGCTACCTCTCTGCGCATCACACCCCTGCCCCACCCCACCTCTTTCCACATCCCTATCCCACACAACCCAGCTCGTGCCCCATCTCCACCCCTGCCCCACCCCACCCAGTACCCAGCCTGCCCTGCACTATGCCCGCCCCACGCTGTACTCACCGGGTCTCAGCTTGGCGCCGTAGCTCCTCTAGCTCCTCCCTCAGCCTCTCTATTTCCCCCTGTGCCTCCCTCTCTCGCTCCAACGCGCGCTCACGCTCCTACAAATACACCAAACAGCTGGTTCAAATGTCGCTCACAGACGATTGTAACACAATGAGATTTTCCCAGTCAGTCAGACATTGTCTCTTTCGAGGGATGCACCTTCATCCAACTCCCAACGCTTCGCTTGCTCTCAGATCCAGGGTCTTCAAGGGTCTGAAGGACCTTCTGCACGTGTCAACATTGCCTCAACACTGGATACTCCTGGTCAGGACCAAACTTTCCGCATCATGCAGCAAACTTCTATCTTTCCTTCTACAATCGGGACTGCAGGTGCCTTGCTGTGCCCTTCGCCTCTCCCAACTTAACTCCTGCAGTTGGTCATCCACCTCTCCTCCCTTACCACCTGCAGTAGGTCCTGCATGTCGCTTTATCCAGCAGCAGGCCTTGCTCCCACCTTACCTCCTGCAGTAGGTGCTGCAGGAAGACCTTGCCCTGCAGGAGGCCCTGTCCCTCTTGTCCTTACCTCCTGCAGTTGGTCCTGCAGGTAGACCCTGTCCTGCTCCACCCGGCGTCTCTCCTCGTCCGCCTCCTGTGCGTAGCGCTCGTACTCCTCCCTGCAGAGAGAGACCACGTCCAGATACTGTTCCACTGCTGGATCCAAATTATGATCCAGGGTAAAAACGGTGCAGATCCTGAACAGACTCCAAGGGTGACACGAAGGCAGTTTCACAGGTGGATCCAATTGAGGGTGGACAAGGCTCAGGCCCTGGCCCTTATGTTGTGCGTCAGTGTGTTGTGCTTGAAAACTCAATGCAAACTTTTGGTCTTCAAAGAACGGCAACATTCAGAAAACAACAACAGGTGCTGAACCCAACTGACAGATATAAAACGCATACAGAATCTCTCAGATGCTCACTTGGTTGCACTTCTTTCCGCTTTGATGAAGAAACGCTTCGGTCTTCTGGACAATCAACCAAACACCCAATCAATCAATCAATCAATCAATCAGTCAATCAGACAGACAGACAGAAAGCAAGTCACACACAGGTCAGCGTGTTCTTGTGCGTCAAAATTCACAGAACCTGCGCAAGGAGTGTTTGCAGGGGTTTGGGTGTCCAATCATGTGATGGGGCTCTGCTCCTCCCAAATCCCCAAGTTTACCCTGTGTGCACCCCAAATGCACAGAACGCTCGCACACGTTGCAACTCTGCACACAAAGTGTGCCTGTGCACCACACGCAGTACATCCTGTGTTTCTGCGCACGCACGTACATTGCGCGTACCTGCTGTGTCTCTGCGCGCGCGCCTGCGCACTCAGCTCGCGCTCGTAACGCCCCCTCTCGGCGTCGCGCAGCGTCCTCGCCTCGCGTCGGTCCAGCGACGTCGTGTAGTCCGGGATGCGCTCGTTGTGCCAGTTCAGGAAGGCGAACTCGACTGCAAGGGCACGCATACCACAGTACACACACGCACAATGTTGAAAGGAATGTCAACAGCTCGTGTGAACACAACACAATTCCTTCACAGGTGGAGTCAGGGCACCCAGGGCCCTGGGATCTCACTGTGAACTCACATTGAGGACCCATTCTGTGACTTTCTTCAGACCTATGAGCGTTCATACCCCCCCCCCCCACTCAGCTCCCCACTGGAACTAGAACCAGGGATCCATGTCCTTCAAACACGGTTTTCGCGCCGGCCCTGCACAGATTTTTGCTCGCACTTCGTTGTGGGTGAAGCACTTCCTTGCCACCAGTCATGATTCACAACCCACCCACCTCCCCGCCTCCGCCCCCCCCCCCCATCAGTTTCAGGATCACGGGACCAGGGCCACCCTCCATCATGGGATCTTCCGCCACCTGTCCCACACTCACTTTGCTCAGGATCCATCGCCGGCAGAGCGCTTCTGTGGCCCCTGGTCAGCTTTTCATACAGCTCCTCGTGGAAGTGGTTCTTGATCTGAAAAGAAATGTTTCACATCGTGAAGAAGGCTCACCGCTGCAAACCACGAAAAAGGTATTTCTTCACGGAAGACGCCAGAATGATATTCTTACGTACAAGATAAGAACAGGAAAGCGCTTCATTTGTCCTGCAACAGAACACACAGCTTCTCTCTCCCCCACCGCCTCTCTCTCTCTCTCTCTCTCTCTCTCTCTCAGACACACACACACACTCACACACACACACACACACACACACACACCTCGTGCTGGAACTGCTGCGGCCTCAGTTTGCCTCCCTCCTCCTTCAGCAGCACCTGCATCTGCTCCATCTGCAGCAGAACATTCAATGACCAATTTCTCCTGTACCAAATCCTGTACAGCGAAAGCTCATGCAAAGAGTCAGGTTCACCAAATCCTTGTTTGTTCTTGGGGTGGGCAGGCTGGAGCGTTTCTCTGCACCAAGCAGGAGTGTTTTGTCAGCCCCTGAGTGCACCGATGACGTTTGTGTCACGAGGTCGCAAAGCTCCAAATTTCCTGGATACGTCTTGAGGAGACAGAGCCCTGGACCTTTGAATACGTCTGTCAAATTTTGATCTGGAGGGAGAGCAATGCCTTTGGATGCCCTGGGTGCGTCCTTGTTATTTAAGATCAGGACCTGTGGTTGCATTACCGATGTTTTGCCTGCAAGAAGGCAAGGCCAAGTGTTCCCCTGTTGGGTGTACCCCTGGGACAGGCCCTCCAGGGCATCCCTCTTGGGGTGGCGTGGGGCCCCTGACCTTGTGACGCGGAGGGGTCAGCCCCCCCCCCCTGACGTTTCGGCCGGGAGGGTGTGATGCCCCCAAACCGTGGGTGCACCCATGATGATACAATGATGAAGGTGCAGGGCCCCTGGATCCATTCCCAACTTCAGGGGGGTCTCAGCACTCCCAGCACCTGTCCCGGATGCACCTCTGACGTCACACTCACGTTCTCCGCTGTCTGTAGCTTCTCGTTGAGGAGTATGAGCTGTACAGCCGCCATGGTAGGTACGTACAGCTCGTGGAAGCCTGGGGAGCCGAGCCCAATGAGGTACTGGTCCCAGATGTACAGCACCGTCTCCATGGGGAGGTACGCTGTGAGCAAAGATACAGGGGATGGGGCTTTATGTCACACAAAAACAGAGGCGGCTTGCTTGTCAACCAGAATGTTTGAATCAGAAATGGCTGCTTGGGATGAAAGGGTCCATGTCAGAACCGGTGTCCCAGAAGCCAAGCGAACACACAGAAACACACACACAGTCATAGACAGACAGACAGACAGACAGACACACACACACACACACACACACACACAGAGGTTGTCTCACTGCGCATCCTGCGCACCCCTCAGACCACAAACACACTGACAAAGCAAGTGGTTGTGAAAGTAAATTACAAAGATTCAGCCATGGAAGCATAGATTCTGTTTACAATTTGCATTTATTGTTTTTGCATCACAAAAATTTTGATTTCCAGAAATTCTGATTCAGTTTGTCAACTGCAGACAGACATGTGAGAAACAAATGCTTTGGATGAACTTCACTTGTGTTCCTTTGTTATGCAAACACATTGCTTCCACTTCATCCTATCACGGACCAATCGCGTCCCCTTTTCTTGATTTGTAGCATTTCTTCAGTGACACACCTCCAAGAACCAAAGGATACACCACAGAGTTCAATGGTGCGACTGTGATGGTCATCCAAACAACCAGTTTTGTTGGGTGTCTTGGCACATTCATTGCTGTCACTTGAGCAATATTGACAGGAATCCAACAAACCATACTGGACATTGTCAGGGCAACCAGTTGAGCAAATAATGGTGCATTTTTTGACTTTTTGGATAATGTTAAGGTTTCAACAGAAATTTGGGATTGTAGTAAATTATAGACAAGTAGAGTGTGAAGAGCAAGAATTGCTGAACATACTGAGGACTGTGAAAAAACAGTCAAGGATGTGAGTATTTTTATCACTGTGACAGAGTTTGTTGGATCGAGGAAAGGTAGACACAAACCAGTAGGAACTGTCCTTTCTAACAATGCTACAATTATTGTTGCAAACAATGACAAGACAAAAATGGACAAAAGCATCACTAAGCAGATCTTGATCACAAAACTACATCTTTTGAACTTGGTATGCATTGGATAAATGACCACCATCAGCCTTGACAATGACAAAGACACTTGATCCAGTTGATCAAAGAGAGAATAGAAAACATACAGTTGGAAGGCCAGGAAGCAGACAATACCAGACCTCCACCATTTTTCTTTGACCACAAACAACCCATCAAAAGAAACATCTGCTCCAACAATGATTCCATAATGGAAACAGAGAACAATATTGTTCAGGTTATTTGCAACTACAAATGCTGCAAAAGGCTTTCTTGCCACCTTGTTGCAAGTGTGAGCCAAAATTGACATGTTGTTGAGAACCAAAATCACCAATGGGGCAACAAGGCAAATAATTCTCATACTTCTTTGCTGGAAGATGTTTGTGCAAGAGATATACCAGGGAATGACAGCTGTACAGTGTGACTTTGAAGGACTCAAACAACACAGATGGAAATCTGTTGTTTTGATGGCAGCTTCAGCAATGTTGCTCAAGGCAGTAACATCAATTTCCAAAAGGGAAAGATTCAGTGCTGAGAGAATTTTCAAGTGAGGTGATCCTCTGATGAAGGAATGTGGAAGATGGGCCAATGGATTGTTTGAAATGTCCAGGACTGATAGAGAAGGTAAATTGACAAAAGAATCACTACCAATGTTTGAGATATCATTGTGTGCTAAACTAAGTGAAGCCAATTTCAACAAAGCAGAGAAACACCGAACAGTCACAGTTTGTACAAAATTGAACTCTAAATTTAGCAAGTGTACGCTTTTGGGAAACTCCAAGTCACATAATCTGTCCAATCCATTAAAATTCAGATTCAGTGCAAATGACTTGGTGCTCTTCAAATTGTAAACCAAGGCAATTTTAGCATTTTCAATTGAGATCAAGAAAAAGTGGAAGAATTGATGTGTTATGTGAACAGTATCACTGTCACAATGAACAGCATAAACCAGACAGTGACACTTCATTGGACAGGGCTTGTGTGCAAGGTCACAAGCCAGTTCATCATCATACATTGGACAGTCTGCTTTGTTGTCACAAAGTTCACCCAAATGAATGCAAAGATGAGTCTGTCTGCATTTGAACATGTCTCTACATTTCTGTTTTTGACCACATACTCTGACAAAAAATTCATCTTCTCCATCTGGACAGTCCCATTTTCCATCACAAACAAAATTCCATGGAGTGCAATATGACATTAGACATTTGTATTTTATGTTGCATTCAAAGTCTTTGCACAAGTGTAGATGTGCACCATTTCTGCAGGGCTCCAAGTGATTGAATACATTGAGTTTGAAGACACATATGTCAGGTATGCTGTAGCACTTTGAATGACCTGAAAAGCAGGGAATATGATATGGCCACATACAGAACACAAAAACATTCTTTGCCAAATATAAGAACAAATTTTTTTCATCTTCAGCTTCAGATCCACAATCAGCAACAAGATCATCTTTGTGCGAAATATCAAGAATCAGGCCATTGTTGCAAACAAATGAGTTGTTGCTGAAAGAACTGTTGTTCTTTACTGTTGAGCTCTGGTTGTGTGCCAATGAACCAAAGGATGGCCGATGACCATCAAGTTTGCTTGGTTCTTCTGTGAAATATTTCAGACATGAATTGTCCATTGACCTGAAGTAATAAATGGAACAGAAACTCTGCTTGTTTGCTGGGATCATTGTCTTGCAGAAATGTCTGTTTTTGTCTTCAATTTTGCTGCAATGGCACTCACATGAGCCTTCATCAGATTCATCATTTGGGCAATCTACTGTATCATCACAGACATTAAGGATTGAAATGTGCCCTCCCTTGGAACATTGAAACACATTTTCATTGTTCAAAATTGGTATCTTTGGAACAAGGCAGACTCCAAATCCTTCAACTTCTCCCCTTGCAACAGTGGTGTGTCTGGTAACACCTCGATTCATGAATCTTTCATATGTAATTCTGTTTGTGAGTTCAGCATTTGATCTATGAGGCAAATAGATGGGCTTGGGCACTATTTTGAGCAACGAAAAAAGGAGAGCTCTGTTCATCATCCCAAGTGTGTCTGTTTGCCCTTTGCGTGGATGCGGTGGCTGACTGTCCTGGCTGGTGTTATACTTTCCTTTATTGGTGAACCATACCAGTAAATAGCACCTGTTGTGAAAAACAATGTCAGAGAATAAGCATTTTTGCGTCTCTGTGAGGCTTGTGCTGTTTTCCATCTCCTGTGCTCTGTCAATCTGCCGTGATAGACACAAAATGTGTTTCAAAAGTTTCCAGCTGCAATTGACAGACACCCACTCTGGTTCAGCCAAATTGGTCAACAACATCAAACTGCACAAATGTGATTCTTCCCTGAAAGGATAGATGTTCCATTTGCTCTTGGCTTTGAACTCACTCAAGTCAATACAATTTGACTCAAGAAAAGGGGGGTTTTGGGAAAGGGTTTTTCTGCTGCAAGCACACTGATAAATACTCTCTTCATTCCTCCATGGTAGATAATCCAGAGTTCCAAAATTAGCATTTGTGAAAAAGGTGAAAGAAACTGGATGTCTTTTCTCCCATTTCTGAAGCAACAAAAACACAATCAGAACAAATCACTTTTTCCAAATCTCAAATTATTTTGTGGTTTGCAAATCTCAAAAATGTTTTTCTGTCTGTATTGAATGCAAACAAGACAATTGTCAACCCTACCAGCAAGTTATGCCTGTAGCTCAGGCCAAGATACACTGCTTCTATTGGAGGAATGTGTTGCGACAGGCTGACCAGAGCAATGAGTTCTTCAAGCTCCTCCCTTCCACTGAAGTGAAGTAGTTCTGCCCCAAGATGGCTGCACAATTTTGAAGCATGTATCCATGATATCTGAGGACACACACCAGAAACCATGGAGTAGGTGGTATTTGCACGCATAGCAAATGAAAACTTCAAGCAGACGTCATGTCGATGGGCAAAATTTGGTGACACACATGTTCTTGGAACAAGAGATGAAGGGTGAATTGATTCTTTGTCCTGCTCCAGTGAATCCAAATAGTAATCTTGAAAGTAACTTGATGTGCAGGTGAAACGAAAAGTGTCTCCTGGATGCAGTATTGATCTGGTTCTTTCCAAACTGCTGAACTTCAAAAACAATGTCACACTCAACTGCCCTTGTGGTGCTTTGTCATATTCAACCCCGAAAGATTCACAGTCAAATGTTTGTGTCAACTGAACTTTTGTGTAGTATCTTTGTCTTTCATCTTCAAACTTGGTTTTTGAAATGGTAGCAACAACCAAATCACCACAAGGACGGTTCTTGCACTTCAACTCTGAGCTTCCTGTGGGTGGACCCAACAGAGAATCGACAAACACTTTGTTCTGTCCACCATCTTGAAATACTTTTGTTTCATTGTAAATGGTGATATCAAGAAGCAATCTTGTTGGAGAAAGAGTCAGTACATCTGCTTTCAAAGTTTTTGTTGAGAACACAACAGCAGTTACATCATATGGGTTCAAAGTGAGCAGCTTGGAGAACATGTGAGGCTGTTTGTGCCAACTAGAATTCAGCTTGAAAACATAAAATTCTTTGGGCCCCTCAACTTTCACTCTGTCCAAGAATTTATGGTGAATGTCTGAGAACGATGCCTTTAATTCCATTTTGATCAGTGTTGCAGGGTTTAGTGGTTTCCTGGGTACTGTCTCAAAACCTGCATGACAATACTGATCCACTTGCCCCCACCTATCACCTGAGCCATAATTTTCAAACACAGTATGAATTACTGTGCAGCTTGTTACAACATGGCTGAATTGCAGCAATGGTACGTGGGTAATGGGGGCATAATAAATGGAAGCAGATTCCCAATGACTGCTGTACCTCAGAGCATAGCGCACGTGGGACAAACACTTTCCAAAGTCATTGTGAAAACAGGAAGTGAGCACAGAACAGACGTCCACTTTCACAACATCACACACTGTCAACTGAGCGTTGATGAACACCGTTATGTTGCTGTAATTGACATACCAGAAGACGACAACAAACAGTGTTGATGCAATGGAGTAGAGATGTCTGCTTTGTCTCTGTGTTGGCTCGTGTGTTTCGCACACAAGTTGACTTTCAACGTACTCATCAGGCAACATTTCAGCTGTGAGAAAAGCCCCAAACTTGCAATCAGCACTGTGTGCCCCGTTGTATGTGATTGACATGGTTGTGATGTTTATATGGGAGTTATTGTCTGCACTGAATCTGTAGAGGCAATGGTTCTCAAAACATTTTTGGTTTGGAAGAACATATTCACAAGGAGTGTGTCCAGCAAGATAAAATTCATCTGACTGGTTTACAGGTTTCTGTTGAAATGAGAAGTGGCTTGTATTTTTCAAAAATCTGTGTGATTCATTTATCCAGACACTCAAAACACACTGAAAAGTTGAAGTCTCAAAGAATTGTGAAGTAAGAGTGACAAAATTTGAACTAAGAAATGGATAATCGTACAGGATACCCTTTGTAAAGGAGATATGGAATGCATGCAAATGGAGTAGGATGTGAGCAAGCCTTTTCACTTGAAGAAAGTAGACCACAATCAAATCCAAGCGTGGAAAAAGGAAAATCTGTTCAGGAGCCAAATTGTACGACGCTGATTTCAAGAAGACATTTTCAACAACACTCTTGTCCACAACAGTGAATGAAGCTTCGAAGTGAAACCTTATGGAACTCAACTTGCCAATAGAAATATAGATTTTTGTGAAAGATGTGTACAAATTGAAGGCTGAGTGTTGACCACAATAACAGAAACTGTCCCTAGTTTTCCACAGATGTACAAGCTGCACAGGAGTCAAATGGAAGATAACAACATCGTGAAAATGAACACAAAGATAACCAAAGAAACAAAACTTCCTTTCACTGGAAAAATCAATAGAATGAACAGAGATGTTCAGTCTCAAGGCAGAGTTCAACTCAAAAAGCCAAGGATGATGTGCATACTTTGTCTCAAAGTCTGAAATTTTATATGCAAAGTTCAAATATCCAGATGGTTTCCTCAGAAGAATAAAGTTGGTAAATACATTATTTATACTTGGCAGGTTAACATATTGCCAAAATTGTTTTGACAAAGACAGTAGGTTGGCAAGAGAATTCAGGGTGTTGTGTTTGTAACACAAACCAATCCTGTGAAAACTTTCTTCAAAAAATTTTCTTGTATAATTGAACCAAGCTTTTGGAGATCTGTCTGTTATTGTCGTAAGAGATTTCAGTTTTGTGAAATGCATGTCTGAGTGGCTCACCTGAAGCAGCAACAATGACGACAAAGCAAATATCAGGTGCATGCCTGAGCATACCAACAGAATTGTGTGGCCTTGTAGGGTCAGGTAAATGGAATATTTCTGATCAAGTTAATGGACAGAAACCTGAGAGATAATCAGTGATGCACCTTTGAAAGTGACACAGAAAGTGAAACAAATTTTCTTTCCATGTCAATGTCATTATTCTTCAAAATTTTTCCAAATCAAATGGAACATTGAGCCTGAGAATTGCATTGGGAGTAAACTCCAGTGATGAAGGGTTTCATCTTTGACATTTCAATGTGGCAGAGCCTTTTGTGTGTTGATTTGATGAGGCTTATGGGAAGCTCTTGTGTCATTTGACTGGTGTCTGATAAGACAATGAAGCAACAGTTGAAGAATGTGAGACACAAGTCAAGGAAATTCAATGTCCAGGAATCAGAGACAACTACAACAATGACAACAGAAAGTCAACATGTCTGGAAGACTGAGGAGAGCAAGGTGGATCCAGAAGGCCCACCCTTTGTCCGAATCTAGTTGCGCTGTAGGCAGTCGTGGAAAGAAAAATGTCTCACGCACACAGACACAGACACAGACACAGACACAGACACAGACACAGACACAGACACACACACACACACACACACACACACACACACACACACAAACACACGCAATATCACCTGAGCGTGAACGTGAGCACGAACGAAAGCGTGTGTGTGTGTGTGTGTGTGTGTGTGTGTGTGTGTGTGCGTGTGTGTGTGCGGGTGCGTGCTCTAGCGCGTGGTTGTGTACGTGAGTGGTACGTGCACGTGCACGTGTGAGTGGGCGAGGTACTCACTGACGAACAGGACCTCGATGAGCGGTTTGACGAGTGTTTCCACCGCATCGACGAGCAGCGCTTCCCGGGTGAAGTCTGTGCGAACTGGCTTCTCTGAGGGAAAGAAACAAGAACACTTACAGGCTTGAACACGCGTATTGAAAAAGCCTTGGCACACTCGAGTCAGTGTGAGCTGGGCCACCCCACTGCAACTCATTCTGTTGGGGAACCCTTCCCAACCCCATCCCACCCCACCCCGATCGCCCCACCCACAAACTGCCGGTTGGTGAGTGCACCAAGGTCCCTGAGCTTATTGGCCGAGTCCAAGCACATTCCCGAAGAACTTCCCTCCAAACCAGCCCCGCCCCTTCACCCCGTCCCCTTCCCATCCTGCCCACCCCATCTCACTCGCCCCACCCCCTCACCCTGCCCCCTTCCTGCCCTGCCCACCCCATCTCACTCGCCCCACCCCCTCACCCTG
>JAAUXT010020637.1_pt1 | contig 13360 bp, 12 predicted proteins | sample 7278171 | NCBI WGS metagenome assembly JAAUXT01 (sample SAMN14350112, study PRJNA611818) | marine sediment metagenome | isolation source: surface marine sediment (1.8m) | place: French Polynesia: Moorea | collected 2018-08
ATGACTATCAGATGATCTATCTGTGCCAATCCCAAGACCCAATCAGAAGGTTCCCAAATATAGTCTCCTTTTTCTTAGCGAGGAACCGTTTCATATGAAAACTCCTACGTATCAGTACTTTTTGCAGTGCAAAACACCGAGCCGAGTTTGTTTTGAACGCACCATGCTTTTGATGAGGATGAACTCGGCCTTCTGAACCTTCTTCCTGATGTCGGTGATGTCGGAGCCGTCGAGATAGGCGGACAGCATCGTGTTCTGCGTCGAGTTGGGGAAGTAGATGCGATAATCCGCACAGTCGACGACGAACGCGGACACCAGATCAATGTTCACGATTCTGAAAAAAGGCGAAGTCAGTCAATACTGGCAAGTTCTAGCAAAGTACAAAAAAATTATGAATGCGCCTTGGTTTGCTTGGGTGGTTGACGACATGACCCTTCTAGATTGGCGTGTCAATGTGGAGACCGAGGATTGGCAGTTGACCACACCGACTTTTTTGTGTGTGTCAAGAGTTTTCCACGTAAACAAGTCCGGTGCTGCACAATGAGCCAGTCAACGTCAAAAAAGACCTCATTGTTAGGAAAACACGGTTTCGAGGAGCAACGTACTGGAAATTGGCCAGATTGGTGACAGGCTTCCCCAGTTCATCCAGTGACATTCTGTAAATTCCGTGTCCGTCCCCTTCCTGAGACCAGAACAGGTACCTGCGGAGAAACATACATGTGCAACCCGCCGGCAAGAAAAGAAACAGTCGACCTGTTGAGATTGGCTGACATCAAAGTTCTACTTGAAATTGGCACTCACCCATTGCACGGATCAACCCACACGTCGTCCGGTCTCGGATCCATGTTAAAAATCACGGTGTGACATTCACATAGGTCAATATCGTCGATGTCACACTGCTGAATCTATGAGAAGAATCCTCAAGGTCTTCAGCCTTTATTTTTTCATCAAACCAAATCGAGTACGAGCTGTTCATTTGTGGTACGAACGAACCCACCACCCACCTTATTGTTTTCTGCGATGTAGAGTTTGTGGTGGAGCCAGTCGACGCTGAGTGCGCGCGGCTCGGCGTCGCTCTGGTGCAGGAGGCGCACTCCGTCCTGCGGCGCCCGGCGCGCCTCCTCCCCGGGGGGACCGTCCGGCTGCTCCTTGACGTACACACCCCCAGTCGTGTCGGAGAAGAACACCTGACCCCGGTAATAGTCGAACCCGACGCCTGTGGAGCAGTCGGGGTGTAAAAAGCGTGGACGCTGCACAAATCTGCTTTCCTCCACAGAATGACTTGGATTGACTCATTTGCTTCACAATTCTACGCATCTAAACAAGAATGCGAAGTAAGCAAACGGAACTGTGTTAGTTTCTAAAGCCTGAACTCTACGACTGACCAGTCCTTGATTATTTGTTTGCGTTCAACATGTGTCAGCATTGTTCAACATCAGAAAACTAACAACTTGACAACGTGCAAAATGATTTGCCGAGACTTTCTCTCTCTGATGCCCAAGTTTTCAATGACAACCTTCTCATTGGCGATTGATCATTTGGGACATTTCATGCAATTGTCACGTGGCGTCTGATGTTGTCAGTAGAAATCAACAGGTACCTTGGGATTTGTGTCAAACACTGCAAGCCAATCATGCAACTGCATTACTGCAGCGCGTCACTCCATGCAATGGAAACGCGGTGCGCGCGACGGATCGAGTAGCGGTGAGTGAGGTTCGCCGTGCGCAGTGCGGCTTGTCGTTCACTAACGCCTGCAATTACGATGTCATCTACGGAACGAAGCCAAGAGAGAAGAGTCAGTGGACAGTGTCGAGAGACAGATTCGCTCTACTGCATGAACTAGCGCCGTCTTTACCTTGGATGTTTACTGAGTCGGGATCACTCTGATAGAGAATCTCTGCACCTGAATTGCACAGTGAAATGAACAATGACCTGAGGTTTGACGTTGCATTTGAAAGGGACGGATCCAGATGATGTCGATTTCTTGACAGGTCCTGCAACTTGTGTGCAGCGTCAAACATGCGAATTGTATCACACGTCACACAATTGTATCACAGTGAAAACAATCGGGAAATAAACCAACGAAATGTCACATGAAAATGAGATGTGATAACAAATAACGTGAATGTGAACACAAATGTGGCCAGCTGAAATGAATTGGTGAACGCGGCAAAAACATGGGAACAAAATTGTCAAGGTGTTTTTGTCAAAAAAACAAGGAACAATGAAAAAGTTTTTCTTTCTCTGTTCAGTTGCATCGACCACAAAGGAAGTTTCACTGAAACAGTCACAAAGACAAACGGATCCAAACCAATGCGCGGTTTGGTCTTCGCGCGAAAGGCAGAATGACAGATTTTGACAAGAGACCAGCAATTCGAGATTCTAGTTTTTGGTCAAGCAATTCAATTGTCATGTCCCATTGCTTCTTGTTTTTGGTGAGGTTCAGAAATTTGGATGGAAAAGGCACTCGGACATCACAACGGTGACTCACCCGAGATGTGGGTGTTCTCATCTCGATTCTCGTACAGAGGGTCGGGCAGTTTGAAGAGGTCGCTGAGGCTCTGCTTCAGGATCATGTTGCGTGAGCCGAATATCAGGTACGGTGTGATACCGGGCTCTGAAAAAAAACTTCTCATTCGCACATTTCGTCCTCGAAAGCAAACAACGATTCTTGTCGGACTGTTCTGAAAATTCAGCGCTGGTGCACAAGCACGGCCATCATTTTCAAACAAATCTCGTTCTTCTGGTGCTGTCGATGCAAAGTCAAGCTAATTTCGCGGTGACTCACTGGAGTCCCTGGAGGGTGTGGACACGTTCAGTTTGACCGCGGGTCCGGCACCGAACAAGTTGACGGCGACGACGGACAGGCTGTAGTCGGTGTTCTCGTCGAGCATCGTGATCACGTCGCTCACGTCCTGCACGTCGCGCCCCGCCGCCGTGTCCGTGATCTGAGCCGAGCAAACGCGCGCGATCATATCGTCAGGATCAACGCGACATGGACGTTGGAGTGTGTTTTTGTTTTCAACCGGCGCTTTCCACTGGTGCATTTCTGACAAACAGCTGAGTCGACCGGAACCAGATTCAGGTTCACCCAGTGAGATGTTTGTCAGTATCTGGCTGATAACATCCGCCTATGAAACGGCGAAATTAACGTTGATTTTCGTCTTCCTAGAAAGGAGCACCCATCAGGCGGCGGTGAGCGGCTCTACCTTGGGTATGTCGGAGCTGTTGAGCGTGTCGACGGTGACTCTGTAGCTGAGCAGCGGCGCGTTCACGTGGACCGGCGCCTTCCAGCGCAGGTGGATCGACGTGGCACTCGCCGTGACGCTCACGATCTCAGGAGCGTCGCTCGGGACTGAGGAACACACATACAGAAGTGACTGCATGCATCTCGAAACTTGTTCTGACTCTCCGTCCGAGAATGTGGTTCATTGGACTGAATGCCCGAGAAGGAAAACGTTGTCAATTTCTAGGCTCAACTGTCTGACCACGCCAAAACGAAAAGACGATACGAGTACACCACTGCGTGAAACTGTAAAACACCATAAACTGAGCCAAACCCGTATTGTATGTACACTCTTTCCCTGTCGAAATTGCTTTGTTTGTCTGACGTCGACCACGACATTGAAACGTACTCATCGCAAACAGCCACATGTGTGGGTTGGATGGAGTTTACGCCGCACTCCGCTCAGACTGCTTGGCTACATTTGCTTTCATTGAAACATCCAGTGCGCCCACTGACGGATTGCTGATTCCTGGGGCTGTTTTTCGGAACTATTTGCGTCACGAGTATGCAATTAATATTGCGAAGAAAACTTCTGGAAGCAAACACACCGCTGTCTGTCAACTCCTTCTACGTTTTGAATTTACGCAAGGGTATCTTTTGGGTGCGAATTGCTCACTGAAGATTCCAGTGCTGACGCTTTCCTTTCAAGCTTTGATTCCTTTGCTGTGCGGATGTGATAGATTGAGGGTCATTAGTCTTCGGGATGGGTTTCGCAAACAGCTTCGGTGCTGCGGGGCAGATGGTACAAGGCCAATCGAAGTTTCACTTTCGAAACGAGGAACTTGCGTCTCCTCGACCATTCCGTGACGTTCCGGTGGTTGCAGAGTCTCGCATTGAGTGAAAACCCCTTTACAAAAGAAAGAAAAGGAAGAAGGAACAAGAGAAAGGAAAGAAAGAAAGAAAGAAAGAAAGATGCAAAGTGACCAAATATTCCTTCAATTTCCTCTGACTTCCCCTTTCCACACGTAGTGATCAGGATCTGTCAGCATCGGTCAACTCATGCATGAGGAAGAAGGAAGCTGTCGCACACGAGCAATATTCGGACTGTCGCGAGAACGCTTCTTGCACTGTTCGCAAGAAAAGGTTCTGCAATCACCGTGAACCACTCTACTCATTGAATGTCTAGAGTTTCGAGGCAAACCTTGCGCATAATTTTTGGCTGGTATTCTGTTACACATCTCAATGTCGAATCTGAGGATACACAGGGATCGCTTCGTGTACACAAGAGTTAACGTGAGCTCTCTTTGAGTATGTAAGCAATTTAGGTGCCTAACGCTCTCAATATGTGATCGTGAAGTTCTGACGTCGACAGAATAAAACACACAATGAAAACAGCGGCAGTATGTCTTCGCCATGTCGCTTCTCGAAGCAGTGGAAGCCGCAGAGAAACTCGCGGCTTCTGATCAGGCGTGATTAAATCCTCATGACTCTTTGGGATAAGAGAAGCTTTTCGCAGCCAACAGCCTCGGCCGCCGCTGCGCACGAGGGCAGCGTCTATCAGAGGCCTTTACGTGGTTTGCTTTGAAGCACCATTGAAATCTCGGTTTCGATAACAGAGATGCTCAGAATATTCTCAACACATCCAGTTTGTCTCTGCCAATTGTGCTGAGCCTTTTTCCGCCTTGATAAGGTTTCCACCAGCGCACGCTATCTTGTTGATTCCTTTGGGTTGAAAACTGCTTTGACAAAGCGTGCGAGTAAGCGCTGGAACCTCTTTCCCTGCTGTCCGAAGAGTTATTGGTTGCAATGAAAATAAAATTTGCGCATTAAAAGTGTTCTGAAAGTGTTTACCTCCTGAAGGTCGGGTGGCAATGGAGACACTGTCTGGCGACGTGACGGTGTGACGCTCTGTAATCTTCGACACAATACGGAACTGCAGACAGAAAGATTTGTGGTCAGGATGATTTTTGGAGAGAACAAATTAAAAAATTTCAGGCAGCAACCACATTTCTCGTGCAAAGAAATACCAACGAACCTTGTATGTAACAAACGGGTGGAGACCGTAGACCTTGATCTTCCTGCTGCCCCTCCACTTGACGCGGTCATGGTATTTCCAGCCGCCTTGCCCCCGAACCAGCTCCTGGATCTGCAAACTGCAAAGAAGGGAAAAATTCGTGATTTCAGCGTTCCTCAAGACAGACGACGCAACTGGTTTCGTACACAGCAGTCAAAGCCCACAACAAGGCATAAAATCGGTTGTTGTTTTCAATTTCAAGATGTAACTCGTCAATGTCTACTCGTTGCACAAATTGAGGCCTTTTTTGGTCTGTGCAGCACGAATGGACGGAAATCCAACAATTTGCACACTGGTCAATGCGAGACCTGTAGTTGAGGTTGGTGATCCTGATGTTTTCCCAGTAAAGCGTCAGGGAAGAGTTGCTCAAACTGTCCGCCGCCAGCACCGGAGCCGTCCATCCGGAAAACACCTCTGTAACACAGACGCAAATAACGCTCACTCGTTTGCTTTGTTTTTCTCTCAGAGATTGCTGTCGAATTCTCAAAGAGGAATTCCCGATCACGCGAAACAGGAAAGGAACGAGACTAAACACACGAGGGTAAAGTGCGTCTGCGTCTGATTTGACGTGCTCGTTCAACAAAAGAAGAATCTCTGAACATTGCAGCACTCGCCGCGGCACATGCAACCTCCACACTTCCTCCCCACATGGGGAGCTGGGTCAGAAACCTTGCGACTTCAAAGTTTTTGTTTTCATGGCTCTAGTTTTTGCGGGAACACCAGCCCCCGAAGAACCTCGTTCTTTTCGAATTGAAAGAGAGAACCAGATTTCATTGGGCAGATGATGTCTGCAGCAGTCATTTTGATAAAAATCCACGCACCACCAACCGCACATGAGTAAGAGAACCAATGGAAAGTCTATCAGTGAGTCAATGACGGATTCACCAATGCTTTCATCTTGGGAAGTGGCGACTGTTGGTTACGGACAAAAATAGCGAGAAGCTGGGTCCTGGATGAGCCGTGTTGTGGGATCCATCATACCACCGTTAATTGTTCGATGTGCGCTTGCAATGTGCGTCTGTAACCCTGGTAAAAGCTGTGTCACTCTGTGCAGAGGAATCTTAATTGGTTGGCCCCTCAACGTGACGAGCTAATTACGCCTGATATGCCTGTGTTGTGAAAATAATTGTTCTTGACCTCAGGTACTGCGTGTCTGGAATTAGCACCTGAATTCGAAGTTGCTTACGTGTACGTGTGTTCCTTGTGTCTTGTGGTGAACATTTATTGTTCTGCTTTCAGTGCGCAACTGAAGTTAACTTTCCCTTCTTTCACTCTGAGAACCTTGTTTGACAAAAGGCATCAGGAAAAGACTCCACCCCAGCAAAGCGGTGCGAGAACCCTGGGGCAGGCGGATGAAGCGAATCGGTTCACAACAGCGACAGATGTACGACTTTGGAACGCAAATATGCGACCAGCTCTGTTTCAAGTCTACATTTTCCGAGAAAAAATAAACATTAAGTTTATAAATACTCGTATTTATGAGACTGTAGATCAGAAGATAAATGTATGGAACAGGTTTGCAAGATGTTGGTATCTCTGAGGAACATCTGTATTTACACAATGTAGCTTGAAGCGAAATGAAGATTGGTTGCAAACGCTGCGGTCTGAATCTCATTGAGATTCAGACTGTGAACGTCCATCGTTCCAGTTCCGCCAGCGCCAGATTCCAAGAGAGGCTACAGTGCGCAGTTTCTGCAGCGCAAAATAATTATTCAACGCAGGCAAGTTTTTGCAAGGTGTCAATTTGCACACTGCACTTCGATCTGCAGGCGAGCGATTCAGCTCGTCCGGTTTTTAGCCACGTTTATCGAGCCAAGGCATTGAATGCGGTTCAGTGATGCAAAGACAATTGCTTCAGATTGAAAATTTATCTCGGAGTCAAACAGCGTGAAAACCAAGAAAACTGGACGGGGCGAATCCAGATTGAGTGAGTCTCCACAGAAAGCTCAATATTATTTCAGTCTGGAGTCGAGCTGGAGCGCGGGATGCGCAACAGGTGAAGTGCGACTGGAGAGGTTCGAGTTGAACTGCAACACGTGTTCCCCACAAACTACTTTCTCCACGTCCACGACAGAAAAAAAGCTTCTGAAAATAAGCCGATTCGGCAGAGGTGAATCCTCGTAAAATGCACAGGATGAGTGAGCATGTGGTGTCAAGAAAAGTCAACACTGCTCCTTTTTCTTGCTTTGCCGCTAATGCAATTTCCGCTGACTGAAATTGAGGATGTAGACAGCAAAGTTCTGAGGTTTGGAGCATCTGAGGTTTGGAGCAAGAACCACAACTCGACAACCGAATCTTTTTTTTTTTTTGGGGGGGGGGGGGGGGGGCCCCCAGGCAACAAACACAAATTTTGTCGTCGCAAGCAGGGAGGGATCGTCCTTTTCACGGCAAAGCAATCTTTGTTTTGAAGAAATGAGCGGCAATTGCACGTTGCGTTGCGCGTGTACATTTGCCCGTGTTCCTTTCAACTCAAGATGGGCCAACATTCACACAACGTTTGAAAAAGTCCTTCCAATGCCAAAGCTTACTCACGGGTGATGCCTTCCGCGTACAAATCGACAGCGATGTTGCAGCCCAGTGCGCATTGCTGCTCCTGAAAAGTAGCTGTTGTGTGGAGACTTTAACTGCGCAAATGTTCCAGGGTTTGCTGTCCTTGTGAATGAGCCCAAGCGACCAGGTCTTGTCTGGTGCTGGTGATTTGAAAACGAGACATTTTGTGGATCTACAACAATTCTTGGTTCTTGTTTTGCACAATAGAAAAACAACAAGTGTTTTATTTGTGGTTTCCATTTGCTGGATGAAGCGGAAGGAAGTTTAAATCAACCAACGCCACTCACCCTGAAGGTACTCTGGGATGCGCCCTGCAAGCAAAAGCATAAATCATAGCGTAAAGTCACAGTAACTTTGTGTACCTGCACTGGGCAATCTCCACGCCAATTTGTCCTTCACCCCTCTATTGGTGCACACCTTGAATCCAGCCGAACAAAGTCAATATTTATCATCCAGGGACCAAAACACGGAGAAGTATCCGCGAGTGCGAAACACGTTGGGCGTTAATTGAAGACAAAGTTTTGCGCCGCGACTAATGGATTCCAGGAAATAGGGCGATCGCTTGGATTCTGAAACTATAGTATGCACACAGACCAATCTGAACGGAATCTTCAAATGTGCTTGGATCTCCATGCAAGAAACCAGACTTTACAAGGAACGCATTTCGATGCTGTGAGTTTCTGTTGAGGTTTTAAAAGGTTTGTTGTGACGTCCTTTCTGTCTTGCAGGAAGTTGCGCACACAGACATGAAAAAGAACCCTAAGGGATGAGCCGAATGAATTTGACTGCAGAGGACAAATATGCATTGATCATATCGCCCCTGAAACTTAAAATGAAAGAAAAGTTTTCAGACGACAGAGTTTCATGTTGTGGACCGAAAATTAAATTGTACTCACACATTCGGCAGCGCATCCCAGATTGAGTGCTTCTCTCCACAGCTCACATCCTTCTTTGCACTGAAAGGTAAAAATTCATCGTGAGAGAAAGAGAAAAAAACAGCCGCAAGACCGGCCAAGTTCGTCCTTCATCTTTCGTCACACTGAATTTGCCATTGGCACGAACAGCCAGGTTTTCATTTGCAACGTCACATGCACAAGCATTTAAGGCAAGGCATCTTGAGGTCGTGAAACCATTGCTTTCAACAACACTCAATTTGATCTTTTCTCTCAGGTCAATGTTGTGAAGATTTCTCCAACCTCGCAGAAGGATAGCCTGTATTCAATTTGTGACACTCACGTTTTTGTTTTTTTGTCTTGCACAATTGTTCAGGTCTCGCTTGCTCAGGAACCTCAAAGACCCCCAACATACGAAATTTGAATGGAAGAAAATCACTTCGCTCTTCTTTTTCACAAGAAGACATCCGTCAACGCTCGTAAATTCCACCGACGATAACAGGGCAGAAATGGAGGGAAAAGCCAGTCATCTGTTGCAATGGATCTTTGAAGTTTATCTTGATGATGACGCATCACGAACCGCTGAAGTGCGCAAACGTTTCGTCCAGGATCGTCAATGTCAAGTGATTCGTACATTGTCGGAGAGGAACCGAATGTGCGCGATACGCACTGCTGGCAGCGAACCAGACCTACTAATTGGGAACAAGCTGCGCCAGACTCAGGAAACTTCTTCTGCAGGTTGTGGCATCTCGGTCCGTTCCCCTTCACGCAGGTGCACAAATTCTCAGTTGCTTTTTTGGGCGTTTTGGAGCGAGGTGGACACCTGAGCTGCAGAAATTTACAGAAGTAGAATGGTCTGGGTTGGAATCAAGGCCATGTATCCGTGGACTCGCAAAGTGATCACCTTTTTGTTGGACACAAGGTGCGTTCAGGGCGAGTTTGGATCCCAGGGATTTGTTGCCTTGTTCCCCGTGCAGATCAGACGGTCAACAACCCATCCACACAGTGGGCTCCAAACAAAAACGAAATCAAGGTTAATGTTCAGACAACTTTCACCCACACAACAATAAATATGTCAGTGGATGATAAAGCAAAATGACAATGACTGAACTGTCCAAATCCATCTCCTTGATGAACAACAAAGAAACGACACAAAAACAACAGTTGGTCGCTCAGGAATGTCTAACATGCCGTCCATTATGTGATGGGATCCTACCATTTTAATTATCCGAGAAATATCCGAGCTGCCTTTTGTATGCAAGTGGCTTTTGTCCACAAGAGCGGCGGCGACAGCCGTGGTTCGTCATGTTTCCTCAATTTGATACAAAACGTCAAGCGACCAACGTAATACGAAGATTGTTTGCGCAACCGAAGTCGCCGAACACTGTTTCTACCACGCGCTTGTCTCGATTCGGATTTTTCAGACTATTTGACCCGTTTCTTCGACCAGTGTGAGAGTGACACTTCTCACACTGGGAATTTTGTTCATGTTTGGTGGAAAAAAAGGTCGTGACCTGTTTCACAATTTATTTAGCTGCCTCTATTGGATGGCCACTTTTTCTCAGCCAAAGACAGACAAAATCAACATATTTACAAGGCATTTGGCCAACTCTCAAACACAAGAATTCTGCTTGAATCAAACAATACAAAAAGTCTCTTTAACGCAAAAAATCCCTTCAAAACAAGTCTGTTGAACACAAAAAAATCTCCTCAAAATTTGAGTTTGATGTTCAGGCTCTTAAGCTTCCTTTTGGCTGTCTCTTTGTCAATTCGCCGCAAAACTTTACATTTTTCTTCACACTCGTTATCCGGAAATTTGCAAGGCCTCTTGTGAGCTGGATTTTGGACAAAAAGATAGTTATCCACAGGTTTTGCAGCTGGTTTTACCTCAGGAATCTCATACTTGTCAATATCAAATTCTTCAGGCGGAGGCTTTGACACAGTTGCACTCGGTGAACATGACTTTGTTGTCATCACCATGTCGCTCGCATCTTCCAAAATTTTGTCACAACTTCACTTGTAAAACCGAATGGAATCGGACTTGTGACCAGTAAATTGCTTGATAGTCTGTTCATCAACTCCCTTTTGGTACAATCTTGTGGCTGCACTGACGCACAATGAATGGTTGGTAAACTTGCCAGACAACCCTACTTTTGAGCACAGACTCTTGATGACTGAGCGCAAACTGTTGATACCAATAGGTTTGTCGATGTACCACTGTTTCGGACTTCTTTTGCGGTCGCAAATCTCTTTCTTGTAGAAAGCATTGGTTTTTCCAGCAGGCAACAAGCTTGTGTATTTTTCAAACAAACGAACTGGACATCTGTTTGAATTCTCAGTGTTTTCATAAATTCGAGCAGTCCGAGGCTGGTACTTTCTGTGAGTGATACCCCCTTGATTTGTCTTGCTTTTTCTGTCTTCCTGGTACAACAGAAATTTACGACCTTTTCCTTTCTGAACCATGATTTGAGGGTCAAAACCAGGGGCACATAATTTTCGATGTTCCTCTCCTCCCCTCAAAGCGAAACCAAGGCCCAACAAGTACATCACTGTGTGACGCAACTGAATGGGAGTCTCTTCACCCAAAATTCCGTTCTTCCACATTTCTTCTTCGCTTTCAACAGGAATAGCCTCAGCCCCTTGACGTTCAAAACCAGGCTCGGATGCTCTCTTTTTCATCAAATTGTCCAGTGTAAATTTTACTCGTTTGAATTCAGGCCCATTGATCAGCTTCCAAAAGACACCTCTGCATTCCAAATAGAACTGAATGAGAATGACCAACTCGTACAGCGACTTACCAGGAAATTCTTTGCCATCTTGGCATCTCACCTCATTCACAAAACAGCACAAACAGAAACTGAGATGTTCAGCATTCAAATCGTTGGCATCAATGTCGCACCATCCAATTTGAAACACTTCGGCCACATCCATCCTCAGATGGTGCTGCCTCCAGGCTTTGAACAAACCAACTGCCCAGTCAATTTTGTGGTCCGTATTTACAGAGAACGTCTTTTTGGAGAGTTCTTCCAATGCACTTTCTTCAGTTGGCTTCTTGAATCGAAATTCTTTCTTCTCCACTGCTTTTGTCTTGTCCGGTTTCATCTTGTTTGGCTTTGTCTCGTCTCCACCGAAATTGGGTCCAAACTCAAACACAGCACCATAAGCGTCTCTTGAGGGACACTCCTGTTCAGCACTGGATTCATCACTGCTTTCATAGTCAACAAGTAAAGGTTTCAGGGGGTTGGGCGTGAAGTTGACAACATCGATCGACCCAGACGTTTCTCCCGATGAACTCTTCTGGGAATGGCATACACACGAAGAACTCTTCTGGGAAATGCAGAAAGATGCTTCGTCGCTTGCAGTCTCATTCAGCATCTGAGTTGACATCCATTCTGGCCTTCAAACACGTTAATTTTTGAAAATCAATTTTTTTTTTCCTCGAAACCAACATGGTGCAGATTTTGTCCCTTCAACATCCGGGAATTTTGACTGACGATCGCCACACCACATACAAGAACGAGGCTCAAAAATGTCAGAATGAGGCTGAGAACTGTTTCGAGGCAGGTGACATACATCCAAAAGAAAAAGAATTCAAATCAAACTCACCTAAATTCCCATTCAGAAAACGTCTGATCAAACACAGACAAATTGGATGTATCATTTTCACTGTCAGATTCTGTTTCTGACAACATTCTCATGCTGTCACCATCGACTGAATTCACCCATCCCAGAAATGGAAAATCTGTCATGGCTGCTAACACCGCAAACAAACAGGTGCAGACAATTAACTTTTCCTTTTCTCATTGCAGAATCTTCATATTTTCAAGACGAAACCACAGTTGAAGTCAACACACACACACGTCTGAATCGATCCAAGCGACTGCGAGCAGAAATGGCAGCACGCACCCAGTATCGCGTGAGGTCGCTCCACTCACGCACTGATCACTCAATTCGTTTCACCACACAAATTTACTCAACATTGTTGCATAACACTCGAGCGATGTCGTCTGACAAATGACATCAATCTCATGACATGCAACAATGTTTCGTAAATGCGGCGAAACAAATCTCGAGCCTTGCGTGAGTGTCGCTTCTCACACTCAACCGGGTGCGCGATCCCTGTCTTCTTGCGCAGCACAATTTTGCCGCGAGTTCTGTCGTGCTCCGAACTTATTGTCCATTCTCTGCTGTCAACAAAATTTTCAGATGTTCCAGGGTCCTACATGCTGAAGGCGGTACTGAGCAGAGATTTCCCGATTGCTCCACTCAGCGTTCAAATCAGCGGGGAACTCATCCTCCATGATCAGTCGACTGTGGAACGCAATTCGATATGAGGGCCGACTAACAACCTGGGGTCAAATTCTTGAGGGAGGTAAGCCGTCGGTTCAAATCTTGCACCTCTGTAAACACCTTTCTCCAAGAGAACAGCCAGCAATCAACTTGGTTCGGGAGAAGCAAGTGCAACGCTTCAGTTGCAGTTGATCCTTCCACGCGGGGCATTGCTGAGGACAGGGATCGCACACCCGGTAGAGTGTGAGAAGCGCCATTCCCACCACGCCAGATGAAAAAATTCATGACAGTTGAGTTTATGAAACTGGAGTGAATTTTTGAGTCTGA
>JAAUXT010148750.1_pt1 | contig 13360 bp, 11 predicted proteins | sample 7278171 | NCBI WGS metagenome assembly JAAUXT01 (sample SAMN14350112, study PRJNA611818) | marine sediment metagenome | isolation source: surface marine sediment (1.8m) | place: French Polynesia: Moorea | collected 2018-08
ATCCTGCTTGTCAGTATATTTTACTTACCTCTGATCTTCATAACAGAGAAGACTGAATCCAGTTCAGGCAGCTTTTGTTCCAAACATTTGCACAGAGATTGGTACATTCAAGTCTATTCTGTGTTACAAATAATCTTTTATCCTGCTGTCCCAGTTATTGCTCTCTTCTACATGAATATCACCATCATAGTAACTCTCAAAAGGAGTCATGTTCCCAGTTCAATAACAGAAAGCCTGAAAAAAGCCCAACAGAGGCAAGTTACAATGATGTTACTTCTGGTTTCTTTCACTTTCATGTTGCTTTTGCTGCCATTTGAAATCAGAAACTTTGTTTTGATGTTTTACAAACCTGCCAAAAATGTTGCTGAAGTTGCCAGAGGTGTATTTATTTTTCAACTCACTTTTGAAATGATGATGTTCAACCATGTGATCAACTTCTATCTGTATCTCATTTCTGGATCTAAATTTAGAAATGATCTCAAGACCTTGTGCTGCTGTGGCGGGTCAGACAATTCGGAGCAAATCTCAGCAGACATGAGTGGCTCAAGTGAAATGACAACTGTCTCGACTGGAAACCATATAGTAGCTTGAGTCTTCTGGCAGGATCTTGTGGGATTGAAAACGAATTTATTTCTGTTTATTTATTTTTTTTTTCGATACGTGAAGGTTGAGTATATGGACCTTGAAACAGTTGCTTTCCCACAGATTGAAAATAAAACAACCGTCAGGTGTTTTCATGAAGACATCGAGGACACGTTTGTTGATTTCGCCACAAAAGACTCATTTGGATATCCCTGCCCCCCTCACAGTGACGAAGACTCGAACCTATCGATCGTTGTGTGAAAATACTCTGCTGATGCAAGAGATGTACGTACCTGTTGGTGCCCAATTTTCAGTAGAGACGAAGAAAGACAACCCGGAGATCTGGGGAAAAAACAACAAAAAACACGAGTTCTGTGAAAAAGAATTCGATCTAGAGAGCACAGGAAGATAGACCATGATAGACCACACACGCACACATCTGTTGACCTCAAAAGAATACGAAATCCTTTGAAGAAGCTGTATCTTGATTCCAACACCATATCTATTGCAGCAAATCTTCTACGGGAATAAATCACATTTCACGTTTCGTCTTCTCTTCATTCGTGTTTTCTGAAGAACATCTTTGACCAGAAAAATCCTACTGCATTGTTTGATTTGTGATTCAAGTCCAGTGGGAGGACAGTTACGCCAGAAAATGAAGATTCAGCTGGTTTGTCTGATTTGCAGTGTTCATGTCGGGTAAGTGAAAAGTTTTGGCACCTCTGTTTTTGAAAAAGTCATGGAAATTATAAAAATGCAATTGCGACAAAAATGCATGAGCAAATCCAGTGGAGTTTGTCATTTTTTTGCAGACAACTTATTTGTCAGAAAGAGAATCAAGGAACGACACCTGTGGACGTAACAACGCAACACTCAACCAACATCACAAGCATTTGTTTTTCAGCCGTTTCAAACCAAACTGACCGACATTGTTCCAAGAAGAAATCAAGTTTTCAAGAAGAGGTCAAAAGGCATTTATACCACCAGGTGGCAATAAAGCTTGAGCTGGTATCTAGATTTGTTGTTTTGCCCTCTGGAATAATTACCAACACTGTTTCTTTTCTTGTGTTGAGTTTGAAACAAAATAGGAAGTTGACTACCTGCTTGTATTTATCTATCACAGCAGTCACTGACAACTTGATAATCACAAGAAAACTTTTGACTGAAATGTTTGAATATTTCTCTGTTTATGAATTCAGCAGCAATGTTTGTTTACTTTCAATTTACATTGTCAAGTTTTGGTGCTTATACTATTGTTTTGATGACTTTTGATAGGTTTTGTGCTATTGTGTATCCACACATTACCAAAATGCAATGCACAAAGAAGAAGGTTATTCAATCAACTTGCCTGAACATTCTTGTTGTCAGTTTGTTCTATGTGCCTCTCATCTTCATCACAGAAAAGGCAGAAACAACTTCAAAAAGTTTTTGTTCCAAGTATTTGTACCAAGACTGGTACATACAGCTGTACTCTGTTTTACAAATTATCATTTATCCAGCTGTCGCAGTTATAGCTTTATTTTGCATGAATATTTCCATCATTGTATCTCTGAAAAAGAGCAATGTAACCAGCACAATGTCAGAGGAGACCAGAAGGGGTCAGCAGAGGCAGGTCACAATGATGTTACTTCTTGTTTCTTTCACTTTCATGCTACTTTTGCTGCCATTTGAAATAAGAAATTTGGTTTTGATTTTGTACAAGCCTGAGAAAACAGTAGCTGAGGTAGCAAAAGGTGTATTCATTTTTCAACTCACTTTCGAAATGATGATGTTCAACCACGTGATCAACTTCTATCTGTATCTCATTTCTGGATCTAAATTTAGAAATGATCTCAAGACCTTGTGCTGCTGTGGCGGGAATTCAGAGCAAACCTCAGCAGACAGGAGTGGCTCAAGTGAAATGACAACTGGATCGGGTGGAAACCAAAAGACGGACACTGACGTTTCAGAAAATAATGCGTGAATTTAGATTCTTGAGCAGTTTTGACGGACGTGGTTTGTTCATGTTGGAAACATTGTGAAAACACAAAGATGTTGCAACTCACTTTGTCTTGTTTTCTGTGTACACAAAATGGGAACGAACACAAAAAGTGTGGTTGTGATTGTGTGAACCTGAAACGAAAGGAGCAGACCCAGACAGTTCATACCCCATCTGTTTTCACTGGATGTTTCGCACGCATTCTGTGAACAATTAGTTCCTGCACTGTCTCCAAGCAGGAAAACCTCGGCTGGAATACGTGAAGCGGTGAAGTGGCTTTGAGTAGCTTGTGGGCGTTTTGAAAGAAGGGTCTTGTGGACAAGAAACGTTCTGCAGAACTGGGGTGTGGCCTGCCCGCACCAGTGCAGGTGTGAACTCTGTGTCTCAGAACTGATGAGTGCTGTTTCCATTCACAAAGTGTTGTTTTCCACAACAGGAAAGCCATGGCGGACCCAGAACAGGTGGGCAGGACCCAGCCTCGGTCTGGACAAGCATCTGACTAATGGCGGCTGAACACATCACAGGCTACAGGGACGCAACCTCAAACTTCAAGAAAAGGAGCACGAAAAACTCAAGTACAGCGGGCACCTACGGCACAAAAATTTTTTGAAGGCAAACTATTTTTTGGTGGTTGGAGAGAGGACCCCTGAACCCTGGATCGGCTTCACGGGGGAAACGGGTCTGAACTTCGCTGTACAGCGCCACAGTTTGCCACAGCTGCACACAAGGGAAATTATAAGGCTGCTCAACCCAGCCGCTATCCGAAGCCGCACGCACACGACGCCAAAACAACAAGCAAAACACGACCTTAATTGAATCCCCAAAGTTATTTTTGCCTGACTTGTTTGGAATGAAAGCAACAGAAGTTTTTTCCTAGTCAAGAAACAGGGGCAACTAATTTCAGGAAAATGAACTTCATCATACTTGGCATTGATGCAAGTTGGTGTCGAGATGAAAAGGCCACCATTTGATGTCACCAATGTCACTCAGCGAGGCACATGAGGCACAAGACTCGCGCGCACTGGTTGTGGAGCCACACGTGCTCATTAGTCACAGGAAACCAGAGTCCTCAGGACCAGCTGACCCTCTGTCAGCGATAGCTCCAGGTGCGTCAGCATCAGGTGAAGCGAAGGGAAGTGTGTCAATGGCGAGTTTTAGCAAACAACCCGCAACCTGGAAACGCAAACGTAACTTCCACAGCAGTCCAAAAGTTGCGTTTGCGTTTCCAGGGTTGTGGGCTGTTTGCTAAAACTCCCAAATTGGAACGCTGCGGTTACGGACGGAGCCTCTGGCACGTGAGCACGTGACCTCATTGTTGTGGAAGGGAGTTCACACAAACAGTTTCTGTTCAATCACACAACTTTTTTCCGGACCAAAGGTCTTGCAAAGTCATTTTGCGCAGGAAGTTTGTTTCCAGCGTGTGTAGCCGCAGACAACTCCTGTTCGGACCAAAGGTCCTACAAAGTCATTCTGCGATTTCACAGAAATTTGGTTTCCAGCATGTGTGCCCCCCCCCCAGGAGCGGTTCCTATCGCAGCGCAATTCACCGACCCACCGACAGAATGTGAGATTCATGAGTTCGCCCTGATTTGTGACATATTCGCACGAAGGAAGGCAGGAAGCATCAGTGGACACAATGGCGACAGGCTGTTTGGCTTGTTAGTGCAGCTTTTAGCTCCAGGGACGGGAGTTGACACCGTTTCTTTGAGCCTAATTGTCACAAGAGGCACTGTTGGCGTTGTTTCGTGTGTTCACGGAAGTCGCACCTGCGCATTGACAACAAGGGGACAAACACACACCAAACATCGGTGTTGGAACAACGACAGTGTTTCTCTCTCCACGAAAATTGTTCCGTTGGCATTCAAATACACTGGAAAAAGTTTCCTGTGAAATCATACACCTTTGGTCGAGAAAGGAGAACCTTTTGCGATTGAACTGGAACCCTTCAATGTTTTATGAGATGGAAACCCGTTTCTACAAACAGTGATAGGACAGGTTTTGTGATCGCGGAGTTATAGAACAAAGGGGGACGGGACAGGAGACAACAGAACAAAACATCTGCAGATGTGAATCGGAGGAGCAGGAAGTCAGTGCTCGACATCTAATGATCGCGGCCAGACCAAAACTTCCATCAACGACATCACTCTGGGAAAGGACGTTGTCACATCAAGTTTTTTTTTGCCTCTGTCTCATCGTCTTTCAATTGTTCTGCTGCACTCAAAAGGATTCTTGGTCTGAAGTGGAAAATCTGTATCTCTGGATCATTTGTACTTTGACACCAAAGATCAGAAGCGAATGAACTGATGACGCGTCTTGCAAACCGGACCAGGAAGAGTGTGCTGCTCGTTTCTGTGTGCAGTGTCCTTTGGTAAGTGAAAATAAAGTGGCATCGGTGACGAAATTGTTGGTTGATCACGCAAATTATCCGTTGAACAAAATTCTGGTGTGACATACGAAGGAAAGAAAAGCCAAAACGGCTTCTCGTTACAGTGGGATTGAGGGACAGACGCAACTTTATGAAAAGCTATCATCAGTGGAAAACGTGGCCTTCACTGGAGCAATCCAACATGCCGACGTTCCGACAAACTCAACCAAGCAGATGCACAATTGTTCTTCGTCTGTTTCCAATCACTCAAGTGGAGAATGTCCTGGGAAATTAAGTTTTTATGACAAGGTAACAATGACATTTTATTTCAAGGCAGCAAAGAAAATTAATTTCGTTGCACATTTTGTCATTTTTCCCGCTGGAATAATTACTAACACAATTTCCTTTTTTGTTCTCAACATGAAAGAAAACAGAAAATTGACAGCTTGTAATTATTTGTCCATCACAGCTGTTACTGACAACTGTATCCTAATCAGAAAAATATTGACTGATATTTTTGTATTATTTGAAGTGTATGCCTTCAGTGGCCATGCATGTAAGGCTTATCTCTACTTTCAATACACATTTGCAGGATTTAGCACCTACACTGTTGTTTTGATGACCTGGGAAAGATTTTGTGCTGTTGTTTATCCCCACAAAACCAACATACAGTGCACAAAAGAAAAAGTGATCAAGTTTACCAGTCTGAATGCCTTCATTGTCTGTGCATTTTATACTCCTCTGATCTTTGTGACTGATAGTGTAGAGCCCCCAATGAAGAACTACTGTTCAAAGCATTCAGTACAAGATTGGTACATACAGCTTTACTCTGGTTTGCAAATACTCTTCTGCCCAATTGTTCCAGTTGTGGCCCTATTTTACATGAATATTTCCATCACAATAGCTCTCAAACAGAGCACTGTCACCAGCACAGTGTCACACAGAGATAGAAGAGTTCAGCACAAGCAAATCACAATCATGTTGCTGCTCGTTTCCTTCACTTTCATGCTGCTTTCAATGCCATTTGAAATCAGACATTTTGTTTCAATTTTGTACAAGCCAAAGAGAACTGTGACTGCAGTGGCAAGGGATATGTTTTCTTTGCAGCTCACACTGGACATGATGATGCTCAGCCATGTGATAAACTTCTATCTGTATCTTCTTTCTGGGTCAAAATTCAGAAATAACCTCAAAACCTTGTTCCACTGTGGCAAGTCAGAAAATCCTGTGCAAATGACAAAGGACAGAGCTGTCGAAAATGAAGCCAAAACTGTCACTGGCAGAAAACAAGAGCCAAAACTGAACATCGATGGCAAAAATATTTGTTAGAGGCTGACATCTGGATCCGTCGACATACGTACACGTTCAGTGACAACTTCTGTTTGACTTTTGTCTTGTCTATGCAGAGGTGTCTTGACACAAAGAAGAAAACTTTTCGTCAGCTGAGTGTGTAATTTGCACTTTCACCCGTATCCTTGTAGAAATGTGTTGTTATCGCTGTAAAATTGTGCGATGACTGAATCACAGATTGCACAATGCTAATTTATGACATGCAGGAAAATTTTGAGCAATGCTCAAAACTTTGACGGTGACGTATGGAAAAACTTGAAGAAGCACGTGTAGATGTTGCAAATTATTCAGTTGTGTGACAAACTATCTGGCTAAAAGCAAACATCACGGGAACAGCATGCGTGACAGAAGTTTACTGCAAAATTACCCATGTTGTGTGACTCCCCTTCTGGCAAGAACTTCGTGGATTCTTGTCCCAAATGGCTTCGTGGCTATGGCGCACAGCGAAACCCGGCCAAATTGGGCGCAACTTGTTCCAAGCCACGACTTTTCTTCGTGCGTGAAACTTTGAAGACGATCCCCAAGGAAATGTTCATTTGCTTCCGTTAGTTGCGACGTCAGTCAAAACGTGTTCCATTTGGCACGGAAGCTGGAAGTTGTCCCCAAACCACAAAGGGGATCGTGCCCCGGGCGACGAAATCCTGTGCCAACCCTGGAATCTTTCTCGTGTTTTACCGGCGGGGTCAACTTGTTACATTTTCTTGTTGTTTTCTGTTTTGAATCACATCAAAAGAAGTGTTGAATTTGAGGCAAGAAAATTTCTTTGTTCGATCCACTATGCACAGAGCAATTTGAGGACGACAGGGTCACTTCGATCAGTGTGTGAAAAAGTTTCGCTGTTGTTGGTGCAAGTGATGCACTGGTCTTCAACTCACAAGACGCTTCATCACCAGATGTGAACACCGCAAACTGCGCTCGTGGTTTGGTGAAGTGGGTTCGCAAATGCAGCCCTGGACCCAACTGCCCTGGACACATGTAGCCCTGGAGACACGTGCCCTGATATGAGCTGCCTCCAGGCACGTGCACTTGTGAACACACAGGGCCCTGCACAGCGTTCACGTTCACGTTTGTCCTGCAGACTTCCCGACAAAGCCATGCTTCTTTTGTTGCTACACATCCAACATACAAATCAAACGCAGGTCTGTCAACCTGCGCGGATATGTACGGATATGAGGTCGGATGAATAAGAGAGGACGGATGCACAGGGGCACCGGACGCACGTGTTATCCGTGCGTGTGAACTGCCTCCTAATGGACGACCCTCCGGAAGCTTTCAGCCACGGGATGGAAAGGTCGTAAATTTCTTTGTTGGAGCTGTTGATGAGAGCTGAACGTGGGGGACACCTCTGTGTGTGATGGAGGTTTCCTCGCTGATCCAGGTACAAGGGGCGACACCCGGACAACAGAGGGAATAACCACAGGCACGAATGAGCTTCACTATTGTTCGTGTTGAAATTTGACGAAAATAGTTCTTAGGGCCCTGCGACCCCCCCCCCGCCCCTGAAAACCCTCCCTCAAGTTTGAGCCCCTTTTGTGTGTTGCTACTCCCGTCGGGGCAAAGCTCACACTTGCTCCCAGTGGTTGTGGTGCCTTGTGCACTTTCGAGCCCCCCTCTTTACCCCGAAGCTGGATCCACGGGAGACGCACTCAGACATCACACGACCAAACGAGCAGATTGGCCCCCGCGGATATGCAGCGCGGCATCAACATACCATAACTTTCACAGTGACGGAACATTGGTCGACATTTGTTCCGCACCACAACAGCTTCACTAACAAACTTCCACCGCAGACCCGGGCCGCAACTCACCGCTTCAGCGTAAACAAACCAGTATGGCTTCTGCCGCGCAAAGTTCAAGCTTTTTCTGGTTGTGCTTCATTTGTGAATGTCGGACCTTTTTTGAGAAAGGATGCATTGTCAGGTTGAGAAACAGCCTCGGTGAACACTGGATGACGGCGCGCTCTTGTAGAACGCAAGGAACAAGTGCAGGAACAAGGAAGCAACCAATGAACATTCTGCAACTTGTTTCCGTCTGTTGTGCCATGGTCAGGTAAATGTTTCATGCCCAACAAACAAGGGAAAACCAGGTAAACAGGCAAACAGCCGTACCTGAGACACTTCAGACGACACAAAATTTGTGTTGTTGATCTTTGTCTCCAAGTATTTCTCCACGCAAAATCTGGAAAACAATTTTTTTTTGTTTTGCAGAGTCACTGCGGCTCAGACTACACTTCAGGAAGTTGATCCATCGTCAATGGAAAACAACTTCAATTCTTCAATTGAATCCACCTCATGTTTGACCAACACAACTGAACTCATAGCCAATTGCTCCTCAGCTGCTGCTGCGCAAGCAAACAGAGACAGTTTCAGAATATTAAGCTTTCAGAACAAAGTGAAAAATACATTGTATTACAAGGTGGCAGAAAAACTTGAGCTGGTGTCAAGATTTATAATTTTTCCCTCTGGAATAATTACCAACACAGTTTCACTTTTTGTTATGAGTATGAAGCACAACAGAAAAATGACTACTTGTCTCTATTTGTCTATCACAGCTGTCACTGACAATTTAATGCTCATCAGACTTATCCTGACTGATCTTTTTGTAAAATTTTCACCTTATCCATTTGATAATTATGCATGTAAAGTATATGTATACTTTATGTTCACAGTATCTGGCTTCAGTGCTTACACCATTGTTCTGATGACTTTTGACAGATTTTGTGCTGTGGTGTATCCACATAAAAGTGGTATTCAGTGCACCAGGAAAAGAGTGGTAAAGTTGACTTGTTTTAACTTCATTTTCACAACTGTATTTTACTTGCCCTTGATCTTCATTACTGAAAGACTGGAATCCACTTCTGACAGTTTTTGCATCAAACATTCATACAAAAATTGGTACATACAAGTTCACTTAGTTTTGCAAATAATTTTCTTTCCAGTTGTGCCAATTGTTGCCTTGTTCAATATGAATATTTCCATCATAGTGGCACTAAAAAGGAGTGACCTGAATGTCACCAGCACACTTTCAGAAGCAGCAAGAAGGCTCCAGCAGAGGCAAGTTACAATGATGCTGCTACTGGTTTCTTTCACATTCATGATACTTCTACTGCCACAAGAAATAAGAAATTTAGTTTTATTGTGGCATCAGCCAAAGGGAGGTGTGATGGAGACTGCCAGAAGTATGCTTGTATTCAGAGTAACTTTTGAAATGATGATGTTCAACCATGTCATCAACTTCTATCTGTATCTCATTTCTGGATCTAAATTTAGAAATGATCTCAAGGCCTTGTTTCACTACAAGAAGGTAAAACAATCAAGCCATCGTGCCCAGGACAAGGCAGAAGTGGCAACTCAAAACACGAGTGTTCAATCCAGTCCTGAGAAAAATGAAGATACCAACTGGTGATTTGGTCACAGGCACAAGTCAGCTGAAGAGGGAGCTCCTTGTTTGTGCTTCAAGACTCCAACGATGCAGTGCACTCGTATCCCAGTTCTGAAGCCTTTGCGTCATTGTTTGTGCCCTTGAAAACCCAGGGCTGGGTTGACTAGCTTTTTCCCCATTGTTTGTGTTCTCTGTTTGAATTCCCCATGAAACCCCGCTGACTCATTCAAAAATCACACGGATGGGAACTGCACGTGGATGGAGACAACAGGAGCCACGTGGAGTCGGTCGCTTTGAGGAGACACGAGACACACGGTCCTATTCACGGTCAGGAAAACGAATTTGAGATGAAACATTGTGTCGAGTTTCACAACAAATGTTCCAGAAAAAATAGAGTTGAGTCTTGTGATTTTCCAAGCTTCAAGCAGAATTGACAGAGCTGTCTCCATGGAGAAAACGTTTCCATGGAGAGAACACACGAGAGACGCTGTACACTTTTCCTGAGGAAGTTTGATTTCAACCGCTATAGAGCTGTCAGAAAGTTGAAAACTTTCCTGATGTACGGCAGAGTGGCTCAGCGTTTGCATTCCTGATGTCTCTCTCAATCGGATTGTGAAAAAATTGTTTTTGTTCGAGTGACATCAGAGAAATGTTGATTTCGCCACAAGAATAACTGATTCAGACACCCACAGCAGCTCTCACAGCAAAAGGGAGAAATATTTCATCGACCAGTGTGTGAAAATAGTTCGCTGGTGCAAGAGACGTGCACAGATCTGCCTGTCGCGAGATGTTTCACCCTGTAAGAACATCACAGGCTGCGTGGGTTGACAGGAAAAGATTTTCTGCTCTTTCTGTTTGATCATGTTTCTTTGTTCCTTATTGTCTGGACAGGTGTTACAAGGACACGTCTATTCTCATTTGAGGCACTTGCACATGAAGGCACCTGTTTTTACCGCTTGATTTCTGAGAGACACGCCGGGTGTGACAAGAATTGTGCGTTGGTCCTGGCAAAGCCTAAACTTTACCTCCTGCAACGCAGGAACATTCTTCACGTTTGTGTCGACTGGGCAGTTCAAGGCGCAACTGAACTTTGAAGCTTTTTGTTGCATTTTTCCATTGTTCTTGGACAATTTCAATCACGATTTACACGGACAGAAAGGCGACAGGACTCTTCAATGAAATATCACTGAACCGCTGGAGGATATTGAAGCAAGATAATGAACTTTGTGTTGATGCTTTCCCTCGGTTGTGTGTTTGTCAGGTGAGTGAATTTTTGTCACCAAGAAATGAGAAAAACAAACACTTGCATGGATTCTATTCAAAATAACAACAACGAATTGATTTGTTCTTCACATTGGAAACATCAGTGAAAGGCCACAAACCATCGTGGGATCATTTTGACACACAATTCAACTGTTCTTGTTTGTACTGCAGCACCATCCAGGCTCAGGAACTTGATCAATACAAGGAAATCAAAACAGAGGAAAATCATCTGTTTGCTGCTCCCACTCAACATTCTGCCTCTTCAACTGACTCATCCAGACTGATAAACAATTGTTCTTCAACTGCTTCTAATCAAACAAGTGGAGAATGTTTTCAGGAAAACAGTTTTCAAGAAGAGGTCAGAGGAACCTTGTACTACAAGATGGCAGCAAAACTGGAGCTGGTGTCAAGATTTGTGATTTTTCCCTCTGGAATCATCACCAATACCATTTCTTTTCTTGTTCTGAATTTGAAGCACAACAGACAGCTGACAACCTGTCTCTATTTGTCTGTCACTGCAGTAACTGACAACCTGATTCTCACAAGACTCCTTCTCACAGACATATTTGAAGCTTTTTCACTGTATTCCTTCAGTACTGATGCATGCAAAGCTTATGTTTACTGCCAGTTCACATTGTCAGGTTTCAGTGCTTACACAATTGTTTTGATGACTTTTGACAGATTTTGTGCCTTGGTGTATCCACATAAAAGCAGCATTCAGTGCACCAAAACAAAAGTTGTGAAGTTGACCTGTGTAAATATGTTTGTGTCTGTGACATTTTGCTTGCCTCTCATCTTCATAACAGAAAGAGCACAAACCACTTCTGACACCTTTTGTTCCAAACATCTATTCAAAGATTGGTATATACAGGTTTACTTGGTTCTGCAAATAGTATTTTATCCAGTTGTCCCAGTTGTTGCATTGTTCTTCATGAACATCTCCATTCTTATAGCATTGAAACAGACCAATATTACCAGTACAGTATCAGACACAGCAAGAAGGCTCCAGCAGAGGCAAGTCACAATGATTCTGCTGCTAGTTTCTTTTACATTTATGTTACTTTTGCTACCATTTGAGATCAGAAATTTTGTTTTGATTTGGTACCAACCAAAGAGAAATGTAATTGAGACAGCAAGAGGGGTGTTTCTTTTCAGGCTCACCATTGAAATGATGATGTTTAACCATGTGATCAACTTCTATCTCTATTTAATTTCTGGTTCCAAGTTCAAAAGTGACCTCAAGACCTTATTTGGCTGTAACAAGTCAAAAACAACAAGCCAAACCCCTTTAGAATTGGAAGGAAAGGAGAACACAAGTAGTGAAGGTGCCAACATTTGATTTGGTGGCGTGGTTTTGTTTTCTGTTTGAGAAAGGGGAGGTACCTAATTTCTGTCTTCTGCCACAGTGCTCAGTAAAGTTCCTTTCGGTTCCCGCTTGTTCATTCCAGTTTTGCAGAAAGCCTTTCTCTTTCTGTCTCAACTGTTGCTTGCTGCCATCAGACATTTTCTGTGCAGACAGAGGTCGCAAAATGGAGCTCCGGAGTCATTCTCACAACTGGAAAGCAACACTGCCGCATCTTCAAGAGAAGAGCGGTCCTTTCTTTTCTCCTTTGTTCTGAAAGTAATTTATTTCGTGACAAAAAACAACTCCGAGGTCTATTCGCCCCGAAAATGGAATTTGTTTTCTTCAAAAGGCAAAATTGCGCAACAGATTTCTTGTGTTTCCTGGATGCATGAGAAAGTCGCTCAAAGGCGAGTGATTCCTTCTGTGGAAACTGATCTGTTCACTGATCTCCGAGTGGCTGTCTGTTCAAATTCCATTTTGGCTTTGATGAAAAAAGATTGTTTTTACTGTTCTCGTGTGTTGGTTTACAGTTTTCTTTGGACGATGAAGCAACAGTGTCCGTATTTCTTATTTTCTTTTCACCTCACTGAGAACCGTGTCGATGCGGTGTACGTGTCTCGACTTGTGCCCAAAAGCCATCAACACTTGTTGCAGGTTTTCTGAAATACAGAAAAGAGAAACTGTAGGTCGACTGTGGGTGAAGACAGTGAGTTGAATCTTCTTGCGTTGGGTGTGGACGGAAGGACTGAAGGCCTCTTTGCTGTCCAGAGGAGCACTGCACTTCTGGGCAAGCTTCGTTTTCCTCCAAGTGCGTCCCAGAGCCCCCAGTCCTCTCCGGGTGCACCCTGTCCTCCCCGCGGGTACACCCTACCCCTCCGGGTGCACCCCTACCCCCATAGGTGCACCCCTGTCCCCTCCTCAGCTACACTCTACCCCCTCCGGGTGTACCCCTGTACCCTCCAAGTGCATCCATGTCCTCTCTGGGTGTGTTACAGTATGGCTCGATATCACAAATGTTGCGTGCTTGCGCGTACGGGACACCAGGAATTGTCTCAGATGTATTCAATATAAGTGAGGTGTTTCAATGTCACAAATC
>JAAUXT010042936.1_pt1 | contig 13358 bp, 9 predicted proteins | sample 7278171 | NCBI WGS metagenome assembly JAAUXT01 (sample SAMN14350112, study PRJNA611818) | marine sediment metagenome | isolation source: surface marine sediment (1.8m) | place: French Polynesia: Moorea | collected 2018-08
CATTGGAGAAGGGCACCGCGAGCAGCCCCCACATACCGACCACGCCATGGACCGAGATGGCACCCACCGGATCGTCGATCTTGAGCTTGTCGAGAGTCACGATGGAGAACACCACGATGACACCGCCCACGGCCCCGATCAGCGTGGCGAGGCCCGGACCGGGATTGAGGGGTTCGGCGGTAATCGCCACCAACCCGGCCAGGGCGCCGTTCAGGGCCATGGTGAGATCGGCCTTACCGAACAGCAGGCGAGCTGTCACCAGAGCCGCTATGACACCACCGGCAGCGGCCGTATTGGTGTTGACGAAGACCTGGGCCACGGCGTTGGCCTCGCCGATATCGGAGATTTTCAGCTCAGAGCCACCGTTGAAGCCGAACCAGCCGAACCAGAGAATAAACGTGCCAAGGGTGGCCAGGGGAAGATTGGCACCGGGAATCGGATAAATCTCGCCGTTGGGGCCGTATTTACCTTTGCGCGGCCCCAAGAGCAATACCCCCATCAAAGCCGCCGTGGCGCCACAGAGATGTACCACCCCGGAACCGGCGAAATCCTGGAAACCCAACTGATCCAGGAAACCGCCTCCCCACTTCCAGTAACCCTGGATCGGATAGATGAAACCCGTCATCACCACCGCAAAGAACAGGAACGCCCACAGTTTCATGCGCTCGGCCACGGCACCGGAGACAATGGACATGGCTGTGGCGACGAACACCACCTGGAAGAAAAAGTCCGCCCGGATGGAAAAAGCGGGGGTATCGGCACCATTGCCCAATACCACATCCTTGGTATGGTCCGCTCCCAGGAGAAAACCCATGCCGGGTATGACGCTGCTGTCCGAAGCGCCGTACATGATGTTGTAGCCGACCAGCAGATACATGACGCAGGCTACCGAATACAGAGCGATGTTCTTGGTCAGAATCTCAGTGGTATTCTTAGCCCGCACCAACCCCGCTTCTAGCATCGCGAAACCGGCTGCCATCCACATCACGAGCGCACCGGATACCAGCAGGTAGAATGTATCCAGCGCGTAACTCACCTCTTTTACTGCTTCCACATTTCACCTCTTAAACTATCAGAGCGCTGCGAGACTGGTTTCACCGGTACGAATGCGGACGGCTTGCTCCAGGTCGAACACAAAAATCTTACCGTCGCCAATCTTGCCGGTATTGGTGGCCTTGGACACAATGTCGATAACGCGATCCAGGAGACCGTCATCAATGGCCATCTCGATCTTCACCTTGGGCAGAAAATCCACCACATACTCCGCTCCCCGGTAGAGCTCGGTGTGGCCTTTCTGGCGGCCAAATCCCTTGACCTCGGTAACCGTGATGCCTTGCACGCCGATCTCGGAAAGAGCCTCCCGGACATCGTCTAACTTAAAGGGCTTAATGATCGCAGTGACCATTTTCATAATTGGCTGCTCCTCGTTATATCTGTAGGGATCTTTGCACGTCAGGGCCTGGTGCTGCTGGCTTCAATACGGTATCGCCCGAGACCAACGGCCCGGGCGATACCCGCGACCCGCAATCGCGTAACCGCTAACGCCGGAGCCCGAAGCACACGCCATGCCAGCAAGACAAAAAAAATAAAAAACAAAGTCTTAAGGTAAAAAAAAGGTGGGACTCGAGATTCAATACCGCACAAAACCAAGCGCACCAAAAAAAGCACGCACTAAAACAGTGCACACCGAAAGATTTCTTGACCGGACACCATCAAACATGGCTAAACCTGGTAGTATCGGCAAGACTATGGGAACCGAGAGGATGAGAGCAGTGATTGACCCGAAATTCATCGACGACCTGGCCAAACGTTTTGCCGACTCGGTACCACCCGGAATCCGACAACTCCAAACGGAGTTGGAGAAAAATTTCCACGCCATCCTGCAGGCGACCTTTGCCCGGATGGATCTGGTGACGCGGGAGGAGTTCGATATTCAGCAGCAAGTCCTGGCGCGCACGCGCGCCAAACTCGAGGACTTGGAGCGGCAGGTTACCGAGATGGAAGCCCGGACGCCGCAAGAGCCGTCTCAAAGGGCTAAAGCGAGCCCGCGTAAGACGGGAACCACAAGGCGTAAACCGAGCAAACCCAAAGAACCGGATGAGGCCGACTCTAATTGACAATCAGTGAGAACACAGCCATGGGAAACGTGGTGGCCAGCGGTCATCCCCGGGTTACCGAGACAGCCTGCGAGTTGTTGCAAGCCGGCGGCAATGCCTTCGATGCCGCGGTGGGCGCGGGATTCGCCTCCGCCGTGGCGGAACCGGGTCTCACCAGCCTCGGAGGAGGTGGCTTTCTGCTGGCACGCACGGCCCGGGGGCAATCGACCCTGTTTGATTTTTTCGTGGACACGCCTGGCCTGGGGCGGCATGGCAACGAGCTCGAGCCCCATTTCCTTCCCATGACGGTTCACTTTCCCAGTTGCGACCAGATCTTCAATGTCGGTCTCGGCTCGGCCGCCGTACCCGGTAATTTGCGGGGCTTCCTCCACGTCCACAAACGCCTCGGCCGCCTTCCCCTGAAGGAGGTACTGGCGCCGACCATCGAGCTGGCGCGCCAGGGACTCGAACTCAATGATTTTCAGGCCTACGTGCTGGATCTGTTGCATCCGATCATGACACTGACCACCTGCGGTCGCCAGCTCTTCGAGCCGAACGGACAATACCTACGCCAGGGGGACCGTTTCATCAATCCCGCCTTGGCGAATTTCCTGGAGACGTTACCCGAGACCGGCGACCGGGAGTTTTACGGGGGAGCGCTGGCGCGGCGGATTGCCCGGAATATGGATAACGGACGTGGCCTGCTCACGGAAACCGACCTGGCCTCGTACCGGGTCATCGAGCGCGCGCCTCTCGGCATCGGCTACCGCAACCACTATCTCCTCACCAATCCTCCGCCGTCTTTTGGTGGCCCGCTGATCGCGCTGTCGTTGCGGCTGCTGGAAGGCCTCGACATGGGTACCCTGATATTCGGCTCACCGCTGCATCTGGAACGGCTGGTGACCGTCCTGGAAGAGGTGGACCGTCGCCGCGCCGACGGTTATCTTCATCCGCAGGCATTGTCCGAACGGAATGTGGCCGAGAGCATGGCACGTATTCGCACGGCCTCGGGCGGGACGACGCACATCAGCATCTGCGATGCCGAGGGCAATGTGGCCAGCATGACCACCTCCAACGGCGAGGGCTCGGGTTACCTGGTCCCCGACACCGGCATCATGCTCAACAATATGATGGGCGAAGACGATCTGCATCCGGAGGGTTTCCATGAAAGCCCACCGGGAATGCGGGTCGCATCGATGATGTCCCCGTCACTGGTGCTGGGCGGTGACCAAGTCCGCCTGGTTGTCGGCAGTGGCGGTAGCAAGCGTATCCGCACCGCCCTGTTACAAGTGATGAGCAATGTGGTGGATTTCAACATGGACCTGGAGCAGGCCGTGGAGGCGCCCCGATTGCATTGGGACGGTGACTGCGTGCAGATCGAACCGGGCTTTGGCTCGGATACCCTGCGGCGTCTCGAACGGCGCTGGCCCATCAACCCTTGGACGGTGCGCGATGTGTATTTCGGTGGCGTCCACGGGGTTTCGCCCCCGGGCCAGGGCGCCGGTGATCCCCGCCGGGGCGGTTGTGCGAGGATGCTAGCGTGACAGCCTCCGATACCAGGATTGGACTTGCCCTCTCCGGGGGAGGATTCCGGGCCGCGCTGTTTCACATCGGCGTTCTCGCCCGCCTGGCGGAGCGGGACCTGCTCCGGTGGGTGGATGTGATTTCCACGGTATCCGGAGGCTCGATCATCGGCGCCTACCTGTATTTGAAGATCAAGCAGTTGCTGGAGGGCAGACGGCCGGATCATCTCCAGCCGTCCCGGAATGCCTACGTGCAGCTCGTCCGGGAGGTGGAAACCGATTTCCTCGCGGCGGTGCAGAAGAACATGCGGGTGCGCACTCTAGCCGATCGGCGCAAGAACGCGCTCATGTTGGGACAGAAGTACTCGTCCACCACCCGGCTGGCGGAGTTGTTCAACGAGCATTTCTTCGAAGCGGTGGCAGACGTCCCGGGCCACATCCTGCTCCAGGATCTTCCCATTCAAGCGGACCCGGATCACAGCGCCGGCAGCCGGATTCCAACGTTGATTCTCAACGCCACGGCCCTCAATACGGGGCATCTTTGGCAGCTGACGGGCACATCCGTGGGCGAGTTGCCCCTGCAGTACGACGTGGACAATCCCACCATGCCTCTACTGGAGAAGCTGTACTTCGCCGACCCCAAGCTAACGCCGCGACAACGAACCAGGCTGCGAACGCTCACCCTGGGACAAGCGGTGGCGGCCTCGTGCTGTGTACCGGGACTGCTCGAACCGCTGCGCCTCGAGGGGCTCTACCAGACCGATGCCGGCGAGGACGTGACCCTGTCTCTGGTGGACGGTGGCGTATTCGACAACCAGGGGCTGGTTTCCCTACTCGCCGAGCAGTGCACCCATATCATCTGCAGCGATGCCTCGGACCTGCTGAAATGGCAAGCCACTTCCTCGGATCGCCTGCTCAATATCGCCATGCGCGCCAATGAGATCATGATGGATCGGATACGTACCAAACTGTTGGGCGAGTTGTTCGAGCGCAACTCCGGGCGCTATGCTTTTTTCCACCTGGGCGATGAGGTGGGACAAAGGATCTTTCCCCACGATGCCCACCGATTTTTCCACGCGCTGTCCCATATCCGCACCGACCTGGACTCTTTCACCGAGCTCGAAGCCTATACACTGATGTACTATGGCTATCGCTTGAGCGGCGAGAAACTGAGTGGTTTCCGGGCCGACCCGGTTGCGGGCACGCCGCCACTGACACCCGGTGGCGGCTGGAATTTTCTCGCCATCCCAACACTCGCCGGCGACGAGCAACAGCGCCGGCGCCTGCTGCTGCACCTGGAGGTAGGCTCAAAGCAGTTCTTCAAGGTGTTTTTACTCAACAAGAGCTTACCTTATCTGATCGCGCTGACACCGCTGTTCCTGCAGATCGCGTTGATCGCCCTGGCGCTGTATCTGCTACCACCGCTGCCGCCGGTTCCACCGCTGGTCTGGGTTCTGCTGGCCGTGATCGTTCTCAGCATAGTGGCCTACAGCCAAAATGCCCGAATCAATCAGTTCATCGACCGCGTACCTCGCCTGCGACTGCTCCGAGGTCGTCTCGCGATCGCCATGAGACCCCTGGGAATTCCCGCCCTTGCCGGTCTGACGGCGGCCGTTTTTGCCTGGATTCAACTGCGCATCTTCGATCGATTATTCCTGCGATATGGCCGCCTCAACCCCGACCGGAAGCGGCCGAAGGCAGGCCGGAAAGCGCCATAGCCAGCTCCGATTGGTCGTACTCCTGGTCCAGCAGATTACCCGCGAAGTAATCGCTGTAGGCTTGCATATCGAAGTTCCCATGGCCGCAGAGATTGAACAGAATGGTCTTCGCAGTGCCGTCGGCCTTGCATTTGAGCGCCTCGTCAATGGCCGCCCTGACCGCGTGGTTGGCCTCCGGGGCGGGAATGATACCCTCGGCTTTGGCGAACTGAATACCGGCTGCAAAGCACTCCCGTTGGTGATAGGACCGCGGTTTAGCAAAACCGAGTTTGACGATCTGACTCACCAGTGGCGCCATCCCATGGTAGCGCAAACCGCCCGAATGGAATCCGGGCGGCACGAAGCCCGAACCCAGGGTGTGCATCTTGACCAGCGGCGTCAAGTGCGCGGTATCGCCGTAATCGTAGGCATATCTGCCCTTGGTGAGGGTCGGACAGGCTGCGGGTTCGACCGCGATCATCTCCACCGCCTTGCCGCCGCGCAATTGCTCACCCAGGAAGGGAAACGCGATGCCGGCGAAATTACTGCCCCCTCCGGTGCAACCGATGATAATATCCGGATAGACATCGGCCAATTCGCATTGGGCCATGGTCTCCTTGCCGATAACGGTCTGATGCAACAGGACGTGATTGAGCACACTTCCCAGGGCGTATTTGCAGTCATCACGCTGCATCGCCCGCTCGACGGCTTCACCGATGGCCATTCCCAGACTGCCGGTACTGTGGGGGTCCACCTTGAGCACGGCCCGACCGGCATCCGTTGTCTCGCTGGGGCTGGCGGTGCAGGTGGCGCCGAAACTCTCCATGAAGGCCCGGCGATAGGGCTTCTGTTCAAAGCTGACCTTGACCATGAAGACTTCGATCTCGAGCCCGAAGAAGGCTCCGGCCAGAGCCAGCGCGGACCCCCACTGTCCGGCGCCCGTCTCGGTGGTGATCCGCTTTACCCCTTGCTCGCGGTTGTAGAACGCTTGCGCCACCGCCGTATTGGGTTTATGACTGCCAGCCGGACTGACCCCTTCGTATTTATAGAGAATCCTAGCGGGTGTATCCAGGGCTTTCTCCAGCCGATGGGCACGATACAGGGGCGAGGGACGCCATTGGCGCAGAATATCCCGCACGGGTCCGGGGATCTCGATTTCCCGCTCGGCGCTCATCTCTTGGCGGATAATCGTCTGGGGAAATAACGGCTCTAAGTCCATGGCATTGATCGGTTTGCCCGTAGCAGGGTTCAAAACCGCCGGTACCGGCTCGGGCAGGTCTGCTACGATGTTGTACCAGGTTTTGGGTATTGCTTCTTCCCCAAGGGAATATTTAACGGTATCGGCCATTGTCTCACTCGATTGATAGGAGGCATTCTCTGAGTCGCTGACCATGGGACGGTTAGGTGTATCCCCACGTCATGTGCCTGCAATGTTTGATACGTCATACAACCTTAACCGAACGGCCATGTTCAGTCCATACCGGAGGCAGTGGCTGGAGGAGTACTTCGGGGAATCAAGCGATTTCCGGGAAACAATCTCCCCCTCTCCCGCTGGCGGGAGAGGGGGCGGAGTGAGGTGCTGTCAGCGCCGTGGCTTAATTCGACGCATCACCACCTTGTTGGGCCTGAATGGCGGTGATGGCAACCGTGTTAACGATATCCGGTACCAAGCACCCCCGGCTGAGGTCGTTCACGGGCTTGTTCAAACCCTGTAACACGGGACCCACCGCCACCGCATGGGCGGACCGCTGCACCGCTTTGTAGGTGTTATTGCCGGTATTGAGATCGGGAAAGATGAATACCGTGGCATGTCCGGCCACTTCGCTGCCGGGCAATTTGGATTTGGCTACACTGTCGTCCACGGCCGCATCGTATTGAATCGGCCCTTCCAGGGACAGCTCGGGACGGCGCTCATGGGCAATCCGGGTCGCCTCCCGCACCTTCTCCACATCCGCTCCCTTGCCGGATTCTCCGGTGGAGTAAGACAGCATGGCCACCCGCGGCTCGACACCGAACATGCGTGCGGTATCCGCCGAGGTTATGGCGATGTCCGCCAACTGCTCGGCATTGGGGTTGGGATTGACCGCGCAATCACCATAGACCAGGACTCGGTCCTCGAGGCACATGAAAAACACGCTCGACACGATGGAGCAGCTCGGGGTGGTTCTGATGACTTCCAAGGCAGGACGGATGGTGTGCTGGGTGGTGTGAACGGCACCCGATACCATCCCCTGGGCATCGTCGTGATACACCATCATGGTGCCGAAATAGCTTACGTCGGCCATGTTATCATGGGCCGCCTGGGGCGAAAGCCCCTTCTTGTGCTTGCGCAACTCGTAGTAGCTTTCGGCATATTTGTCGCGCAATTCCGAGGTAACGGGATCGATGATATTGATCTTTTCCAGATTGATGCCCAGGCGGTTGATCTTCTCCCGAATCTCATCCGGATTACCCAACAAGGTCAAATCCACCACCTCCCGTAGCAGCAGGATTTCGCTGGCGCGCAGGATGCGCTCATCGGCACCCTCGGGTAACACGATGTGCTGGCGCTGTGCCCGAGCCTTTTGCGCCAGTTCGAATTCGAACATCAGGGGTGTGACCCGGGAGGAGGGTTGAAGTTTGATGCGCTCCTCGACCTTCGCTATGTCCACATTCGCCTCCACCATGCCCAGTACGGCGGCGATCTTGCGCTCGCTGTCGGGCGCTATGGCACCTTCGATACCGCTGACCCGGGTTGCCGTCTCGAAGGTAGAGGCCTTCACCGATATCACCGGAATCGGCAGGCGCTGCAGACCGGCCATGAGCTTCTGCACCTGGGGCGCTATCTCCAACCCCCCGGTCAGCAGCAGACCGGCGATCTGGGGATAGGTGGTGGATCGGTGGGCAATGAGGCTACCCAAAATGATATCGCTGCGATCGGCCGGTGTAATGACCAAGGTGCCATCGTGAATATGGTCGAGGACATGGGGCAACTCCATGGCCGCGATCTCGCATCTGTCCACATCCCGATCCAGGCTCCCGGCTTCCCCGCTGATGATCTCGGCGCCCAGGGCCCGGGCGACTTCTCCCATGGTGGGACGTGCCAGCATCCTGTTCTCCGGTAACACGATCGTCGGTGCGGTATCCGAGAATGCACGTTGAAGCGCCGCGGTTATCGGCTCGACCTGATCCGGAATCACCCGGTTGACAATGATGGCCGCCAGGTGGCAGCCACGCGTCTCCAGCGTTTCCAGAAGGACATGGGTGAAATCGACGATATCCTGAAGTTTTCTGTCATGGCCGTTTATGACGGGCAGCAACAGGCACCCCAGGTTATTGGCCAGATCGGCATTGAGATTGAACTCGAAGGCCATGGCACCGGTAGCGTAATCCGTACCCGCGCACAGGACGATATCGCACTGGTTTTCCAGCTGCTTGAACTTCTCCATTACCCGCTTGATGAGCTCATCGTAGCGACCTTCGGCAATCAGTTCATGGGCCGTTTCGCTGTCGCAACCATACATGGCCTGGTAGGGGTAAGGCAGTTTGTAACGGGTGGCGATGAGCTCAATGAGACTGTCATGGCCTTCCGTCTCCTCTACAATGGGGCGGAAAAAGCCGACCTTACGGGTGTAACCGGATACCAGTTGCATCGCCCCCAGGACGACGGCCGATTTACCGGTTCCGACTTCGGCACCGGCGATGTAGATATTTTGCGGCATTTTTACTCCTCACTGTTGGACTGCGGGAAAATCATGGCAAGATAATTGTCGGTCACTGGGCTCAAGTCAATGGGCAAAGCCAACCGAACCACCAAAGCATATTTCAAAAAAATGAAATGCACATGTCAAAACGTTAATTCCCACATGGGTCGCGGACGGCTTTACGGCGATTCCAGCGTCCCGCGGGCAATGGGAACATTGCCGTTGTCGGCGCTTCTAGCGACCGCCCTTATTTGTGGCGGATTCGGCACAGCGGTCGGCGCGGACAACCCCTATGAAACCCCGCCGCCCGGCACCATCAGCTGGGAGAACCGCAAACGCCTCACACCCGCCATCGACCGACTAGCCCGACAGTACCGGGTGGAACCGGCGCTGGTGCACGCCGTGATCGCCGCTGAATCCGGCTACAATCCCAGGGCCGTATCCCCGGCCGGGGCCATTGGCTTGATGCAGCTCCTGCCGGCAACGGCCAGGGAATATGGCGTGGAGGATCTGTTCGATCCCATCGCCAACCTCACGGCGGGAACGCGACATCTGAGCCGATTGCTGCGCAAATACCGCAACATCAGTCATGCCCTGGCCGCTTACAACGCCGGTGAAGGCGCCGTAAAGCGTTATCGGCGCTCGGTCACGTACCTGGAAACCCGCAAGTACGTGGTTCGCGTGATCAAATATTACTGGAAATTCAAACAGTGATGCCGCTGCTGGAAGCAATCAATCGGCGGCCTCACCGGTTACGATCATCACCACCTGATCGCCCTCCGATGCGCCCAGACCGGCCGCCGAACAATCCCAATCAGCCTGCGTCTGCTCGATAATCAATGTCTGCCCGGTCGTGTCATTCTGACAGAGAATCTCCCTGACCTGGAGATCGGCCACGGACCCGGTTATCGGCTGCTGGCGACTCAACCCCGGCGTATTGGCAAAGGTCGGCGGATTGACAAACCCCAGCATCCCAGCCATAACGGTCTCGCCCGCGCGCGCCATGAACGCTTCGTCACCGCAGCGCAAGACGGAAAATCCGTCCTCGGTCACGACCAACTGATCCGTGCCCCGGTTCCAGCATGCCGCCAGGGCCGGCTTGATACCATCAACGCGGATACCAATCGATGAATAGGTTCTGTACTTCAACAGAATCGGGTCACCCGCACCGAGGTTGATCCTGAGCCTGCGCCGCTCGCCTCCCAGGGGCTCCAGGGGAAGCTTCTCGAAAAGACCCGTCAGGGGACTGACCACCTGCAAGCGATTCTTGTCAACCGCCGGGTCAGCCCCGGAAAAATCGAACAGGAGCTCCACATCGGTGGCGGCACTACCCCATGCCGGGAATTCGCCCCCGCTGTGGTTGACATTCTGGATCATGAAGTACCGCTCCCTCCGGTCATTCTCGAAAAATCCCGTCAGCAGGTCCTGGAAAAATCTCCCGCCCACCGCGTCGATGGCGACGATATGGGGATCCCCCCCGGCTCCAAAGCGCCAGTCCTCGGTTCCCTCGGGCTGCAGGAAACCGATGGAGGAAAGATAGCGCACATCCGTGCTGGTCAACCGGTTGATGGCGCTGCCAAGATTCTCCATCTCGGTATTTATGCGCGCGGCGTAACCGAATCGGGGTGTGATGGCCGAGTCGACGTCACCCGTTTCCTGAAAAAATGCGGTGTTAATATCGTCGGCATCCCGGATCTGGTAAATAAACCAACTGTGTCCCGTATAACCATAGACCAGGCCGGAAAACGCGTTCCAGCGCATATCGGACTCGGTCGGCCAATCGCTCTCCCCCGCGCGCTCGAAGGCCCGCAGGTAACGCCAATAGGGCATACCCGAGCGTAACCCCACGTCTCTGATCCGCTGCAGACTGGCGTAGGCTTCCTGGCTGCGGGTGTAATCGTCGTAACTGACGATGTCCGCGTCCACGTTTTCCTCGAAATACTGCAACATTGCATCGATCTCTTCGGGATCCAGGGAAAAGTTGACGATGAGGAGCGCCTCGGGATCCGCCCCGCGCACCGTGTCGATGCCGGCTTTTATTCTTTGCAACTCCCATAAATTGCGAGGCTCATCTGAGACCTGGTAGCCAATCCGCCCGGGTGGGTCGACGCCCAGGCCAGCGATCACCTCGCCATTGGGACCAGCGGTCCCGTCGGCCCGCAACCAGGATACCCAGCGGGCATCGGGGTGCCCCGACGCAACCCAGCCGGCCGCTTCGAAGGGCAGACCCGAGATCCAGAGATGCACCGCGTTGGCATTGAACCCATCGAAGTACTGATCGACGAACTCGCCAGCGGGCATTCCCATGGATACATTGAGGCCATTGATAAATAGGGGATTGGCACGCACCCAGGCTTGCCCTCGGGAGAGAAAATCGAGATCGGTGGAACGGGCGGCTTGTGCCATGACGGCTCGGTCCATGGAACCCTGACCAACGCCGGCGTCGGCGATCCGAGCATCGGTCGTGCCCCCGGCGAGCGTTGTCTCAAGGAACGTCTCCAGGGCCGCCACGTCCAAACCCCGTCGTTGCAGTGCTTTCTTGGCCGCGTCGATTCGCCGCAGCAACTCCCGTCGGCGTTCCCGCGCAATCCCGGGCGCCTCCGCCCTCGCTGCTACCATCACATCGTCGTATGCGGCCAGTCCAAGCCTATGGCCCGCCTTGGTTTCGATCCGGTCTGACAGCAACGCCACGAGTGCCGCTTCAAGCTCGGCTATGAGCTCATTGTTGGTCCTAATCGCGGACTCCGCCGCCAGCGTTAGCGGGTTCGCAAAAAGCAATATCAGTAAAAAGATACCCCAACGGTGGCGCATACCCCCGCGCCGCCGGGTCTGTTCGATAATTGGTTTCATCATTCCCACCTCTGACGGAGCCAATACCCACAAGGCTTTATCGAAAAGCCCTCTCCGGAATGTGATTATGCCAGTCCGAGGTGATTGTAAACATCGACCAAAAGGTTGATTTCGATGGGTCCTGCGGATTCACAATGAGGTTTTAGGTGATTTCCGAAAAAGTCTTTCCGGTAGATACCGTCTTGAATGTCAAACCTCCTGAGGGGTTTGGGGTTGAAAATCGGTTTGGTTTTTAATGATCCCGAAGCAGATATGCGCCACTTTACGCATGGCAGCGCCGAGAGCGGACATTTTGCATTTACCGCGTTGCAGCAACCGCTCGTAGAAGGCACGCCCATCGGGGTTATGTTGACAGGCAACGATGGCAGCCATGTAGAGCTTGGCGCGCACCCGTGCCGGGCCGATCTTGGACAGGTGCGGGCGATGGCGCACGCTGGAGCCGGACTCATGCTCGGTGGGGATCAAGCCGAGATAGGAGGCAAACTGAGCGGCCGAGGCAAAGCGTTGGCCGGACTGCAACAACGCGACCATCAGTGCCGACAACACCGGGCCGATGCCGGGAATCGAAAGCAAGTATTGGCGGTCTTGTCGGAGCTGGGGATGGCCATTGATGTGCTCATCAATGCTTTGCACCAAGCGCTGCTTTTCAGCCTCCAGAAAGGCGATCCCGCGCTCCAGCGAGGCGATTACTGAAGTCGCGTTGGGCTGGCTGAGGCGGGCTTTCTCCAGACGATTGAGTTCGCGTTGCAGGTCGTTTTCCACCGCCGCCGAGCGTTTGAGTAAGGCCATCAAGTGGCGCACCTCGGGCGGTTCAGGTTGCCAGGCTCGGGGCTTGGTCATGGCGGCGTAGCGAGCAATGGTCAGCGCATCCATGGCGTCGTTCTTGGCTTTGATACCCAGGCCCTTGGCAAAGTCCTTCACGGCCTTGGGGTTGATCACCGACACCACCAGGCCGGCTTCGTGCAGGGCGTGGGCCAGGGCTTCATGATAGGGGCCGGTAGCCTCCATCACGACGTGCAGTTCGGCGGGCGCAGCCCCGGTCTGTTTCTGGCACCAAGTGATCAGGGTTTGAAAACCCTCAGGGGTGTTGGAGACCTTCTTCTGGCGCTTCTTGAGCGTCTCGGGCTCCAGCAACACCGCCACATCTCACTTCTTCTTACTCACGTCAATACCGATGAAAAACATGTGCTTAGCTCCTGATTCCAATCCGCAGGCTAACCTTGTGGTCATGCAGACTCGGGGTCTTGGATACCGTTCAGCCTGGTACGGCGAATTGTGGGACACACGGGGGGTTATCTACGTCACAGACTCAAGGTCTTCGGGTGAGCACAACCTCTCCGCGTCCCGTGTGGTGGTAGCTAATCACCACAAGCTTTAAGATACAAGGGTGGGCAACTTGTTGCCCACGCAGTAAAGACCCGCGGCTGCCTCCTTCGGGAAGAGCTTTCTGGGCAACGTTCCAACGCCATTAATGTCCTGATCCGAAACAAACCCCGAACCATGCGTTTC
>JAAUXT010103510.1_pt1 | contig 13358 bp, 13 predicted proteins | sample 7278171 | NCBI WGS metagenome assembly JAAUXT01 (sample SAMN14350112, study PRJNA611818) | marine sediment metagenome | isolation source: surface marine sediment (1.8m) | place: French Polynesia: Moorea | collected 2018-08
ACTTTGTTTTTGATATTCTAATTGTTGCATAAATCCTACTGAATGGTTCATACCAGTACAGCACAATCATCATTTGTGCACTGTATGAATACATCATCTGGGGAACTTGGGAGCTCTGAAAATTATCACATACTGTAACAGATTCCTGGTACCCAGTCTTCAGTTGTTCACTTGCTACCAAACCTCCATATGCACAGTCAAACTTAGAAATACTCACAAACTCCATATTTGTGACAGAAACATTGATTCTTCCTTGATCCTCATTTGTCAAACAAATAGCACAGAGGGGAGTGGAACAATGTTTTGTGGGCAATGTTATTTGTTTGGTTTGACAAATGGTATGTGAATCAGAAATGTTGATAAATTGTGAAGTAAAACTCATAAGAGGAACAGAATAAAATAAATAATTGAGAGAAATAGAGTCATTCTCTTTTTTCTGAAAACATGTTACAATGCACTGAAATGTTGACATGGTAAGTAGCTGTGGTGATGTTTTGACTGAAGCTGAAAATATACCTGGACCATCATAAACAATGTATTTGGAACATGACATCAGTGACAAAATAATTTGAAAGCTTTTTTTTGTTTGAATTTTGTAATGAAAAATCCCAGCTTCATTACTGAATTTATAACTTAAAACATTTTGATATGCAGGAAAGTAATATACTAAATTGTGGACAATATTTTTTGAAATAACTGAAAAGTATGCAGCAAAATTGAAGTAAGAGAAATAATTCACATTTAAGTTGAGTTCCAGATATTGAAAAGGAGGATACAAATTGAAGAGTGAGTGATACCCACAAAATGTGAATGAGAGTCTGGGTTTAACAAGGTTTCTCACCTTCAGTCGTCCTTGATCACAAATACCCAGATTAGAGGAAGAGAAGTGAAGGATACACAGAGTTAAATTCAGTGCAAGTTCTCTATTCAGAGAAAACAGCAAGAAAAATCCACACCATGGTTCAAACATGCTTGAAGAATGCAGTTCTTTTTTCTGAAAACACTGAATTTGTGACTTGCGAAATATTTTGAATTTTCCAGATGCTCGTTCAACATCTTTCAACTCAAATTCTTCCTTCTTGTCATGACATTCTGGTTGACATCCTGTGCAAGCTGCTACATAGGAATCCCTGAGCAGTTGATTTGTCAAGGAAAAATTATTTTGCAAATCTTGTAATTTGTACTTGGAAGTGGCAAATGCATTCACACTCTTACTTTGAAAACCTAATGTAAATATCACAGTAAGATTATTCTGAGTAATTCCGGACTTACTGGTACAGAATGACAACAATTTGCTGATGTATGTGTGCCAAACTTTATCTGTTCCAGTGTACATGTTTACATCATGTTTCATCTGACTAAATATGTTATCTGTGCTGGCCCTGTACAAACATATTGTGATAAAACAAAAGACATATTCTGCCTGGCTTGAAGATGCAAACATTTTCAACCTGTTTTTATCTGTGTTTGTGTGTTTCCTCCAAGAAAGTCAAGGTGGTCATTCTGGAAAACTGTAAACTTGCAACTTTCAGGTTTGCATTTCACAGCCATGTTTTCCTTGACTTGCCTTTGTCCATACAAATGTGTGTTATCTGCTCACAAGGTGCAAGGTAACGGTGTTCTGTCCTAGCTGTGGCAACAAGTGTCGTTTCAGATTGAATTTTGGTTTATACACTCCCATAAACACATCTGGTGAATGCAAAATTTTGTTGGTACTGTCTCATTATGAGTTCATAAATCATCCCCAGCTGTCTATAACTCAGCTGAAGTCACTCAAGCCTCAATTCAACCTGGAGAACATCATGCACCTCATTACACAGGGAATCAGCCAGTTGGAATCTTCACTGTTTTGTCCGGATTGGGAAACAGCAATTTGGAATAGGAACTGGGAACATGAGTTCATGTCTATCCAGTGAAGTGCAACAAAACTCAACACAGAAGGGTCATATTTGTGCTTGACAACAATTCTAATTGAAAAAGGAACAAAAGGACTGTTTGATGTGATTACTCCAGGTTTGTTTACCCACTTCTTTGTGCTCACCTTTTTCATCCTTTGAGCATCACAAACATTAAATTATAACGTGTGAAACTGTATCTGTTGAAAGTATTTCCATTTTTCACAAGTTTCAATGTGCAGTATCGAAGCAACAATCAAAAAGAGTATGATTTTTTAATTAGTCATTGCAAACATTTTGTTGGAAAGCTTGTTTTTTTTTAGCTCTGTCATAGCTCTCTTCATGATAGAATATTCCATTCAGATGATTTTCTGGGCTACAACAGCAGTTAATCCCATAAATTGTCTGGTGATCCCCCCTGTCATTGTTGTGACTTCAAGCAGAAAAATTATCAGGGGGTAATTGGCTGTGAGATGACACCTGGGGGCTATTCTTTTTAAGTGTCTCAGTACTGGGTTGTGCGTTGCTCTGCGTTCCTTGGCATCGGTCTGCGTCGTGGAAAAAAGAATAGGTTTCAGCACTGCACAACGAATCATAACAAAGTCACATGACAGAAATGGCGGAATCTGGAGATGCTGTTTTCTCACAAAATTTGGCAATTCTGTGTATTTTGGCACTTAATGAGTTGTTTGATGGCAATAGTACAAGTGATGGTGAAGCATTGAAGAACAAGGAAAAGAAAGAATTGGTGTTGGCAACTATTCAGTGAGTAATTGACAGCATTTTCAATGGTTAAGATGAGGCAGCAAACTCGAGTTGTGGTTGGCGATGTAGATTTAGGTGAACCACGAGGGTCTGTGTTTCATGTCCAGTTGCAGAGATGAGATTCCAAAACAGGAAGGATTTGTTGATAGTCTGATCAACTACACATGAGCACAATGGCTGGAGTTCTTCCATATGGCTTCCAGCATGGCACAAATTCTTGTTGAGACAGTGGGCCCCCTGTATCGGGAGAAGACAGGTGTGTATGATTGACATTCATTGAGTTCATTCAGTTTCATTTGGTCAACCTGATCATCCATGCTTCAGGAAAGAGAAATGTCCCCCTTGCAGGCAGGGGCAGGCCTGCTGTACATCTACAGGATCAGGTTTTGATGCTGTTGCATTTTGTTGCCCACCAGGGGAAGTATGGGCTTTTGAGTGAAAAATTTGGTGTCACACGTTTGTGTTACCATGGTTTTGTTGATGAGCTCATAGATCTGTGTGTGGACAATTTGCTACACAAATTCATATCTTGGCCTTCTGCTGAAAGGCAGAAAGAATGTGCAGACTACTTCAGAGAATGATACAGTTTTCCTGGGGTGATAGGGGCCATCGATGGAATGCACATCACCATTGCAAAGCCTCCGGGCCCATTCTTCCCCAAGGATTATTTCAGTGTATGGAAAAAAATTTACACAATGCTCCTTCAGGTGATGTGATTTGAAATATTTCAGTGTTTCTGTTGAGTTGTGTTCAGCAAGAGAAAGAACATTGCAAAAATTCTGGACCCCCCCACCATGTGATAACTTTGCCATGACAACTTGTGATCTGTTCTGAGTGCTGTGAAACTCTGATTCAATGCTGCTGGTTTCATTGCAAAAATTCTGGACCCCCCTTGGCTGAGAAATTTGCCGTGACAGCTTGTGATCTGTTCTGAGTGCTGCAAAACTTCAATTCAATGCTGCTGGTTTTGTTGCAAAAATTCTGGACCCCCCTCCTCAGGTGATAACATCATCAAAACAACTGGTGATCTGTTTGAGTTATTTTCATACATAGTGCTGAGAAGAGAACAATTGTCTGATTTTGCTTGCAGTTGACTGTTATGGAGGACTTGACACTGTCATCCATCAATGTGGGTCAACCCAGAAAGGCAAATGATGCCATGGTTTTCCAAATGTCTCATCTGTGGGTACCAAGTGGGGGGTGTGTCGACCACTTGATTGCAAATCAGGAGTTCCACATTCTTGGAGATGGGGCTTATCCAAGCAAAAGCTATCTGCTGAAGCCATTCAGCGATGATGGCCAGTTGACTCATTCACAGCGCAAGTACAATTTTGTGCATGCATCCATCAGAAGCATGGTGGAACATGGCATTGGAAGACTCAAGGGTTGCTTTTGTTGTCTGCAATTTCTTGATGCACGTACTCCAACCAAGGCCAAGAAGATCATTGCTACATGTGCCTTCCTCCACAACTTTGCATTGAAGAACTGTGACATGACAGAGGATAAGTACAATGATGACAATGATGGCAGGGAAGCTTTGTCTCAAGAGGAAATTGATGCCATGTTTGGCCTGGATGACATGGGAGTTGACAAATGCCAGGCAATCATGCACTTACTTTCAGAGTAAGGCCCCCACCCCCACCCAGCCACATACAACCCAACTGCAGACCGTGACATTCAGGTAAATTTATTTTCCTTCTTGCCATTTCAGTTGAGGCATTTTGGCTGACAACGACATGGCAGAGTCCAATCCACTTCACTGCAAGGTATGTGCATACAACTGTCACTGATTGCAGTGATTGAATTGATGGGTGTGATGTGTGTGACAGATTGTGTGTGTCAGTGTAGTCCATTCTTTACAGGTGTGTATTCATGGTGTGTGGGTGGATGTGACAGTGGTGTGTTCCCTATGAGATTGTCATGTGAGAGTGTCAGAAGATGAGCACGGCTGCACTGTGTGTGTGCGGTGTGCTCCAAAACAATATTTCCTGAATGCAACCAGCTTTGAACAACATCTGAGCATTGATCATGGCAGTCCCTTCGTGGAAAGGCAGCGTGTCGTATGTCTGTTGAGAGCAAATAACAAAAGTGAGATGTTCCATTTGGGCACGTAGTGGCCCAGACAGAACATTCTTGCCACCTATCTGATAGCATTGGGGATGGACAGACAATTAAAAGGAGGAATGCGACTTTCTGAGCAGGCGTGAACAAGAAAAACAAAAACGTTTGTGCTGCCTATCTTTTAGCATTGGGGATGGACAGACAATTAAAAGGAGGAATGTGACTTTCTGAGCTGGCATGAACAAGAAAAACAAAAACGTTCGTGCTGCCTATCTTTTAGCATTGGGGATGGACAGACAATTAAAAGGAGGAATGAGACTTTCTGAGCTGGCGTGAACAAGAACAAGAACAAAAATGTCTTTTGTTTTTCAGAGTGACATGCAGAGAAAGAAGAAGCAGCATGACACGATTGATGCCATGATGCTCTTCAGCAAAAATTGGGAGCGCTTTCCTGTTTTGTACAATGAGAAAGTGTGCAACGCTCTCTTCGCCACAGATTGGAAAAATGCAAACACTGTTTTGCAGAGATGTTATGCTGAACTGGCAGCAGACGTGGTTTTGTCTGTAAGTGAGGTGAAGGCCCGGCATGTGAAGTACCATGACGCTGTGACAAAAGCGGTCAAACAATATGGGGACGATTTGAAGAATGGTACCACACAGTGTCCCTCCCCTGCTGCATTGAAAATGGTCATGTTTTTTTTGGTTGTTGCCTTTCTCTTCCAACTACAAGCCAGAACTCGTGGATGGACATTGATTGGATGCTTGCCTGGAGGGCATTATGCGTGCGCAAATCAATAGGATGCATTAGCAGAAACAGGATGTCTCCGAGTTGTGTGCCCAACTGGAGAAAGTGCAGATGTTTATGCGTGGTGGAGTGATGGTCAACACTGAGAGAGTTGTACTTTACAAACTGTGCTTTGAGGATTTGTCTTCCATTTTGAACATGTATCAAGTGATGTTCCTGCACGGATACTCAAAGATGACTGTGTTCACCAATGAGTCCAGCCTCACGAAGTTGATCCCACCACAGGATGTGCGCAATGTTGCTGCTCTTCCATACCAGATTTGCACATGGCTCAGCAAAATGAGGGACCCCTCCTTCAGATGGGAAAGTGCCAGACTTGAGCATCACAATGTGTGTGTGGAAACTACCCAGCCTGAGCAAAGAACAACTGTGATTCAGCACTCCAATCCATGTGCTGTGGCATTGGGAAAAGTGGTGTCTGCGGGCAAAGTTGCAAGACAAACTGTTGATCATGCAAATCTTGCACAAGACTTGTACTGGCAACATTTTTTGCTGGGAATTGGGTTTGAGGAAGCTTGTTCTTTTGTGGAAGTTGAGAAGCGTCAAAAAGTGCCTGCAGAGGCAAAGAAAATTGAGAAAAGCCATCTGGCATTGTTGCAAACATGTATGAAAACAGTTCAATCTGTTTCCACTTCTGTTCTTGCACTCGAAGAGGCAAGAGATCATTATCTGAAGGCCCCAACACACAAAGCTCATGCACAGCGCGATCTCATGAAATGTTTGGAAGCTCTGTGTGAAAAGAGTATATTGTACTCCTCGTCATTCTGGACTTTGGGAGGCAAGAAGTAAGGAGTTGTGTTCTTGTGTTCTTGTACTGTTTTATTCACAAAGCCGAATCCTTTTGTTTTGACAGCGGTCACATTTTCACAGATGTCCAGAACACAAGTAGATAGTGTGCTCACGAAACCCTCAGTTCTGAGGGTTTGAATTGTCATTCTTTTTTTGCATTTTCACAGATGTCCAGAACACAGGTAGATAGTGTACTCACAAAACCCTCATTTCTAAGGGTTTGAATTATCATTCTTTTTTGCATGGGCGTGTGTCTCACTACAGTTAAACCTGAGCATTTTTTGTTGACTTACACGCAAACTTCGTGTGCTTCATGTGCTGCATAAGCAAAGAAAATTTTTTCTACTTGGTCTGTTGAACAAATGAACATGATGAATAACATCAATGCAAACAAACATTGCTGCCTGTCATGTTTCACAGCCACGAGCGTAGGTCGGGACCCAACTGAAACCATGGAAACTTATTCATGAGTTGTCTCCACTCGGTGAGGCACCAGCCTGGTGCAAAGCAGTCAAAGTGCGTTAAGTTTGGCAGGTTGAGGAAAATCTCTTCTGCAAAGATGTCACTGACAACCATTTCAACAAAGAGTTTGCTAACATTTGGCACATGTTTTGAGATCTCCCACAAGTCCATGCTGGACACAGTTGATGTACCATGCAAGTCAAGAACTCTGAGTTTTGACAGCTCTGTTTGTGCCACACTGGTGACAAATGAGTTGCAATCAAAGTGCAGACAATTGACAAACTGAAGACTTTCAATGAGAGGTGTTCTCCTCAGGAAGTGACAGAACTCAAAGTATGGGGATGCCACTGACAAACTTTTCAGATTAGGCTGTGAGACAACACAGCCTCCCTGAACATGACTATGTACCTGGGTGTTCTACCAGTGTGATCAATGTTGAGGTGCTCCACTTTGTCACCAAATTGTCTCAGGAAATGAAAAGTATCATTGTGGAAGATCCAGTTGTTGGTCAGATGAACTCGTCTCCACAGTGAGCTGTCATCAATGAAGCTGGCAAATTTTTGATGCGCTCTTGCGAAGTATAGTCTTGACCTTGGATCCAGGTACAAACAAATGTGTGACAGAATTTCTCCCAGGAGCACCAGAATCTGTATGAGGCAAAGCGATGTGCTCATGCATCTTTGCCCATTGCCTCAACTTCCTCAGGTGCAGCTCCAACCATCTATGAACAACATAACTGGGTGTAACTCAACTCAAGTGAACACAGGAGTGAAGAAGTCATGCCAGCATCACTGCAAAGGACATTTACCTTGGCCAGAAGACCAATGAGCTGTCTTTTATAGATACGGTTTTCAGAGTGCATATCAGCTGCTGCCTTGTCCTGTGGTGCAACGCAGGCATGAGTCTGATTTGAACTAACAAAAAACAACAACACATGGTTGTGCATGTGTACAGCTCACAACTCACAACTCATCGAAGCCTTGAGATAGGTGAGCACTTGATCTGTTTTGTTGGTCTTTCCAGACAATTTCTTGGTGCTGGACACAGACAGTTGCACCATGTCACTGCTTGTGCTTGCAGGAAGCGTATTTTCTTTGCTCTCAGCTGGTTTCACAGAAGAAATTGTGTGCGGTTTGATCATTGGTCGAGTGCCTAGAAAAAGATAGAGGTCATCAGCAATTGTCCATGCTGGATTGTGGACAGGGGGGGGGGGTTGCTCCACTTGTACCTATCACATCAGCAACATGCTGCTCAAGAGGCCACCTTGGAAGGTCAGTTGCACTGCTGTGTTGTGACACTTCATGAGTATGATAGCAACACTCGATTTGTCTAACCTTGGTGTCCACAACCTTTCTGTCATAATCGACATCCATTCTGGTACCTGTCAGTGACAGAAAAAAATAGATAAAAACACATTCAGTGCTCACAGCCCTTCCTTGGGGGGGTCCAACATTTTGTACTCACTCATCATGTTTGTTATTTTGGCGATTACTTGTGGTTTCATCAGATTCCCTTTTCCATGGTACAACTCCTCTTGCAAATCCTCAACAAACAACCAAAGAATTTTGCATTCGTCGTCACTCCATTTGTGTCCCAGTGGTTCAAGACCACTTTCGGCATGAATATCTTCAGCAATGAGAGGATCAACATTGACATCAGATGTGGATGCAGAATGCATGTCTTTTGTCTTGCTTTTTTCCCTTTCCCTTTCTTGCTGCCTTTGTCAGACACAGAACCTGTGGGGACAAAAGAGAATGACAACTGCTTCTTTTCTTTTGTTTTTTCAGGGAACCCCTGTCACAATGTGTACCTTTATGTTTCATTGCCATTGCAGGAGCAACATTCTGAAGATGCACTATTCCCTGTGCTGCTGCCTCACATCTGTGTTTCTCTTCCTCTTCAGCATCTCCAGCTTTGAGTTGGTCCACACCCTCCAGAACATCCACACCATTGATGGAGCAAACAGAATTGACCGGCATATTCTGAGCCAGTGTGTTTGTGTACACTGCATTCATGTACTGCAAGAAGTGACAATCTGTCAATGAAACAACTCTTTCCAGTGTGCGGTTTGGGGGCAGGGTCCTGAAATTTTGCAGAAGTCAGCCCTGCTTCAAGCATCACACACAACAGGATGTTGCGGTGCTGCAGAGGGATGGGGGGTCGAGACTTTTTGCACACAACCAACATGATTCCAACTCAATTCTGTCATCTGTCACATGTCATCCAGCCTATGTACAAGTGTGACAAGGGGGGGGGGTCCAGAATTTTGCCATTTTTTAATGTGAAACACACCTTGTTTCTTTTTCAATGCAGAGATCATTGGAACCTGATCAGCTGTGCAACTGATTAGAATGGTCAGAGCCTCTATTTTCACCGTGATGTTGAACCATTCCTGCAAAAATTTGTTTCTTTTCAATTGTGTGCATCATCCTTTGCAAAATTCATACATTTCTTTTCCAATTTCAGAGACAACATAGCCCACACATTGGGTTTTCTTCAAATTTTACCTGTTCTTCTGTTGCAGATGACATTTTGCGGCTTCAAGGTGAAGGTCATCTCCATGCGCAGCTTCAATTCTTCCAATCAGGAGTGACTTCCATTGTTGATATTTGACAGCTGTCAAAATCAGTTAATTCTTTCAATTCTGTCCACTTTTTGGCAAGATTCTTCATTTTGAAACCATCGATGCCGCAGAACACAGACCGGACAGGTGCTCTGCATTTCTGCAGTGCCTGAAAATGCAGAGTGCAAAACGCAGTGCAAAAAAGAATGGAATTTCAGTACTGACCAGTACTGAAACGCGACGCAGAGCGTAAAAAGGATAGCCCCCTGGTGCGAGTCAAAAAGCAGGCGTGTTTCAGGTGACGCGGCTTTTACCAGACACACCAGCAGACTAACCTGACAGGCAAACAAAAATTGGAAGTATTGACATTGACAAACATGTCAGCCTCTTCTGTGAGGCAAAGAAAACACCTGGTTGTTCTGTTGGCCTGTTTGGAAGCCCTGGATATAACTTTCCATTGGTTGGTCTGTTGGTGAGTTTGTCAACATGCAAGGTGTGTCCTTCATGCAGGCCAAACGTCAAGATTCCCACCCTGTGAGAGTTTAACACCGTTTGTAATTCAATTGAATTTGACACCATTTTTCTATTTCACTGAATTTTTACTTTCAACACAACTATGAGACAAAAAATGTTCCCAAAACACCAAAAGTCTAGAGACTTTGTGCTTAGAATAAAGTAAAACATGTATTTTTGTATTTTTACTGTGTCACAAACTGGCCGGCTGCTTTTGTGTGTAGCTGCCGGTTGCTGTGTTGGTCAGATGGTCTGTCTAAATTACCAAATGCACTGAAGAAACTTTGACTGTGCTTTTGCAAAATTTACAAAATTCTACAGTCAAGACCTGAAGACAAAGGACATATGCCAAACAGGACTCAGGAATGTTCTTGGCAAGACTGGCCTTCTTCGCTCTTGGAACAATGTGACAATCAAAAAGGATGTTCCCATCAACAATTTTAAATCCAGGTACCAAGAGAATGGGAAGGGCAGAATTCAGTGCAAATGCAAAGTGCTCAGTATTTTCTTGGATTGAAACAAGGCATATTCATTTTGTGTTGCTGGGAAACTTGGGAAACATGATCTCAAGGATGAGCCTGCTTTTACCTCTGAGCAAGCCAAAATTTGCAACTCAGATTGTGACTCTTTTGTGGCCAAGAAAGGTTCAAACACACAGCTTGACCCAATGTTGGGCCTAACAAAATGTCCTGTGGTGCCAGAAATGCTGCTAAGTGATATCAAAACAGAGTTGTATGCAGAAAACAGAAAGAGCACACGTGGTTCTTCTGCAGGAATCAGCTACTATCAATTACCACCCAGCAAGCTGAAACATCACACACAAATATTGACAAAAGATGAACACACACAATTGAAGGGAGAGAAACTTCACATGATTCCTTGTTGCTCGCTTATTGTACCGGTCATCTATGCATGCAGGCATGAGTTGACAGCCTTGGCCACGCTGACATGTTGCCTCGGTTTGGGTACATTGGTATGCACACCAAATCGCCACAAAGCCATTTAGGAAGGTAGACCATTTATTTCTGAGTGGTGTGTGGCCATGCCTCAGATACGTACGCCTGACAGCCATGTTCCACAAGCATAATGCACAGCGCATTTTCCGAGTCCAAGAGTTCAAGAGTGACCCCTGGTCAATTCAGTCAATTATGTGGTCCAATGTTTATAAACTGACACAAAAAGTTCCTGTGATGTCCCTGAGACTCCATGTACTACAGGGTTGCAGGCACTGCCATCAGTCCAGTGCATTGGGCATAGAAGGGTTCTGCATTTTGGTCGGTGATGGTCCTTGGAAATCCTTGTTCGATCGCTGCCCCCTCCCGACAGATCCTCCGCTCCCTTTATGCGCCGTTTCCTGTCTCTGTGAGTCCAGCTGACACTCAATACAAATGCTCCGCTTGGCTTTACGTGAACATCAATAACGCATTTCGCTCCTTATTGTTCCCCTGCTGAGGCTCCAGTACGTGCACTGAGTCATCATGGATCAAAGCACTCACTCAGTGACCTCTCCGGGTGGATCCATCAGCAGATCAAGTTTGGAACAGGTTTGGATTTGTGTGTGTGTTAATAGGTTTCATAATTCGACTTTTTCATTGGCAAAAAAGGGTATGTCGAATTGTCCGAAATGGACCTGTACCCTGATGAGTCAAACTGCTTTGAAAACACGTCTGGCAAACATGTCAAAAGCAAAACATAAAAAAACACTTTGCAGATCTGTTTAGGAAACGTAAAAATGAAGATTTTCAGGAGGCAGTGCACCAACGCCCCTTTGCTGCTCAACTCCCCATAAACGCTGAAGGGACAACTGACTCACACCCGGGATTCACACTCTCGTGGATGCAGGGTGCAACTCCAAAGTAAAACATGTTCATGACAAGAAAATAGGCAACGCGGCTGCAGCAGAAAAACTGCAGGAATGCGGGGGGAAATATTTTTGTTTTCGCCTTTCAGAAGCGACTAGGCACCAAGGAACTCCAGGGTCCGCCCCAGCCCTGCACATGTCTCTGTGTGCATCTGCTGCAGCTGCTCTCAATAAGGATCTTACATCACGATTACTCTGAATCGCTGACCAGTCGGGCCACTTGTCCCATCTTTATGACCACACATCTCTCATATCACATCGTAATTTCTTTTACTACCTCCGGGCCTGTTGTTATGGTGCAGTGGATCCAGGGTTGGGGGAGGCGTCGAAGGGGCCCAGAGTAGATAAATGGTACCATTGGGTCGGCTGACCGACTCTTCAGAGGGGGCCAAATATACTATTTGAAACATTTTCTCTGCAACATGGAAGAAACTTTTGTAGCAAGAAGAGGTTTGGGTTTTGCACGTCTGTATTCTCATTCTGTTCCACGCACACAAAGACCCGCCCTTGCTGACCCCTTGTGTGCTTTATGCAGGGAAGCTGACCATTTACACTGACATTCTTGGGGAAGTTTTGTTTCCATCCCACGCTAAATTGGACAGGCCTCTCCTGCGTTTCCACCTTGCTGATCAACCAAAATAGATCCAACAACAAAACCCATGACAGTTTTTGCCTCAGAAAAAAGTCACGTTTTATACCCGCGCATTCACCGGCATTTTCTTCCCTCCACTGGGTGGAAGAAGCCAATTGTTGGAAGCTGCTGGAACGTGCAAAATGGGCCCATTCGGACGCAGGTTGGTCACAGGCACCGCGCCCCCAATTTGTGAAGCTCTATGCTGAAGCCAACCTTCAATTAACCCGTGGTGGCCCAGGGGGCGGGGACTGAAACGTTAACAACTGTGTGGGTGATCCAGATGTGAAGGGGGGTCTCACATTGGTCAGTTCGGCCCCGTGGCCAAGCTTTAGTTGACGTGCCCAGGGGTGGGGCGAGCTGTTCAGGATGGGTCAACCAGGTGACCCAGAGGTGAGAGGGTCTCATGAAGACCAAACCCGCCCCTGTGGTCAAGATGAATTGACCTGTTGTCACCCAGAGTTGAAACCACGATTCAAACACGGAAGGGGACGTGACTCTTGTGTGATGCGTGTTCGATCTACACCTGGGGTTAACTTCCTTTTCCTTTTGAGAACAAGGGGCGAGCCAGAAGGACAAGCGGCAGGAGGAGTCACCAGCCAATGGCATGGTCCAAATGGTTATTTGTGATCCAGAAATTAGAGACAATCACCCAATACCGGACCACCCCCAGTGACCGGACCACCTCTGTTTGGAGTTCCGTGGAGTGGCGGGAAAAGGTGAGAGTGGACCACCGGCGCCACCTACAGTTTCTTCATGCAGTTGCCAACATTTTCCAAGAAGAAATAGTTTTCTGCAACACCTGCACTTCCTGAGGTTAAAAAAAAAAAAAAAATTGACATAAAAATTCGTTTTTTTCCCTGTCAAAACACTTAAATTTGGGGTGAATTCACCTGGAGTATGTGGTCTGTATGGTCCAGTCTGAATTGAGATCAAGTTTGATTCAGTTAGTGTGTGTTCTTGCCTGTTCAGAACAAAAGTTTCAAAGGTGCATTGTCATTGTGTACAAAAAT
>JAAUXT010137374.1_pt1 | contig 13358 bp, 15 predicted proteins | sample 7278171 | NCBI WGS metagenome assembly JAAUXT01 (sample SAMN14350112, study PRJNA611818) | marine sediment metagenome | isolation source: surface marine sediment (1.8m) | place: French Polynesia: Moorea | collected 2018-08
ATCCACCTTGCCATATACTGCACTACCACATGGTGCTTGCCCCAAAGGGACTTCGCACTTAAAGAGAAAGGGGCCGGTTCCGCGTGTTTCCCCGCAGCCCGCGCGGTGGCGCCTCGGTCCCTACCTGCGGCCCGCCTGTGACGGGGTGTTTTCCTGCGGGCCCGCACTCCCAGCTAAAAGCACCAAATTGATGTGCCACTCACCGTAGATTACTGGCCTCCCCGTTTCAGTCGCCATTAATCTACAGTTCCTTCCCGTGTTAGCAGTTGTGTGTGCCTGCAGAATAAAGAGCTTTTGTTGGAATCCAGGGGCGGGGCCAGGGGCCAGGGGGTACCTGGCCCCCCTCGATTTCCATGTTTTCGCTGGTTCACCACAGGGCCCACTGGGCCGGACCCTGGATCCCTTGAGAGGCGAGGTGGGTCCTGCGCGGGGGGGGGGGGGTGCGATGGAGAGAAAAGGAGAGAAAAGAACAATGTGTGAAGCAACGTCGTTTTTTCGTCAATTTGTGTTGCGTTACATTCGCTTTTGGCGGTGGCGATTGGTGTAACGCTCACGCAAATTCCCCGTTGTGTGTGGGCTGTGCATCGTGAGTTTCATGCAGGCACAAATACGTAGGATTTCAATCCTTGTGAAGAAGTTTCTTGGACGCGAAGGCTCTTGTGACACGTGTCTTTGTTGACGTTTGTGTTCTGGGGACTGGGATTAAAGTAATACGTGAAGCGTGACGTAAGGCATTACGTGAAGCAGACGTGAAACCTGACGTGAAGCACGACGTGAAGGATTACGTGAAGCATGATGTGAAGCTTGACTTTACGTGAAGGATAACGTGCAGCGTGACGTGCAGCACGACGTAAAGCAAAACGTTAAGCTTTACGTGCAGCATGACGTGCAGCACGACGTGCAGCATGACGTAAAGCAAAACGTTAAGCTTTACGTGAAGCATGACGTGAAGCATGACGTGAAGCACGACGTGAAGCAAAAACGTCAAGCTTTACGTGAAGCATGACGTGAAGCATGACGTGAAGCATGACGTGAAGTATTGCGTGAAGGATAACGTGCAGCATGACGTGAAGCATTACTTGAAACAGACGTGAAACATGTCACGTGAACCATGACGTGAACCATGACGTGAACCATGACGTGAACCATGACGTGAAACATGTGACGTGAAGCTTGGAGTGCACCATCAGGGTGAAGCGGGTGGCGCCACCACGAGACGACGTCAAATTCGTGTTTGCGTTGCAGGGCGCACGGCAGCAGCCAACCCCTGGATCCACCATACCGTAGACTGTATTTCTTTGCCTCAGGAGTCCAGTGAGGGAGAATGAGACGCTTTCAGTGGACGGAGACGCAGCTGTTCCGCTCCCTCCCTCCCTCCTGCTCCCTCCCTCCCTCCCTCCTGCTCCCTCCCTCCCTCCCTCCCTCCCTCCCGGGGACCGTTGTTCCTTCCCCGGCGGGGAGTGACCACTTCCCACGGCCCAGGTGCCTCGGTTCACACGGGCTCCCAGGGGCGGGTGCGGCGTATGGTCCAGGGGTCCAGGTCTGGCATCAGGTCTCGGGGGTCCCAGAGGTGGGTCTGACATCGGGTCCAGGTGTCCCAGGGGTTGGTTTGGGAGGTCCCGGGATTGGGTTTGGTGTTGGGTCCAGGGGGTTCCAAGGATCTGGCATCAGGTCTGAGGGTCCCAGGGATGGGTCCTCCATTAGGTCCAGGGGCGGGTCAGGCGTCAGGTCCGGGGCTCATGGGGGTCTATCATTGGGTGCAGGGGTCCCAGGGATGGTTCCAGTGTTGGGTCTGTGGGTTCCAGGGGTGGGTCTGGCATCAGGTCTGGGTCTGGGTCCGACGTTGGGCACAACACAACACAAATGGAGGAACACACTCTTTTCCGGAGGGGTTGGGAGGCCCACCCCTTGGATCACACTGACCCCTTGATATTCTTCCAAAGTTCCAGATCTACAGTCCAAGTTTTGGCCCCATTGCCTCGGGGTGGTAGCCCCCCTCCACCGATACAAGGGTTCACTGCCCAAATTTCAACAAGTTCGTTCAAAAGGAATGAAAACTTCCTGGAGTCTACGACGTCACGTTTGACACGCTTTGCGAGACACTTCTTCGCACCAAGTTGTCTTCCTCTGCGATAAAACAACAATTAGATTTTCACTCGTTAATGAGTGTACCCTTCAGATTAATTAGGCAAAATTACTGTGTCATTTCTAATTATCGCTCAGTTAGCTCAATTCGAGGCTTTCTTTCCAGAGTAATTTGCGTCAAAAAACCCCCGGCTCGAAATTAATCGGAACTGGCGAAGAACACTTGGTTCCTCCCTCAAGGACTCGCATCAAATTTGCGCGTTTGGGCACAACACGTTGTGCACGTTGGACGCGTCACGCGTCACGTGATGCGTCACGTTGGGTGACGCGCGGTCATTTTCTGGGGTAACGTCAAAAAATCCACCGTTGGGTTCAATGTTAAATTTTGACGCCGACGTCAAAAAAATGGCCGCGCGTCACCAATGTGAAAACCGCTCCATGCGTCACGTGATGCGTCACGTTCACGTCACGTGACCTTCCTGCTCAGACAGTTGGGTTGACGTGACGACGATGATCACGGCGACTCAACGCGACGCGCGGGGCACATAGCGTGAACCGGGCTGGTTGCCGCTTTGAGGTTGTCACGTGGGTGGATCACGTGGGTTCTGGGGTTCCCCTCCCGTTTCCTTTTGTTTGTTTGCATTGTCTGTTGTTGAAAGTTTTGACGTTGATACCTACATCTCCCGTTGCGTCGTCCTGACGTCAACACCAAGGTAGCGTCCCGCAGGTTTTCTGACTCCAGAAGAAATACTTGTGAAATACTTATGACAAACCGCTACACTACATTGCACCCGGCCCTGTCGCACTGCACCCTCCCCGTCCTGCCCGACGTGCCTTGACCCGCCGACCCCCGCCCAGCCCCACCCCACCCCGTCCCAACCCACCCCAACCCTCCCTACTCTGCCCCATCCCACCCCTCCCCAACCCCGTCACACCCCACCCCGACGGACCCCACCAGATCCCACCTCTCCCAACCCTGCCCAGCCCGCCCGCCCCCAACACACGTGCTGCCTCAACCTGCCACACCCGTCACTCCCGCCCCAGCCAACACCCTAGGGGAACAGGTCCGTCCCAAACAGGGGTCAAACAGCCCACATCAGCGGCGCATCAGCGGAGCAGGGGAGACAGACGCAGATTCAATTGACCCCCGCGGCGTCGCGCCGGACGCCGCCGTCTGACCTTCGCCGCTGGCGGCAGCGATCGGAGTCGTGCCCGGGGCCGCTTGTGCCTGTCACGTCAATCTGCATGTGGATTGGGTGGGTCGGGTCAAGGCGTGGTTCAGCGTGGGTGCGACACGCGTTTCATTCCATGCCAAACAGATGTTGTTTGGTCCATCCACACAGGGGTTTAACTGCGCACACACACAGACACAGATACACACACAGACACAGACACAGACACAGACACAGATACACACACAGACACACACACAGACACATGCACACACACAGATACACACACAGACACACACATACACAGATACACACACAGACACACACACACACACACACACACACACACACACACACACACGAATACGCGTGTCAATGAATCTATTCTTTACCAAGGCCGAGGACACACTGAGCGGAACTTTGTGAGAGTCCTGCCTGCAGTTCAGCCAACACAAAACATGTTGCCTTTGTGTAACGCCTTGTGAATAGCTGAGTTGCGGTTCTCTCACTGAGCCCGATTGCGCGATCCTGGCGCTGTGGGTCCAATGGGGTGGACAGTGGCACAAGGCACGACGCCTCCAGTGTGATGCCCGCCGGCGGTGCCCAGGCGGCGGGGGGAGGGATCCGGGGTGGGACGGGACTCCGGACCCTCAATCCTCGCCCCGTGTCAACCGCTGCATCCAGATTCCATTTCCTCACAAACATCTTGTGGGGCGCCTGGATCCAGGGTAGGTTCAGGGTGGGTTCAAGGTGGGTCCAGGGTGGGTTCAAGGTGGGTCCAGGGTGGGTCCAGGGTGGGTTCAAGGTGGGTCCAGGGTGGGTCCAGGGCAGATCCAGGGTGGGTCCAATGTTGCCAGAGTGGGTCCAGGGTTAATCCGTGGCAGATCTAGGGGTGAAACCAGGGTAGATTTAGGGTCCTTTCCTTGGTGGTCACTCCACATCAAGATTGGAACAAGTGTCAACCTCACCCCTTGAGTAGATCCAGGCCTCCTCAACATCCTTGAAGACGATCTACCGCGGACGCAGTGTCTCCCATACAACCAGCGCCTTGACTCGGCTTAGGCCCTGTGAATATAGGTGCGGCTTTGCGGATTCGCTGTCCCCTCCGGGGAAGTCCCTGGCTCCGGTGGACTGAAATGAGGAGACCCCGCATTTTCAAGACACGGGGTATGGTCATTTCAGGGTGTGGGCTGCAATGGCCAAACCTCAGGTCACATCAGTCAAGTCTGAGTGACAGATGCCAAATGATCTCAATGTGAGAAGTAAAATGAGGAGGTGTGAGGTGAGGGGCCTGGAACCCATGGCCAGACTCCCATCACACTCAGCAGAGCAACACTGACCAGACACCGGGGTCTCCTGGTTTCTGGGGTCTGACCATTTCATTGGACTACACCGGGTCGAACTTCCTGTGTCCACAGGGCGAGGACGGGGCTGTGGAGCCGTGAAACCGCGCTGGTGCCCGCGCATTTGCCCCGGTCCGGGACCCAGGCCTCTGCTTCACAGGAAGTCTGCTCAGCACTAATTTGCTACTTTTGACTTTTGACACGAGAGTTGAAATCTACGAACTTGGCAACCAAAGCAGCAGCAAAACAGGCAAAGGAACGCGCACGCATGATCTAGTTTGTGGTCTTGGCAACAGCTACGTGCACATCACAAGGCGAGTACTTATTAAGAGGCACAGATCCTTGGGGCTGCTCCTGAATCTTCCCTTCCATATCTGCTCCAAAATCTGACCTTCATTGCACCACTGGATCCTGCCCTGAATCCGCCTCTTGAGTCTGGCCTCCGGGATGTGCCTCTGAATGTGGTCCAGGATTGGCCTGGGATCCACCCCCTGATACCTCCCCTGGCCCCTCTCCTGGATCCTCCCTGGATCCACCCCTAGATACTCTTCTGGATCCTTTGCCCAGGTCCGCCCCATCCCACCCTGGATCTTCCCTGGCCCCTCCCCTGGATCCGCCCCGCCCCCCGGCGGCGGCGGCGCGGCGTCGAGTGATGCATCGCGCGATGAATATTTCACGACGGCGGCGTCTTCATCATAACGACGAGGCGCAACCTTCTCCATGGCAACGAGCCGAATTGCGCGGCGCCACCGCTGCCCCCCTCCTCCCCAACATTCCTCACCTCGTGCCTCCAGGCGCCTCACTTTTGCCCACACAAAGTCGGTGAAAACAACAGTGATGCGTGGATCCAGGGGCTGCTTGCACATTGTGCAAAATCCAAATGCGTTGGGCCTGTTTCCGGGTATTGCTTGAGTTCAGACCTCCAAACCCTAGGTGGACCCAGCCCTCCAAGGGGTGGATCACCTCTCTGATGAGGTCGTGTGTCCACCCTGCCCGTCGCATAGTCCTGGGTCCCCCCACCTCAGGGCCCTGGGTCCACCCTGTCCGCCTCGTGGTCTTCGGTCTGGCCCCACGGGAAGGTCCTGGTTTCACCCCATCACGAGGTCCTGGCTTCTGGGTCTTCCCCCACCACGTGGTCTTGGGTCCACGCCCGCCAGGATGTCCCGGTGTAACAGGGCCAGACAACGACCAGGACCAGACAACGACCACACTATTTGGTCCTTCTCTGGTCCTGAAATTTCAGGACCAGACAATGACCACCTAGGACTGGACAATGACCAGTTGTTGTGTGGTCCTGAAATTTTAGGACCACACAACAATGTCGGAATAATAATACGGTCGTTGTCTGGTCCTGAGACACCGGGCTCGCCTCGCTGTGTGGTGGTGCTGGGTCCTCCTTTACAGCAGGGTCTTGTTTCTACCACGTGGTCCTGAGTTCGCCCCCACCGTGTGGTCCTGGGTCCGCCAGCGCCGTGGTCTTAGGTCCAACCCTGTACAGGTCCTGGGTCCAACCCCACCACAGGGTCCTGGGTCCACCCTGTGCACCGCGTGGTCCTGGGTCCGCCCCCGCCGTGGGAGAGGGTTGCGCCCCCCCCCCCCCGGAGCCTGGAGACGTCCGCTCGCGCGTCCGATGAACCCCCCGGAGCCGCGGCGCCCCGGCTCCCCGCTCATCTCCCGTCACTTTGCCCCGGTCCTCACACTCACCCGGTCCGCGTCAGGTTCACACTGAGGCTGCGTTCACACAGTATGCGCCTTGCGTTGCGCGTTGCGTACGACATCGCAGTACGCAACGCAATACGCAAGCAGTGTGAACGGCTTCATTGCGTTCCAGCCTTGAGTCGCACGCAACGCCCTACGCAGACCCCTACGCAACGCAACATGCACTGCGTGACGCATGCTGTGTGAACGCAGCCTGAGTGCGCCCTCCATCAGTCCGTGCACGCTGGATCTCAGCAACCCGTGGAGTCCAAACCCTGTCCCTTGATTTACAAGCCTGGCGAGCAGTCTCAATGGATTGCAAAATTCCAAGTGGGGAACTGAATAAAAGTGGAGCTCACGTACTGGAGCCGTCGCCACTGGCCCAGATCTTCTACGTTTGTAGTGCATTTTGTCATGCAGATGAAGTTGACCTTTGATTCCACCCCCCCCCCCCCCCATGCCCAAAGGTTCACTGGCCCCACGACCTCAAGGGGTATTCACATTGGGTGACGCGCGGTCGTTTTCTGAGCCGACGTCAAAAATTCCACCATTGGGTTCAATGTTAAATTTTGACGCTGACGTCAAAAAGACGACCGCGCGTCACTGATGTGAAACCCGCTTCAAGCGATGACGCAACGCCTGCGCTGTGAACCCGCTCCAGGTTGATCCCCTTGTAATCCGGAGCCTTTGCGCTGTCCTCCCGCCCCGATCCCCGAGTCTAAATATTTGGAGGCCCCTGGGCGCGGGGGCATCAGATTCGCTAGGGCCGGATCTCAGCGTCGCGTCGCCTCACACACCACCATCTCCTCCCGGGAAATCAGCCGCAGCCCGGACCAGACGTTTGTTTAGCGAGGAGCACAGGGGAAGAACGGCAGGGCTCACCCCCGCCCCCGGTGTGGTGGGGTCTGCTGGGGGAGGGGCACTGCTGAAGCGAGACCCAAGTTGTGTTGAAGTCTCTGGGCTGAACAAAGATTGTTTCAAACGTGTGTACTTGTGGGTATTAGACTGGGTACGCATTCTGGCCACGTGTCACGTTGTTCCATGTGGTTCGGACTTGGGTCTGTCCGTGGTGGGTCCGAGGGTGGATCCAGGGAGGCACGAACACACTCTCTTGAACACATACTCACTTTCTTTGTTCCTTCCTTCCTTCCTTCTTTCATTCATTCATTTTTTCATTCTTTCTATCTGTCTCTCACCTACACACGTACGCACAAACACTCACTTTCTTTCTCGCTCACTCTCTTGCTCTGTCACACACACACTTGTTTGCACTGCTGGCCCAATAGATCTATTTTTCAAAGTCAATAAATTTTGCTCTCCTCTCTACATCGTCCGACCATCGTCATCACTGGACTAGCCCCCCCTCCACCATTCTTAGATCCGCTTCAGCTGGAGTCCCGACTCGGGCCCAGCGCTCACGGGACTGCGATGCTTCCCCCACAGTGTGATCCCCCAGTAATTGTCACTGATTAGCATCATATGGCGCAGATACGAGGCTCGGGCGGGTGCGGCAGGGTGAGGGGGGCAGGGCGGGGCAGACGGCATGGGCCGCGACTGCGTGGTTACAACATGTCTACACACGCAAACACACAGCCACACACAGCCACACACACACACACACACACACACACACACACACACGATGAGGCAGGGGAGGGCGGGGCAGACCACATGGCCCACGCCTGTGTCGTTACAGCATGTTTTCTCTGTCTCTCTCTCTCTGTCTCTCTCTCTGTCTCTCTCTCTGTCTCTCTCTCTGTCTCTCTCTCTCACACACACACACACACACACACACACACACCACTCAGTTCAGCACAGGGCTCTAGCTTGGGTTTCTGGCCACAGGCATTTTGTGCACGAGTTGCAAATGTGGATTGGCAACACGTGCAGTCAAAAGACTGGCTCTGTCTTTGTCTGCTGGACAAGAAAAGGTGATCCTTCTGAGTCACTCTTGTTGGCGAGTGAAGCTGTATGTCTTCCCCTGCACTGTGAATCCTACGCACTGCGTGTACGTTTTGCCACTGCGGATCGTGGTTTAAATCCTCATCACGACCCTCGTTGGATCGTTGGCGTGACGCACGTTAGACTGAGCGCGAGAAGACCCGTGCCTTTGTGATGTAACCGCTTCAGACAGACAAGATTCTTTCAGGAAGGAAGTTCCACCGAAGCACGGAAAGGCAGTAGAGCGGATTCGTGCGGGAGGGCGACTTGTGTGTGTGTGTGTGTGTGTGTGTGTGTGCGTGTGCGTGTGTGTATATGTGTGCGTGTGCGTGTGTGTGTGTGTGTGTCTGTCTGTCTGTCTGTCCAGTGAGTGTGTATGTGTGTGTGTGCGTGTGTGTGTCTGTGTGTCTGTCTGTCCAGTGTGTGTGTATCTGTGTCTGTGTTTGTGTGTGGTTGACTTTTTGTGAGATACCAGATGCCGTGTGTGTGCGTGTGTACGTGTGTTTCTTGTGGACAGAATGTTTCACAATTGGCACAAGCAACGTGATAAATCTTGGTAGGTTGGGGGTGCAAACCAATAATCAAGGGGTGTGGGACCACGCCCCCGGGATCTGCCCCTGATGTGGTGTCGAAAGTGACCGGTGCCTCTCAGTGTCCAGGAGCTCCACAAACACGGCTAATGGACCTGGGAACCGAGCAGTTGTTTCTCCATTCAGGCGTGGAACCTGCCTCGGCCACTGTGGCTCACTTCATTGAGCAGCGCCTCGCGTCTGATTGGCGTATTTTACTCGTGGGTTGAGCCGTGATGGCGGAACTGGTGGCGCCTCCCGGTGGTGAGCGACGACGGCGTCGCCTGACGCAACGTGAAGACCCCCACGTGACCGCCATCGGTCAGACACAGCATCACGTGAACACCCGTCGTGCATTACGGTGCACTCAAGAGATGGAACGCGAAGCACGACAGAGACACGCAGTCTGCTGCCTCCAAAACCAGTTACAGGAATCGTGTGCACCAATACACACTGGTCACGTGACCCCTGTGTTCGTACTCTGAGGGGAAGGACACGTTGATGCTTCGGTCTGTTCGTCCTGCAGCCAGAGCTGAAGCAAAGGATTCAGACCACGTTTGCACAGGATGCGTCACGCGTGGCGTCTTCAAGCCAACCAATGAACGCTGCGTCATTTATTCCTTCCGTGTAAAGGAAATGCCACGTAGGAAACGTCCTAATTGGTCGTTGCGTGCACAGAGCCTCGCTTTCATGTCTGTGATTGCGTCACGTGACATGACGTCAGCTCCACCGTCACGTCCTGCTTGACGTCACGCACCTACTGGGCCACGCCCCTCACCTGGTCCCAGCAGTGTTCGCATGGTTCTGAGGCCCCTAATTGACGTCCGATTGGCCTCGTTGTGACGTCACAAGGTCGCGTCGCGTCCAAGGGCGTGCGCAGGCGCGGGTGCCCCGCGGTCACCGTGACAACGCATAGACCGCGTTCACACTGTGTACGTGCTACGTGGGGTCCCTGTGTTGACCAATGGGCGTTGTGCAAATGACGTCACACCGGGTGCGCGTTACGTTGGTTCAAGAGACGCTGCGTCAAAAGCGACGCCACGGCAATCTGTGAGAAGTTGTGGACGGTTCACCACGCCCAGAGCACCATGATCGTGCAACGGGTTCCAACCTTAACCGTGCGCAGCGCACGTTGCGTGAAGCCCTTTTCACGTTGGTGCTGACATTGACGTCAAAAATTAACCTGACACCAATTGGTGGGTATCAAAAAATGGTCCAGACTATTCTTTGATGTCATCAAAAAAGTTGCCATCAATGGCAGAAAAAGCTGACGACGTCATCAACGTGAAAACCCCTGAATACGTTGGCACGTGGTGTGAATGAGGGAGCAGCGCACAAACGCATTGACGTGTCTCACGTGTGTGAACCGAGTCCCACGCTTTCAATGTTGCCGAAAGTCGCGATTGGGTGCGTTCGGTTCTGCGCACCGACACACGAAGAAATCCAGCGCAAGCGCGTGCAGAGGGTGCGAGTGCTCGAAGCTCCAGGGTTTGATCCAGTACAAAAGTACCAACTAAAGCGTTTTGTGTTGAAATTACTTGTTTCCACACGAGTGATGACGGGTTGAATTTTTTCTGCTTGCAGGAACCCGAAACAGTCGCATTGAGACAGTAGAGACATCGTCATCATTCACGGGCAGGTAGGCGATGCTCCTGTTCCTTTGCGTTTCCAGGCGTCCGTCGTTGCGACGTGACGCAATAGGGAGATTCTGCAACTTGAAAATGTTGGGGAGTTGTAGCATACAGCAACGCAAACGTTCCTTTTGGCATGTCAGGAAAGTAAAAAGCTACGTTTGCATAAAATTTGCGTTTCCAGGTTGCGGGCTGTATGCTAAAACTCGCCGTTGACGTGCGCGCAAACGCAAACATAAAATCCCACCATGTGGGATCCACTACACCACAACTTTGAAGTCCAAAGCCATTGAAATCGTGTTTGTTCTCTCGTTTGTTTTGACGATTTAAAATGTGCACCAATTATATGCTATGAGGGGACAAAAGTTTCATATGTGTCTGAGGAGTATATACTGCGCCGCACGGGGTGACCAGCGTTTGCGTGAACGTTTGTGTTCTTCCTTGACGAATCTCGCTGGTGTAGCTGTCGTCATGGTGACGTCATTTCCGGTCACGATTCGGCGTCTGCCGTAACGCTCGCAGACTCAAGGCCCATCACGCCTCTTCTCCACAAAATCTCAACAAACTTTGCTGAAACGCCGGCAGATCTGACACTGCCGCCAGATTTGTCTGGCTGCAGACTTTCAGGCAAAAAAAGCTTCGCGGAAAAGCGTTCAAAAACATTTCCCCAGGCTCCAAACCGCAAATAGGCTGTTACTCGTGGCCACGGACATTCCGTTTACCGCTGCACAATGGAGTAATCAACAACAGGCCGTCGTCATGGAAACCCCTGGAGACCACTTCCAGTCCGCTGCAACAATTTCAGCGAAAGCCACAGTTTGACGCGGCGTCGTGGCGCGGCCATGTTTGATGGAGTTCCCCCCGGGGACGTGACGTCACCGACAGCGCGGGTCACGTCGACGCGAGACGCGTCACGTCGCGGAGGGATCTCAAACCCCGGAAACACACCTAATGTGCTGCGTCAATTTGGGATGCGTCACGTCAAGTTGACATGTCAGTTGACGCATGCAGGGTGTCTTTCCAAATTGAAATACAAGCAGCGTGACTTTATGCGTCGCGTCAGCTGAAGCATCATTCAAGAATTGACGGATCGCAACCTGACATCGCATTCAGTGTGTCTTCAGCCAAATGGGGTTTTCACACCTGTAGGCAGGGCGGCGTCATAATTTTTGACGCGGGCGTCAAATTTAACAAACACCCAATGGAGAGCGTCAAAAAACGGTCCAGTCCGTTCCTGGCCTCGCGTCAAAATGTTGACGCCGCGTCGTCTGTGTGACAAACCCCTGGACGCATGCGCGAGACATGGAGCAGATCCAGGGTCGGGGGAGGGGCGGACCTCGGTCTTGGCAAACGTCCGTTATAAAGAACTGGCATTTTCAAGACCCCAGGTCATTCTCCGAGTGCAGTCAGTCAAGGCTCTGAGTGACAGGTGCCACATGATCACAATGTGTGAAGTAAGGCATGAGGTGAGGGGCCTGGAGCCCATTGCTAGACCCCCATTGATCACCCTTGACAGAGCAACAGTTGCTCCACCCAATGACTGGGCATTTCACCCTCAGTGTCTCCTGGTTTCTGGGCTCTGGTCATTTTATTACACCGGCTGTCAGAGGCTCAAACTTAAAGGAGTCAAGTTTGTTTGGGGTGTGGCAAGGATATTAACTTCACAAGCTAAATTTAACGTGGAAATTGTTTCACTGCACGCAGGGCACTGCGAGGGAGCAGACAATGTGTGGAGGCGGGAAGGTGAGAACTCACTGTCCCAGGCTAACTCTGATTGATCCATGGGGCCTGGAGCCCTTGACCTCCCTCCCAAATCTTGCACTCGCTGGCGCAAATTTTTTGCGTTTGCGTTTTTCGTATTTTGGGAAGGTGTCCGATTGGTATGTGTGCGTGTGTGTGCGTGTGTGCGTGGTGTGCGTGGTGTCATCTGTGTGTTTGCATCAGTGTGTGCGTATGTGTGTGTTGTATGTGTGTGTTGTATGTGTGGTGTGTGTGTGTGGTGTGCGTGTGTTGTCTGTGTGCTGTGTGTGTGCGTGTGTGTGCGCGTGTGTGGTGCGTGCGTGTTGTCTGTGTGTAGTGTGGTGTATGTGCGTGTGTGTGCGTGTGTGTGTGCTCAGGCACATGAATCAGTCCAATAGGTGTGACGTGCCCCCAGCGAACCGTCTTGCCCAGCAACAGAGCGCCCGGCGCACCCAGCGTCAAAAGGGAGTTTGAGCAAACAGCCCCCAACCCTGGAAACGCAAATGTTACTTTTGGTTGCTGTCAAAAATTTCCTTTGCGTTTGCATTTCCAGGTTGCATGTTGTTTGCTCAAACTGGCTGTTGTCAAACAATCCTCGGCTCCTGGACGTTTCATCCGGTTTTACGTTTGGACGAACAAAGGCTTCTCGGAACTCAATTATCGCCCGGACTCGGCGTGAAAAGCAGCATCCTATCAGCGCTCGTGTCTTTGAACCGTTCGTGATGCCCACTCTCACTCAGGGCCACACCCAGCGGGGGATCAGGGACCCGAACACCAACCCCCTGTTTGGCCATATGTCTGGTGCAGCCTGTGATTCAGAGACCCTTACACACACACACACACACACACACACACACACACACACACACACACACACACACACGTAGCGCGCGCTTTTTTATCTTTCGTTCCGTTCAAAGTTCACGTCAGCACCCCCAGCATCGCCCCCTCCTGGACCCGCCCCCACCACCACCCATAAATCCGGGATTTAGAAAATTGCCAACAGGTGGATGTGTGTAGTGGACACGGGATTGAGTGCGGGTGATCCGGAACAGCCTCCGTGGGACACGGGCACTATTCACCAGGGAAGAGGGAGCGGGGGGAGGGTCTGGGGACACTGGGCGCTATTCACCGGGGGAGCGGGGGAGGGTCTGGGGGAGACGGGGCGCTATTCACCGG
>JAAUXT010006822.1_pt1 | contig 13356 bp, 13 predicted proteins | sample 7278171 | NCBI WGS metagenome assembly JAAUXT01 (sample SAMN14350112, study PRJNA611818) | marine sediment metagenome | isolation source: surface marine sediment (1.8m) | place: French Polynesia: Moorea | collected 2018-08
CCCACCCCCGCCCACCCCGACCCGCCCACCCCCGCCCACCCACGGGAGACTGACCTGTGTTGGGTCGCGCCTGCTTCGCTTGACTCAACAACTCCTGCAGCGTCGCATGGCCCGAGCCTGCAAGTACACCACCAAGTACGCGCCGCGTGAGTACAGAGTGAGTACACGTGAGAAGTACAGAGGAACGACTTCGTCGCTGCTTGCCCCAAAGTCAACGCCAGTTAAAGTACAGCAAAGTCAGTAAATTTGACCACAGCTCACATTTTTTTGGTGTGACCACGTCAAACCAATCAGTAAATCCACATCCTGCTTCACCGTGATGTTTTCAAAGCGTCCCAAGATGTGGCGTTGAGATGCGGCACCATTGGCATCAAACATTCAGGAACGCAGAGTCTGTCGCACCCCGCGTGAAGCAAGCACCACGCCACAGCCAGAACCTTTCATCCCCCCAAAAATACCTTCAAATTTTAAAGTTTCAAAGGAAACATGGAGTAGAATTTGAAATTGTTAGCATTTTTTCATACAGATGGCAAAAACCAAAGCGCTGTGTCATAGTTTCTCAGATCTGGCCTGACACGTGATGTGTGACACGTGACGCATCGCGCGCCATCTGTCAGCGGGAACCCGTCTCGCGTCAGGCGACGTCGCGTGCGACGCGGGGACCCGGCCCCGAGAGGAGCGGGGGACCCTCCGGGGAGGGACGGGCACCCGGCCGCGGGGGAGGCGTGCGGAGTCAGGTCCGATTTGTTCGAATATATAGGGCAAATTTATTAGAAGCTGTTTTCACACAGGGTGCGTCAAGGGTTGCGTGTCTTTGTATGTTGTAGGTGCTGCGTCATTTTAGGTTGTTCAACTGAAGGCGTCATGCGTTACGCCACGTGCGCCAATCTGCGTTGCGTCGCTGTGCAGGGCACGCAGGCGCACGAACTGAATTCATCACACACACTCAACACGCCTGATATACGAGCAAACGGTGTGAAACAGGCTTCAGCAGTGCTGCAAAGCAGGCAATTCATCAGATAGATCTGCTGAAATTGATGTGTTTTGATGAATTCCGCATGACACCAATTTGAGATGTTTTGGATGTCTCACAAAGCAACTTCTCCAAAACGCAAACATCAGAAATCAGAATTTGTGATCTCTTTGGGTTTCGCACCCAATACACACAAAACGACACGCCAGCCGACATCTGCAATTTCGTATCCGGAACCGATCCGTGGTCTATCTCAGTTTCCCATTGGACCGAACCTTTGTGAGGCAATCCTTGACCCTCACACCCACACCGTCTTTCCTTCACACTTTCCATTGTGTTTTGTCTGGAAATAGAGACAATTCACTGACCCTGCAGGTCAATTATATGTCCACAAGAGGATACCAGAGGGGCGGATGCAGAAGTTAACCAACTGGGGCCCGACCCACAAGAGGGCGAAACCCACAAGGAAGTCAGAAAAATGTGCCGCTTGCAGTGCTCTCTGACAAAAAGATGAGGGTGGGAGCAAAAGGCAGCTTTAGCCCCAGCCCCAGTGAGTACTTCAGAGAGGACATGGGGAAAATGGAAAAGATAGAGGGTAGCTTGACCCCTGAGCCCCCTGGATCCTCCCCAAGTACACCAAGACGGTTTACGGAAAGACACCCCTGGGAGCTGAACTCTATTGGAAGGTGAGATATGCGTCACCCGGGAGGAGGGTCGAGCCGTCCGCACTGCAGCTGATACCATCTCTAGGCTGGTCTCATTCTGCAGGGAAAGCGCGGATACGTGTGTCACATACTTCTTCAGACCCTGCGTGAGTATCAGTGTGATCTGCTCTGGGGGATTTTCAACACGGTCAACAGTACAATTGATACAATTCCTACCCGCCTGATTTGAATTGGTTTGCTCAGAATGGAAAAGGTGTGAGAAATTGCTACGGGTTGATCCAGAATTTTGGTCATGGGCGCAAAAATGCTGTTTTGACGCAGACGTCACGGCACGACGCTGGTTGATTACGGATACAGAGATTGACGGATCTACCAATTGGCGCTCTCGTAAACTGTCTCTGAGTAAATTAGCGGAGTGTGAGGCAGGGTGTGATGGATTAGAACTGTGACAACGACGCGGCTTTCAGGCCCTGCGAACAACATTCAAAATAGAGACTTTCAGCAACGGAGAAGATTTCTTCGTGGTGCGTGTGCTGAAACAGGCCCGATGTAGGAGAAAGCTGAACTCTTCATCATTTTTGCACCACGGACACAAAAACAGAACCATATCTGGAGTGAGATATGCCCGTCAGGAGAGACTCCCCCCATCCCTGACCAAATCCCATTTCTGCTCCACCCAATGGATAAAACAGACAAGTGGACCAACAGACGAGTCGTATTGTGAAGGCGAAACCACCATTGTTCAAAGTATCTTCGTGCCAGCTCTGAGAGTTGGGTCGATTTTTCTCGCAAATTTTTCCAATGGCGCATGATGCCGCCAAATGAGTTTCGACCCGGAACCCCTTTGAAAGGAAAATGTATCTTCTGCGTCTTGAAGGATCCTCAGTGGGGGGCATCAGATTCAATAAAGTCCAATTCGGGTTCAAATTTGAGGACTTGCCTTGATGCGTGTGTGGAAGGTGCGCCTATTTTCACGGGAGAGGGAACGAATCAAATCTTTCAATTTTCAGCTCTTGGGTGTGTCCCAACCCCTTGGAACTGATTCGCGTCCTTGTGTCCCAGGAGCTCAGGGCGAAGGCCACACAAGGGGGCGCTACGAGTACGGCGCAAATCAAGCGGGGTTGGGTGAAGTTTGGGCGTTCATGGGCCACGGGTCCCGGGTCCCTGGATCCGGTCCAGCTGATAACCGCAGGACCCATTGTAGCTGGCCCATTGTTAGTGATTTGCGCCGCTAACGGTCGAGCCTGAACACAAAAGGCATCCTCTTCCAAAAGTACATACAGTATGTGTACAGCAGTTTCTCCATGAAAATGGTACTCAATTGTGTTCATATTTGGTCTGTAGATATATTTTTGGTTGAGGATAATGTGCCAGTAAGAAATTTGATGATATCAATCTTCCAAGAATGTTATTTCCAATTTGTGTTCCATTTTCCACTTGTCTGGTAATGTTGACCTTTGTGCTTGTCTGAACCACCCCAGGTGCAAGCAAAAACGCGAAGCCGGTCGGCCTATTTTTCCCTGGATCCTCGAGGCTGGCCCGACCCTGGATCCGCCCCGCTGGGCCCCTCGCCCTCGACGAGCCTTCGATCGCTCGCGCCTGATCAAACATCTTCGGCACGTGATCGAAGACTACGAGACAACAAGCCAATCTTGGGGTCCGTTCACTGTGGGTGCGTTACGCGTTGCGCCTCTGCACTGGTGCCGGATCGCTTTGTGTGGCGAGTTGAGACAGGACAGAATACATTTCAAGTACGTCAAACAATTTCTGCGCATTCTCAAGGAACATGTACCCAGGATGCAGAAAATTGTTTGTGTCTACACAAAACGTGGTTCTTCATTTCTTCATCTACCACGTCTGATTGCAAAGCCCGCCTGGATTCCTGGCCCCACGAATTTGCCATATTTGAACTCCGCGTCTGTATAAATCTCGTCACCTGTCCCTGGTCAAATGAACAAGACTGAGCACAAAACAACCTGCGTCACAACAAACCGCGTATATGACCAATTTTGGCAGATATGAATAATCCCAGCAGGGAGTGGGATCAGTACGCTCAGGGTGGGGAATCCCTCACGGCAGGGTGCGGAACCCACTTGATCCCGACTGTCGCCTCTCTGACCTGATTCCACGTCATATCTCCGGACTCCAGGGGTGCGTCCTCCCTCCGGACCAGCCCAGTCTCTCGGTGTCTCTCTGTATGAATCACAGAGATGGATGCGAGGACACGATGAATCAACCTGAACAATGAATATATATTGTTCTGCTGCACCAGGGGCGAGTTCAGTGACCATATCAGCTGTGCACCGTTCTGCATGGCTCTGACCCAGGAATCAGGACCATCTTCACAACCTCGGGACAAACATTGGAACATTGGAACGCTGAATGTTGTTGGGACGAAGCGTGGCGCACTTTTCCAAATCTTCCCGTGCTAAATCCTTCTGAGTGGCAGATAAAATTAGAATAGCGCTCCGTAAAATGGTGGGGCTGATATCATTACTGTTTGTCTTTATTGCCTGTTGGAACCAGAAGTTTTTTCAGTTCCAAAAACTTTGTGAGTCCAGAACCAAAAAATGCTCGCCTTCAATCTCCACATCATTCTGTGTGAGCCAGAAATGGATTTCGTTCTCGCCCTGATGGAAGTCAAATCCAAATGGTGTGGTGAAATCTTTGAAGTTTTGTACCTGTGAGTTTGGTGCAGAGTCAGGGTGTGGGCCCCTGGTTCTTTCGGAGATCCTGGAGCCCGGTCCCCTGGGACCCTTGTGGATCCCTCCTGTGGTAGGACCCCGGACCCCCCCGGGCCCCCCTGGATCCCCCGGAGAGCCCTTCCAGGACGTTGACGTCTCCGAACCGAACCTAGACATCAATGACCAATCAATTGACCGCTGCCCAGTCTCAATTTCCTCGCGGCTATTTTTATCCCCAGTAAACAACAGCCCCACTGTTTCATACATACGAGGTGCCGGGGACCAGAGTCTGCGTTTCTTCACGGGTCCCCGCGGGATCGAACAAACTGTCCAATTATCGCCCATTGAGGGAAAGAACCGGGGGCTAATACGGTTTGTAGTGGGGTGTGGGAGGAGGAAACTTCGCAGAGGCTTCAGACTCTGCGCCGATCCTGCAGCGCCGTCCTTGCAGTAAAGGGAGTTTGATCACATCAATGGCGCCACTTTTCAGTCCTGATGCACAGGGTATCGGGTTGATCCAGAAGGCCCTGAGGGTGTCTGGTCCCTGGAAATTGTGGCCAGGGCCTTCATCCCTGCACTGCAGTTGAATACTGTACGTCGCAACAAATTGGTTCAGTGGCGCTGCACCCTCCTGGTTGACGGGATGCAACTGAACTGAGTGGTCTGTCACGTCCAGGTCCTAGTTGGACTCCAGGGACACTGGATCCCAACGGTGGATCAGGACTAGAGGTTGGAGCCCGGACCAACGTAGTTTAGCGGGTGTGCCATGGGCACCGAGATCCATGTGTTGAAAATTGTGATCAAAGAAGGGGCTGGTAAATGTTTGTCCCTCCTTGTGACTTCCACTCTTGGGTCTCTGGAGGCAATCGCAAAATCATCACCGAAACTGAAGACCCAGACCCCGTCCCTCATCCACCCACCCAGCCACGGAATCTGGTATAAAGCATGAGGCATCCGCACTGTGTTGCATAGAAACTGGAGACTTGCAGGGTGAGGGGGACAAGGATGAAAATCACACCGAGGGGCCACAATGAGCCCGTAGGAGTGGCACAAGCGCCACCAGACGCTGCTAAAAACGCGCTGCAAGGACGGCGCTGCAAACTCAAGTCCTGTCACGATGGTACTGCAACCCCATGCAAACGTGCCACAACAGCGAAGTAGCCCTATTTCATTGTGAAACCTCCGTGTGTTTCTTGACATTCCCCCCTCCCCTCTCACAGCAGCTCGCACCAAACCACCCCTTTCCCCGTTTCCCTTGACGACGAGGGCCCACACCCACCTAAACGCCCCACCCATCCAACCCAAAAACCACCCACGCGTGCACGCACACACGCACCCACCCACCCACCCACTGCACGCACGCACGCACGCACGCACGCATGCACGCATGCACGCCTCCACCCACCCACCTACCCACCCACCAACCCACCCACCCACCCATCCACCCACCCACTGGTCGTTACCCCCATTGAAACGCACACCGCGCCTCCCCGTGCCTCACCATTGGAGAGTCTGGGAGCCTCGGCACCAGCTTTAAGAGAAGAGCCCCTCACAACGTGTGGAGAATCCCCAACAAAACAGGCTAATGGCGCAAAGTGATCTCAACAGGCAATCGTTTTCAGATACGGAGATTTTCACCCCGCAGATAAAAAATGTTTCTGTTTCTTTGAGAGGAAAAATCAGACGCCGATTGGCCGATTTTGTCTCTTGGAATGTGACAGTGGGAGACATGACGGAAGCGCAGAGACAAAGATCCCAGTGTGAAAGGAAAGGAAAATCAAATATTAAAATGCTTATTTGGGTCCGAATGTGCACATGAGGGAGAGAATCCAGTTGGTGAGAGAATGTTGCGGATGGTTTGGGTGGGTTTCACACTGCATGCGCGTTGGCGTCAAAGACACGACATTAGTGACGCTCGATCCTTTTTGTTTTGACGTCGGCATCAAAATTTCACATTGAACCCAATGCTGGAATTTTTGACGTCAGCTCAGAAAACGACCGCGCGTCACCCAATGTGAAAACCCCGTCAGGCTGCGACTTCGGACTCAACCTCGCGTGGACGATCTTGAGACCTCGGTTTCGGTCAGGTCCACATGAGACTGGTTGCGTCCCCCCTTTGTACATTTGGTTCAAAAACCATTGAAAACTCGCGTTGGGTGTTTGCGCCAATGTGAACAGATGTTTTGGGGATGACCCTTGGGTATCGTGCTCTATCGCACGTGAACCGATTCCACTCAGAAAAGGGCGCACCATTTGCACGCGGGCGTGTGAATGAAATTCTTGTGCACAGTAGAGTGCACGGACTCATGATCTGCCCAGCCAGATTATTTCGCTTCATCTGGACTGAAGAAACTTGACTCTACTTTTCCCCTGGAGTGATCCAAGGGGCGGACAGCCAGCGACCCCGGCCCCACCCCTTTTTGCCACATTTTCATTTGCCTCCAACAAAGATTTCTCTGATCTGTTTCCCCACCTAAACTCCCCCTCCGCGCCACCAGGGGGCGTCCTTATCACACCCTGGACCCGCCCCCCGCCAGAAGGAACTGTCCTCACCACACCCTGGACCCGCCCCCCGCCAGAAGGAACTGTCCTCACCACACCCTGGACCCGCCCCACCTCCCTCCACAAACCTCCATCTGAAGTGACATTTCAATGGGAACAGGGCGCATTCCTCTACAGAAGTGTCCACATCCCCAGGAAAGGGTCGCGCGTTTGAAGCTAAGTGCCGACATCCTTCCTCCCGATTCTCCTGTCTCAGCGGTGTCCAAGGCCAGGGTCACAGCGGAGGCGTTCAGAAAATCTGTGCGTCTGCGTCACACAAGGTGTGAGGTTCGCTGCTGCCATCGGGGGCTTCATGGGGTTTTCACATTGGGTGACGCGCGGTCGTTTCTGAGCCGACGTCAAAAAAATATCTACCATTGGGTTTCGCGTTAAATTTTGACGCTGACGTCAAAAAAATAACGACCTTCGCGTCACCCGTGTGAAAACCGCTTCACACTGGACGCATGAGTCCCTGGCTTATCCTAGAGGTACATTTTGGTGTCGCGCCAGAGACTCAGAACTGAACTGAGACTGAGACTGAGAAACGGTTGAGCGACGTCTCACGTCTTCGTGCGTCATTCTGTTTTGGTTGATTGGGGTTGTTTCAAAAGGACAGGGGAACCAACCGTTTTGTTTTGTCCTGGACGCGTCAAACCACCCTGTGCCCAAGGCACGGGTCTTTTTCACACAGGATTTCTCAAGCTTGCAGCGCACCTGCGTTCTGGACTGCCATACCTTTGAAATAGTGACGCATGCCACGCATGGCGTATCCAGTGTGAACCCAGCCAAAGAACCAACAGTCCCCTCCCTGACTTCTCAGTCTCAACGGTCACTACTGAGTGTCCACTTCTGTTTGTTTCTGCTGGAGTTGAGGTCAGTTGTGCACTGGACGCGTTGCTTCTTTTACCTCAACACAACTCACAACTTTGGTGACGGATCAAGCTCCCCCCCCCCCGGACAGGTTGATACACGGAAAACAACTGTCTTAAATTGTCTGCAAAGGCTGGACACACTTCACCCATAGCCCGATGCTCCACGAGCGAATATTTCGAGACAATGCAGCTCCCATAAACAACAAACCAAACCCAGAGGGAATGGAGGGTTTAGCGCTGTCGGCCGCTGTGTTCACTTCCGCCAGCCCAGCGACAAACAAGAAGTGACCTTCGGTCCGCGCGGACTCCCCGCTGTCCGAGCGGTCACTTCAAACGCCCCGCGCGGGAAGTGGCTATTCACGCGCGCGGGAACTGACCTATCCGCGCGGAGGACGGGGACCTTTGAAACGGGATGACGCCCCCTAGCAACGGGAAGGAAATCATCAAACAGAGGGATTTGGTTGTCAAGGGCGACGTGACATTTTCAGTCCAAAAAAAGGGAAGGGAAAGTCTTGAGCACTTTTGATGGAATTGTTGTGTGGGGATTGCGAGCTTTCTTTATCCTCTCTAAGAACGAAAATTTAGCCCATCGTCCACAAGAATTCAGGGTCGGGTCGGGAAAACCCTAAAATGGCCATTGTTCTAGCAAACATGGTCAAGACCAGTTTGGATTCGACGATATCGGAGTGTCAGAATGCCCCGGTTGTCAGAAGTACCCATGGGCACTTTCCACTCGACGACTGTCCGAGTCAGAATACCACAAGGGTACTTCTGACCCCTGTCAAATCTGCTCCGCTTGAGATCAAAGAGTGATTTTCAGTGCCAGAAGCATCTATGGGTACTTTTCACACGGATAATCGTTGAGTGGAAAGTACACAGTTACGTTTTCAGACCGGGTACTTCTGACCCGCCAACAACGACGCTCCGTGGTGCGAGAGCTCTTCTCCTGGTCTCACTGCCTGTGTCTGCGATGTGTTTGTGCGTGAGCGTGACAGAGTAAACCACATCAATCTGTCACACGGTACGGCGGCACGTCAGTGTGCGGGAGCGGATCCAGGGAGGCTCCAGCAGGAATCAGCGAATCAGACCCAGGGGGGGGGATCCAGGATCCAGGGTCGGACATGCATCGGGTCTCAACTCCAAGGTACGCTCACCTTGGAAAATGAAAACTTTTGGTCCATGATGTTTGACCAACCAGGGATGTTATCTACGTCAGCCCAGCCCTGTGTTGACTTGGAAACTTGTCATGGGATGGAAGTGTCCTGCATTGAGCGCCTCCAACATAGTCTCTACCCAACCTCCCAGCCAGGGGGGGGGGAGCGCTGGTTTAAATTTTGAAAAATTGAACTCTGCAGCATTTTACATTTTACGCACAGTTTGGCTGAAGAGAGAATTGTTCTGGGTCAGGTGATCAGGGCGTGAAAACCCAAGAATCCGCCCTCATCTTGAGCCTTTTCTTCCCAATCCACGCAGCTCAGTGTGACGTGGTCCCATCATACCTCTTCCCTCCACAGATGTTCCGTTTGTTTCTCGCATCTCGTTAATTAGAGCGAGAAGCGTCTTTCCCCTGAGGCTTAATCATCTCTCCTGACAGTGCGGCGTCGCGATTCCGGTTTCAAACGCGACGCAGCGTCTGAGTCACGTGACACCGCCGCGTCTCCCGTCATGCACCGCGCACACAGCGCGTCTCTCAGGCACCGACTTGTTCTCATCTTGAAACAGATACATTCACACTGGGGAGAATATCTGAGCGTCAAAAGTTGGCGTGTATGAAGTTCGCACGGCGATGTCAAAACAAGACAAAATAGATCTGAGGGATCCTTCATGGAGCCACCGCAGCAGTGCAACATGTTCGGATTTTTTTCTTTCCATGTTGGCACAGCATTGAACTCTTTGTTTCCAAAACAACACTGACTTTGTTTCATTGTCTGGTTTACTGTCAGTCACTGTTGAGAGTGCTTGGCCTGGTATCAAAAATGTGGAACAATTTGCAATGGTACATCATCAAATTGTCACCAATAGAACTGATCTGTAGAGGGAGATTGGCAGTTGTAGACCACAATGCAATGCTTCTGTTTGTGGGTGTTGAGGTGGCTGTTGTGTTCTGGTTCTGATGGGAGCTTTCTTGTATGTTGGAGTCTTTCTCAGCTTGTGGGAATTCCCTTCCAATTGTGACTTCCAAAACAATTACAGCATTGTGGACAAGGATGACACACAAGTAATCTGGAAGGTGAAAAACCCACCTGTAGAAATTTCTTCACTTTTTTCTCCAAAAAACATTGCACAAAAACAGTGTGAACATTGCTTTTTCAACCATATTTTTGAATCACACCTTGAAATGGCTGATAAACCATTGTGTTCCTGAACTCTCTGAGCATATTAAATTTTGTTGTGATGAAAAAGAATTTGCTTTGATGCAAAATGACACAATTTCATTGGAAACCAGTCTTTGTTTCTTTGTTTCCAAAATCTACTGCAAAGGCCAATGAAGGGAAATGACTTTTGATTGTTCTTTTTCTTCGTTTGGTCAAGATTTCAACAAGCAAAGTTCTCGTCACTGATGCTTTTGATCCAAAATAAAATTGACTTTCTGACGTCGCATTTGGCATTTCTTCATTTCAAATGTGCACAGTGCTCAATTGCTCTCCAAAAGTGAAGGCACAGAAAAACCAGAACTGTGATGTCCACTTTGAGCAACACACAATTTCTTGCATAGAAACTGGAATTGCTGTTGGATAAAACTGTGAATCCGATTTGTATGTCGGTCCTTGTGTTCCAAAAATTTATGCCCCCTTGCAGTGTGTGCTTATTATTTCAAGTGCTGCTGCAATCAACATGCGGCTTGCAAGTAGACAGTGCAGAATAAAATATGATGTGATGATTGAAGTCAAGCATTGACCAGGTTCAACTGCAAACACACCAAATGTTCACCACATGTACATGTTCATTTGTGAATGTTGGGGGTTCCTATGACACTTTTTCTTTTGATTTTGTTGTTGACTCTGCATAAGGCACTTTGTCTTTTGTGGTTTCTCTTGGACTTTCCATTTCAACAGCCACACAAAGATCTTCCACAACTTTGTGCAGGAAATATTTTTGAGAGATCATCACAAACTTTTGTTCTTTTAGGTTTTTGTGCTCAGTGACTGTCTGTGGTTTTCTTTGTCATCAAATTTGTTTTCTCCTTCTGACCAATCCTCACAAAATTATTTTCTTTGACAGACAAAACAACACAAACACTGTTGACAAGAATGTGTCAGCAGAGAGGATAAGACAACCAAAACACCACTGGTGTGGGTGTTTCATTCAAGTGAGAATTTGAAATTGAAATTGGGTTCAGCTGTGAGAAGTGAAATGTGATTAAGTATTCCATAATTTGCTCTCAGAAATGTAGGTGACCAAAGACATTCTGAAACTGAAACAGAACACTTGAACTGATCTTACTTTGAAAGAAAGGAGAAAACCACCAGCCAGATCAAAGTAGCATCCAGTGAAACAAGACTTGCTCCACTGGATTTCAACTGTGAACTGGTGATGGTTGGACTTTCTGTTGATGTGGTGACATCTTCCTGATCCTGAGTTGAAGTTATTTCTGTTTGAAAAGTTGTCTGAATAACCTCAATTTGAAAACTTGTTGTCATCTCTCCACATCCTAAAAAAGAAAGAATTGTGTATGTGTGTCTTTTTTCTGCTGTAACAATTGAGTTTGAGAATTTATGAGCTAACACTTTAACTCCTGTATCAAACTGACTGATTTTCTTCACTTTTCTGCAACCATTCCCTTCCTCACCTTGGATAGGTTGATACACATGCCCCCATCTGTCAAACACAATCTCAGACTTGTTGCACAATGCCTGATAGACCAGAAAGCAGTGTCTGTGCCGAGGGCGGAGTTTCAGATACTGACAGCAAACACTGTCACACAGGTCCTGGCACACCTGCAGATCGGTGAGGTTGGTGTAGAACTTAGAGTAGTCACGCAAATCATACTTGTAACTTTTCTCTTCGTTACGGCACCTTCTCCGGATCGTGAATGGTTGCCTGTAGCTTCTCCTTCCTGTGGTCAAGGCAGCAGCAATGACAACCAAAGTGATTGTAAACAACTGTGAATTTTTCATTGCTTGTGATGCAGGTCAATTTGTGCAGCGTTCACCAGACAATATTGTTGTTTTGTTGTGCTCTTCCTTCAACAATTTGGAACTTCCCAGACCTTTGGTTGAGTGGTTGGGTTTCAAGCTTTGTCAAAGTTCAGAAAGAAAGCGTATTCATTTCAACGTGACATTGCACTCTAATTACAGTTGTCTCCTTTTGTTTCACAAGTTGAAAGGTGCTGGCACTTAAGATAAGGAACTTTTGGCATTGTTGGTCTGGTCTCAAACAAAGCAACGCAGAGGAAGAGACCAAGGTTTCTGTGAAGCAAAACAGGTCACATCTCAGGACCACGGATGTTGCACTCTGGAAAATGTGATTGCTTTTCACCTCAAATTTATTATGAAATGCAGTTCTATTTTGAAGGCACGCACGTGTGGATACCCTTTTCACAGACTCCCAGAATGTGGCAGACCTCATTGGGCCTTGTACACATCATGAGGGCCAACGTCCAAATTGAGTAGATTTTAGTGCTGGGTGAAAGAACACTTGCAGTTCAAACGTCGCATGGAGGTTGTACTCGTATGTCAGACGGTCACTGTGATTCAGGCGCGACGACTTTTGGAGAGAATTTTGGTCTCAGACTTTGGGGAGACACATGGAATTTTCTTCTGGCTGACTCCTGGAGAATCAGCGGAGTTCTTCGCCAAAGGTTGAATGCACGTGTAATCTTCCTGTGTGCGAATCCCAACAATGAATCTTTGCCGAGAAAGCGACGGAAAAAGAAACGCGCGTTTCAGCTGGGGGCTGGCACAGATGCAGCCAAATTAGGTGTGTCCACACAGGCAGGGCGGCGTGAGTTTTTTGACGCTGGCGTCAAAATTTGACGCGCGGGCATCAAAATTAACATGACGCCCAATGGCGAGCATAAAGAAATAAGGTCCAGTACAATTAGGGTTTTCACGTTTGCTGGGCAGCGTCAGAATTTTTGACGCGCTTGTCAAATTTTGACACGCAGGCATCAAAGTCAACATGACGCCCAATCCAGAGCATCAAATTATTGGTCCAGACCGATCACAAATTTTTGACACGGGCATCAATTTTTTGTCGCTGCATCACCAATGTGAAAACCCTTATTCTTGGTATCATCACACATTTTGACGCGGCGTGATCTGTGTCAAACCCCCTCTGATGTCTATTGATTCAACCCCCCCCCCCCGCCCAAAAAAAAAAAATTGGTCCATCAAACAGCACATCCAAGGGTTCGCGCACATCAAGTCCCCCTTTCCTGCAGTAAATAAAACAAACAACAGAAACAACAACAAGTCCCTTCCCCGAACAAGAGTGACGACGTCCATTTTGCACATTCGGCGTGTTTTGGAAGGAGCTGCAGGCAAGAATCGAACACTGCAACTCTCCCGTGTTTTTAGGTGATTTGAGGAGCTTGGTCCGATTTGTGAGCTTTTGGAAAAAGCGAGCGAAATCGGAGTGAGCAAAATCAAATCACCTATAGGCAGCCTCTTCCAAAAGTA
>JAAUXT010041960.1_pt1 | contig 13356 bp, 19 predicted proteins | sample 7278171 | NCBI WGS metagenome assembly JAAUXT01 (sample SAMN14350112, study PRJNA611818) | marine sediment metagenome | isolation source: surface marine sediment (1.8m) | place: French Polynesia: Moorea | collected 2018-08
GGGCGGAGTGAGGGGGGCAGATCCGAGGTCTGGGTGGAGTGAGGGGGGCGGATCTGAGGTCTGGGTGGAGTGAGGGGGGCAGATCCGAGGTCCGGGCGGAGTGAGGGGGCAGATCCGAGGTCCGGGCGGAGTGAGGGGGCGGGTCCGAGAGGGTGACGAGAAAATGAAACTTCAGGGTGGGTACACGTTTCCTTCGGGGGTCGGGGACGACCGACCCGAGCTCCCTGGGTCAATACTCAACAAACCCACCAGGGGTTGCGTCCTCAAGCTCACAACTCGGGTGCGTCGTCGCTTGCGATGTGACGCTCGAGAGGGTGTGGCAAGGACAGCACTGCGTGACGCCTCCGGCGTGATCCGGACGCGCGCGGAGAGATCGGGATCAGATACCCGCGCCACGCATTAGCGATGGAGATGCTATCGCTCTGTTCTCTCCCCGTCGCATTGTCGCTGCGAGTCGGACAGGATCTGGTGCCGTGTCTCGGCTGCAGCGGCGGCGCCGCGCACCGAGCCCGGGGCGCCCCAACTGAATCAGGCTGATTTTCATCAATGTTCCTGTGGAATGGCGCGACTCAGGCTGCTGCCCGGGCGTCTGCGAGGGAGAGGTTAGCGGGGTGTAATATTGTTTGAAAATCACCATATGTGGCGCGCGTCGGACGCCGTTGAGGTCAATACTCGCGACGCCGGGGATGCTTCTCTTTAGTCGGAAGATTTGTGTGGGCGGCAGATTCGTATTGGTCCGTTCCTCGGATACCATGTCGGCCACGCGTCCCTGTGATCTCGGTCGGGAACGGTGGCGGCAAGGCTGAGAGATCTCCGGGGGAACCTTCAATGGCCTTTCAGCAGAGAAGATTGGAGGAAAAGAAGTGGAGAAGATTCTCTCTCAGACGCTTTTTTGTGAGAGAAATTGGCTCGAAAGCTGTGGCCTTGTGGAGATAATCAGGATTCCGTGTGTTCTGGATCCGAGAGAGAGAAGCGCGTCGGGAGATTGAGTCTCGTGATTGATTGGCTGTGACGCGTGGTGCGCATTTCGCACGCGGCTCTGTGCGGAAAACACAGCTTTGTAACTGGTTCTGGAGAGCGGGAGGTTGAGCCCCGTTCTGCGCCGCGCTGCCTCGAGTCGTGTGGTGGCACCGATCGCCTCTCAAACACTGGGTCTCACGCCTCATGCAGGCCGCTTCACAGAAAGCAGAAGAAATTCCACCGCAAAGCATTTCACCTGAGAAAAAACGATTGCCAGCTTTATTCTTCCGACAGAAAAATGGCTCAAGTAAGTTTTCCTGCGCGGAATGAGAATCTGTCGGTGTGGAGCAGAGCTGAGAGGATCCGCGTCGATTTGTTGGGCTGTGTGAAAAACACAAAGCAACAAATGTCAGCGCTGTTCTTCAAGGCTTCATCAGCGCACCTCAGCGCCTCCTCCCTCCCGGCGGAACCGACCACGCTTCGCTCAGCGGAATCTTTCCACGTTACGTTCCCATCTGCTGCCGAAGGCAATTTGTTTCGCAAATGAGAATTTACAGGCGGCGGGCGGCGGCGTTTGACTTTTTTCCAGAGAGAAGATCTCACGCCGCTCGCAGAAGATGCAATTCTTGGAGGAAGTTCGGGTATGCTTTCAGTATGCCTTCAGTATGCCTTCGGAGTGGGATCCAGGGTTTGTTGCATCTTGCTCTGCGTCTGCAAGCTGGGACCGGACTCCGTGTCTTCCGAGCGACACAGCCCGGGAGGCAGTGCACGACTCGCACGTTTTTTGTGCGATGTCCCTTTGGGGAAGAGCACTTAGTGGCTCGCCAAGAAAATTGTTCTCATATATATGCCATCTCGGCGAAGACATCCTGTCCCACCCCATCCTGCCCTGTCTGTCCTGTCCCGCCCCCTGTGGACAAGACTGAACAGATATTTGGGCTTTGATCCTGTATGGGAGACTGAATACAGTATCTCCAATGCAATATCCTATGGCCAATATGCATCTCAGGCAAGACATCCTGTCCTGTCCTGTCCCCCTTATGGACAGGACTCAAATGGTCATATCTCAGCTTCTAAGCAAGACAGAGTATTGATGTTTGGTTCACATGAAAGGTCTTTGAAAACACTTTTAGGATTATATAATTTGGTTGCTATGGTAACCTTTCCCCATCAACCACAAGTGCAAAAGGGTAAAAAAAATCAAGAAATTGCTATTTGAGCCTGTTATTCAAGTCAAAAAAGGATTTTCAAAATTTGAATACCACACTAAATTGAAGCAGTGCTGAAGGCTAAAAATAATTATCTGCCAAAATTTGAAATTGGTCTCCATAGCAACCACCTTCCACCACAGCAACCAGGTGAAAACGGCTGCATCTCAGCTTCTAGTGAAGATAGAGCCTTGATGTTTGGGTCATATGAAAGGTCTTTGAAAGCACTTTCAGGATTTTACAATTTGGTTGCTATGGTAACATTTCCCTGGCAACTGTGAGTGCAAAAAGGTCAAAATATTCAAGAAAAGGTCAAAATTGGATTTTGAGTGTTAATTACTTGTTTGATTGACTGCTAAAACGAAATGAATGGGGACGTCGCACCCGCTGTTGCCTCAAGCACTGCTTCTCTTGTTCGGGACGAGGGCGGCTTGTTGACGGCTTGACCGTCGGTGTTGCACCGACCGTCGCGTCGTCGCGGTCCCGTCCCGTCCCGTCCCGTCCGTCCGTCCCAAGCCGAGGCGCCGCGCAGCACTAACGAGATCGCTGCCCAAGTCAGTCCAGCGCCAGTTGCGGTCGGAATGCCGAAGTAGCGAACTCCGAGGCAGGCGCTTAATTTGATTTGAAATTGGGAAGGGATTGACATTTTACTTGAGTTGATGAAGAGTCTGGTGCGGGTCGGACGGGGGCCGCTGAGCGCCAGGCTGATGGAGTCGACGTCAGCATCGACTCTCCAGAGCACAACAGCGCACACACACTGAAGTTTCTCACCAGAAACGCTTGGGTGGGAAATTGAAAAGCTGCGTTGCGTTTCGTGTTTCTGCGTGGAAGTTCCGTGCATACGTGTTTGTTGCAGTGAAGCAGCCGCAACAGCGCGATTCAGCGCGGCTGATGGACGAGCCCGGCAAGACTTCCATTAAAACGCCTTGTGTGAGACGCGCCAATGAAATCAGCGTTATTTATGCGTCGTCCTCCTGCTCCGCCCGCCGCACGAGCAATTCACTCGCTTTGCGGGGCGGACTCGCCCCTTGGGTGGCGGGGCGGCATTGTTACCGCGGCTGGACCGGCCGGCCCGCTGAATGGATCGCCTGCTTTGACCAATTTGAAATTGAAAGTGCCCTGCGAGTGATTTCGGAATGAAGTGGATGAGTGAAAGGGCGGCGGCTCTCGGCCGTGTGAACCCGGTGTGGACGGGTCAGAGTGGTGCAGGAGCAGTTAGCTTCAGGTGGACTGCGGCAGCTCACATGATACGGTCATTCCACCATTCCAGGCCTCACTGTGAGTGTCAGTCAAGGAGTCGAGGCTCGTGGAACCCTCCAAGTGTGATCCTGAGTTTGTGGGTCTGGCCTGGCAGTGGCGGATTGGTCCAGGCCAGACAGCGGGAGAACTGACCCTGGTGGTGAACTGGCCCTGGGGGTTCACTGACCCTGAGTTTGAAGTGAATGGCCTGCACCGGTGTGGAGGAAGAGGAGGATCAGACCGGCTCAGGCTGTCTCCGAGAGGTCCGGGGGCGGCCGGACCGCAGTCCCCATTGAAATGCATTGAGCGGGATTTTCATGTCTGAATGCCAAGTGCAGCACAGCGATTAATTGAGGAAGAAGCACCAATCATTTCAGGCGGCCGTGGGGTTCACACTGGGTGCGTCGTCTGTTTCGGCCTTGTGCGGGTTTCTGGTTCGGGTTGCGCATGCTGTTGTGCAGCGCCGACTGACTCTTCTACGGGCGCAGCGCACAACGCAGGTGCTGTGAAGCCAGCTTGAATACGTAGTGCAGCCGGTCAGGGGTGAAGAATTGTGAGTGATTGTTGGTGCAGCATGAGGAGAGGCAGTGGTCTGCAGAGTAGAAGATGATCGTGGTGCCTCACAGCAGATTATGAACTCAACTCCAAGGTTGTCACACGGCAGACTTTTCTCATGGCAGACTCAATGGGTCACGCGTTGCGTGCCTGCGCAGGTCCGTGGCTCTCGCATCGCAAGGTACGCTGCAGCACGCATTGACACGTGCGGCTGGAACCGTCCGTTGTGAAACGGACCGAAGCGCCATTTCTGAGGCAAAACTCCGTGTGTTGAACGGTGTTCTGAGTGACGTTTCTTCGAGCGGGACGCCTGGTGGCCTTGTTTTCATTCACACATCGCGCAATCTGTGCCATTCTGAGTTGTGTGCGGATTTGTTCAGTCGCTTTTCCGCAGCTGAAGTCGCCAGCAGCAGCAGCTGAACCGACTCGAGTCTCGCGGTATCGCGGCGCACGATGAAACCCGCCGCACCGCCCGCAGTGATACGGGTTCGGGCCGCCGTCGTTAGCGCCGCAATTATCAATATCAATTTCTCGATGCAAATGAAGCGTGGCACGTTATCGGGGTCTGCACTGTGTCGGGCCGAGGGAGAGAGGGAGGGAGGCTGATGAAGCGGCTCACACGCCCCGCGCTCGCTCGCCCGCTCTCTCGCTCGCTCCTCCAGTGTTGTTGTTGTCGGTAGCTGTGCCAGCTCCGCTCCGCTCCGCCCCACTCGCGCGCCAGGCCTCCCTCCAGTCGAGAGGATCTCCGCGCAGAGCGAGCAGCTAAATTTACTCGCGGCGCTGCGTGATCTCTTCGCTCGTTCGAGACCATTGAGTTTCGCTTCAAACGTTCACTCGGGGAGCTGTGACAGGTAATACTTTTGAATGTCTTGGGAGGGGGGATGTATGCGTGCGAAAACACGTGTGTGTGTGTTCTTCGCTGGGTGTGTGTGTGGAGCCTCTGTGTGTGTGTGTGTGTGTGTGTGTGTGTGTGTGTGTGTGTGTGTGACCTGATGTAAGTTTGAAGACAGAGTTGTGCGCAGCTGCAGGGCTCTGGTCGGACATGCGAATTCTTTCCGCCACCACTAAAGGCCTGTTTCGCACCGGACGCGTCCCGGCTTCCGTCCCAGCACAAGTCAGTGTGCCGTGAGTCGCAGGAGACGGGGCACCCGGCGTGTTCGGGCCTCGCTGCGTTTCGTCCGATCGTGAACAGCGGTCGTGACTTGAGCGGCGCCTGTGCTGTGCGTTCATTCTGCAGAGCCTCGTCCCAAGTGGCTTGAAAATTGCAATTTCCGGGGCTGCACTTGAAATTCGCTTCGTAAGACCCGACGTCGGCTGCTCGTGTTGATTGGTGAAGGATCGAATTGAGACGAGGAGCAACAAAGAGGCGCTGCTCATGGAATTGCGGGCAGCTCTGGGTGGGTTTGGCTGCCAAGTTTGGCAGCGGTGGCGGCGGCGCCCGGAGGCCCGCAGCGCCGCGATGGGTCCGGGGGACGGACGGGCGCCGCGAGGCGTGTTCACACTGGGTGCGCCTGTGCTCCGTGTGCTCGGGTCAGTGAGCGCGGCGTGGCCAGCGACGACGACGAAGCGCTCATTGACGTGTCCAGGACACGCCACGCATGACGCATGCAGGGTGAATCAGGCGTGAGGCAGCAATCTAAATTGCATCGCAGCTCGCGGGCCACACGTGTGTATGTTGTATCTGGAGGTTGGTGTATCTGTAGACGAGGCAGGCAGCTGTGGCACCGCTCGCCCGCTCACTCGCCCCGTGTTTTCTCAGATCTCGGGGGCATGTGGCGCGGACACGTGTTGTTCCACTCCCGCTACAACATGAAGAGCTTTTAGGTGCTGGATATGAAGAGGAGGGCACTGTGGGTCTGATGGCGCCGACCGGAGCTGGTCAAGACTCGAACACACAGCGCTGTGTGCTGCACAGCGGGCAGGGCGACAACATAACCCGGAGTTGGAAGCTCCTGAGAGACGTCAGGTCCTGCGAGACGTCAGGTCCTGCGAGACGTCAGGTCCTGGGAGACGTCAGGTCCTGCGAGACGTCAGGTCCTGGGAGACGTCAGGTCCAGAGAGACGTCAGGTCCTACGAGACGTCAGGTCCTGGGAGACATCAGGTCCTGGGAGACATCAGGTCCTGTGAGACGTCAGGTCCTGTGAGACGTCAGGTCCTGTGAGACGTCAGGTCCTGCGAGATGTCAGGTCCTGGGAGACGTCAGGCCTCACAGTGCTGAGGCTCGTCAGAACTGAAGCATTGTAGAGCCGTGACACTGGTGCTCCATTCCCGAGGAGAGGAGCACGAAGCATTGAAAATCATTTGTAAAACGAGGACGGAGTCAAGCGCAGATTTGAACTGAAAGGATTGGGAGAATTCCTGTTTGCTGTCGAGACGCGTGGAGGAAAAGTATTGATCTGGTGTGAGAAGGACGTGTTTTTCTTGTGACCACGCGCCTCGCTGTGGAGTCGAGCTGTCGCTGGACCGGACGGGGGAGGGGCAGGGGATCGAGGCAGCCGCGATGGCGGTTTTGACAGAACCTATTGTTGCGCTGGTGAATGGAGGGAAGTCAGTTCGGAGACGGGAGCGCTAAAAGGCGGAGAGAAGTGGCCAGCAGAGCTGGTCGCTGAACGTGCAGCGAGACCCGCTCCACACAGTGCGCTTCGTCTGCGTATGTCTGAGGGCGGCACGGCACTCGTCTGACGCACACTCGTGCTCGTACAGGCTCTGCAGGCGTGACCCCACCTCAACTGTGTTTGATCAAAAAATACGCAAAGTTATCCGCAGAAATTGACGACCCAATGTACCAAGTGTTTGTAAACGTGTAGAGAGAAAACCGTCCAAATTTCCTTGGGTACAGAAAGTCTTGTTGCGAAATACGAGAAAACTGCATCATCGCTGAAGCGGCTGAGATTTCGCCAAGACTCGGCTGCAGTATATTTCGCAATGACATTAGCTTGTTGTGACATTTATGGCAATCTATGTGCGCGGGGGCTGTGGGGAGAGGGGACGGCGGCCGCCACGGGCGATTTCCAGCACATGATAATGTACGACGCATCATCAGTCACTTGGCGTGAATGTGGAGAGAGAGAGAGGTAGAGAGAGAGATAGACAGATGCGTGTATTGTGTGTCTGTTCAATATGAAGTGCATTAAGCACATATTTCTTGTCTCCTTCCTGTGTGCGGGAGTCGGGTCGATATCGCGCTGAAGTGCGCCGCCGCCGCCGCCGCCGCCGCCGGGCGCTCTCGCTTCGGCCGCCACAGTGGGAGCGATGAGTCGGTTCACACTGAATGCGGCCTGCACTGGGTCCTGGGAAAGTCAGTGGGTGGCAAAACCCAATGGGACGCAGCGTCCATCTGATTAGTATAGAGCGCATCCTGAACGCCTCCCGTGTGTCGAACCTCAGCGGAAAACGCTTCTTCGCCCTGACAGATTCACGGCGCACCCGACAGTGACATACTTATTGGATTCCCATTGGAGGTCACGCAGAACTGCAATTTATGAGTAGCCGGTGCAAATCCTTTGAGCCGGGGGCATCTCGGATGGAAATGGTGAGGGTGAGAGGCGGGAGGGAATCGGGGCGGGCGGAGGCGCGGCACGTCCCTCGGGGGAGAGGATCACTCAAGGTGCGCCGTGAAAACCTGGGCGCCACGAGTGGGGCTGATGGGCGCGACGAGGAGAGGGGCACGAGTGATGGCGACGGCTTCTGCTGTTTTCCTTCGTGGTGCTCCCTGCTACAACAAACGTTTTCCTTCCCAAAGTTGTTTCAGCGCAGAGGGGCCAATTTTTGAGTTACTGCAGAGTTACTCGGGGAGTGATGCGTGGGCCATTCAGTGCAGTAAGAGATGTGGGGAGAACGATCGTTACTGAGCATCTTGTCTGGAGCCATGTTGAGAGCCTGTAGACTCTGCGAGTCTCTGGGTCTCCCGTGTTAATGATGGCGGCGGCAGAGCAGCTCCTCGGCTCCGTGAGCTCCTCTGATGAGACGCAGCTCCGCAGGATCCGCCGAGACTCGTAAAGATACGACGCCATCAGTAGAGTGCGTTTATGGGTCTCCGAGGGACCGCGCCGGGGCAACACACGCTTTACTTCTTCCATTCAATTGGAAAAGGAACGTGCATACCAAGAAAGCCTGGTTCCATCATGCCGCGCGTGCGCGCGCATGCGCGAAGCGTCTCTGGAGCAGGGTCTTGGAACTGGGTCACGTCCGTGTCCCACAGATGTGTCTCGGAGATGTGTGTGTTCGTCGCGCGGTGATGGTCTGACAAGAACGGCAGCGCTGCGCAGCCGCAGAGATGGTCCAGAGATTCACCTTTTCAATTATGGTTCGTGGGACGGAGACTCGGTTCCTTCAGAGACCGGGCTCCTCCATAGCGGAGATTGAAAGACCTCTATCTTCCTGGGATTCGACAGCGTCTCCCAAGATCTATGGATTTTCCCCGAAACCCGTTGACCTTTCATGTTTTATCTTGACACGCCAAAGGCAAATTGATCCCCCGAAAACTCCGGCAATGTAGTCGCTCGCAGAGGCGCCGGGGAGTGAGTGACAAACTCCCGTTTAAAACGGTGAATTATGCATGGTGGAGAACGGGTGTTTGGAATGAGAAGCAGCGGCTGGGGAGCGCGTACGTGTTGCTTTTCATTTCGGGAACCAGGCCAGTGCTGCTTTCTTTGTTCCACTTCCACCTTTGTTTCTCTCCCAGAGACGTACGAAGTGCGAGCGAAGTTCTTGTCTGCAACTTGAGATGCGCATGTGCGGGTTTCTTTGTGTGTGTGTGTGTGTGTGTGTGTGTGTGTGTGTGTGTGTCTGTGTGTGTGTGTGTGTGTGTGTGACCGTCCTCTCTGCTCGCGCCGCCTCCCGCCCACATTGCGCGGACGCACGAGGCACACGCGCACACACACACACACACGCACACACCTTCAGTGCGTGGCGCGCCGGGGCCTCCTCGGTGCTGCTCCTCAGGGACGTCGCCTTTATCTGCTAATATCACGGATGGCTGTGTCGCATTCTGGGCGCCGGGGTCGCCCGCTGAGCCGGCATTAAACTGCTTTAAATACGCAAATGGTGTTTACTTGGAGCTGGAGTGGCGTGTGGGTGTCTGCGGCCCTTTTCACCTGCAGTCCGGTGGGTTCACTCGGGATGCGCAACACGAGAATCGTTCACGTGCCGAGTTTACTTTCACACGTCAGCAACGCGCGGCGCATGTGGTGTGGAGCGGGCGTGACTCAGCTGTGTCGTGGCTGCCATGTGGGTGGGAAGTGCTGACCTCACCCTCACCCCACCCGCCGTCGCTCCCCGCACCAGTTCCGTCCTTGACCCCGCCGCAGCCTCACCCCACCCCGCCCTGCCCCGCCCCGCCCCGCACGTTCCCCCCCCCCGCGACCTACGACGCTCGCGAGGCGTGACTCGTCGCTTCGGGCGGCGGTCCCGGCTTCCGCGGATTCTCTGTGGGACTAACAGCCCAGCAATTGGCTCCTCTGACGTCAATGAAAATGACATTAAAAGACCGCGAACATGTCATCGCTTTTATGTTTTGCGTTGTGAGATTAAAGGTTCTGTGCAGCTGAGGGTTGGGAGACGATCTGACGAGCTGCACCGCAGCCCGGGCCCGGTGTGAGAGGCTGCACGGCAAACTGGGCTGGGAGAGGCGGGTACGCCACACACCAGGGTGGGAGAGGAGGGTACGCCACACACCAGGGTGGGAGAGGAGGGTACGCCACACACCAGGGTGGGAGAGGAGGGTACGCCACACACTAGAGTGGGCAGCTGCAGAACGCCACGTGTCGGCGGCGCCGGTTTCCGTCTCTCCCGACGCCTCGTGGGAAGCGCGAGGCTGAAAGTCTCCCAGCCACTCGCTGTCAGAACTCAGTTGACGTGTGTACGGGGTGTTGGGAGTGAGCCAGCCAAAACAGGAAGTGTGTGTGTGTGTGTGTGTGTGTGTGTGTGTGTGTGTGTACGTGTGTGTACAGGTCGTGTCGTTGACTGAGGGACAGACACATCGACCCGTGTGCCGCTGCCCTCAACCCGACGTGACCCACTCTGCGATACAGTCTTCCATGATTTGTACGCAGAGGAAATCAAGTTTCTTTGTCAAAATGACAAGCGGAACGCTGCAGATGACAATGTGTCTGTTTGGGAGGCAGCAAGCTGTGAGCAAGCTGTGAGCAAGCTGTGAGCGTGGGGAGGGGCAGCGCTGCTGAAGGCCCGTTTCACACCGGGCTGCGAGTCTGAAGGCCCTGCGTTGCACGCGACGACGCGGCACCCGCTTGGCCTGTGCAGGAACGCAACGCTTGACGCACGCAGCGTGAAACAGCGGTTGGTTGGTTGGTTGGTGTGCGCGGGGCGGCCGGCTGCACGAAGCTGACAGCGCAGCGGAGCAGAGCGGCTCAGTCGCTGCAGAGGCGGGAGGAGAGAGAGAGAGGAGGCAGAGAGAGGCTTCTCAAGAAGCTGCGCAGAGGAGAAAGTGAAGCAGCTGAGAGCTTTGGTCTTTTCTGCTTCGAGGGCCTTTCAGCGTGACTTCAACACAGCACTGCTCCCGGCAGCATCAGAATCATATTTGAGGGCCTCGCCGTGTGGATTTGATGGGCAGGAGCACGCAGATGTGAATGCGCCTCGGATTTCAGGAGGATTCCCAGATCCAGCGGCACCAGCAGCGTCGGGACAAGTAAGAGAGAGTGAGAGATAGAGAGGGGGGTACAGTTGGTGTTTGAAAGCACTGACTTCACAGGAAAATGGCAAAGTGGCGGTGCGGGATAGAGTTTCCGTGGGCGCGGCGGCAGCGTGCGCCTCGCTGCAGAAATCCGCACAGTGCGACGCAAATTGCAGGAGACGCGACACAGCGTCTTTTCCTCCACAGACGCCGCGTCACAACGCTCTGCTCCCGAGAGACGCAGTCGCGTTCTCTACTCACGCAATGCGGGGTTTGTCTGCCTCTGTGGACTGGGCGCTGCGGTGGCTACACTTGTAATTCGGAGCGGGTGACCCCGGACATGATGGTTGTTCGCATTGATTTGGCCGTCGCTGTTACTGCGCTGCCGCACGCGACCCCGACATGTCACTTTTCCGCGGAGAAGAGCCGGGATTGTGGCTCGAGCCTCGGTCCGAACAGGGCGCGGAATGAGAGGCCGAGGCGGAGCAGGGAGGGAGGCTTTGGACGCGAGTGGCAGGAGGCTGGAGGCAGCTGCCAAATGATGGTCAAGGGTCGGGACGGAGGCAGAAGTGGCTCTGAATAATTCACACACGCGATCGTGCGAGATACCTCTGTCTGTTGGCGCGTGTTTTCCTGTTGCACTGTCAGGACCGTTTCACACCGAGCTCGTCACGACGCGTGTCCTTGGGACGTGCCAAGTTTGCAACACACTGGGATGTGTCCTGCGCTGCGAACCGACACCAGTGATCAACGGGCGTCACGCGAAACTTTTCTGAGCGTTGCTGGTTCTGTGCAGTGAACGTGATGTTCGGTGGTTGAATCAGAGAATCGGCACCAGGTGTTCGTTCCACCGCTGGCGCTTCCGCTGGCTCTTCGATGGGGGATACGTGCAGAACTCACTCACGCGCATGAAGAAATGAACCCAAACTGCCCACAGCACCAGAATCCTCGGGGCTGTGCTCAGTGAAAATTGCACCTCTTGCCGTCGCGCGGATGCGATTAGCATTGAGCGGCGCCGCGACCCGAGATTCCGCACACACGCGCCATCTGTCGTCCGTTTGATATTCGTGCTGCTCACGCAGCTGCTTTTCGCCGTCGAGTCTCCTGCCGCTTCGTTCAGGTGCGTCACGTGTCAGTATTTGTGGACGTACTTTGTGCTTGACGTGAACTGGGTGCAACGTTGTGCTTTGTGTCTGGGGAGGACGCGTTGCGACGCGGACGAAAGTGTCAGAGCTTACACTTGGTCTGTAAGGTTGACTGCAGACGCCCGTGATGCTTCGCGTGTGTGTGTGTGTGTGTGTGTGTGTGTGTGTGTGTGTGTGCAGTGCATTGTATTTGTGTATGTGTTTCTGCGGGTTTTCTTGATGTCGTGTACGACGACTAACGAGACGTGTCTTGTCCTGTATTTGCAGGGTTTACTACAGGCGCACGATGTGGTGGCGCACGAGGTGTACAGCGAGGACGCCATCCGCGTGACGCCGCCGCCGCTCGCGTCCTACCTGAACGGAGACGCCGAGGCGGACTCGCCCAACGGAGATGTGGAGATGGAGAACGTGACGCGGGTCAGACTCGTCCAGTTCCAGAAGAACACCGACGAGCCCATGGTGCGTGGTGGGGGGCTGGGTGTGGTGGGAGCTGGGGATGTAGGGGTGGGTGAGAGGGGCAGTGGTGAGGATGTGTGGGTAGATGTTTGGGCGAGGGTTGGGTGGGGAGGGTGGAAGGGCAGAGTGCGGGCGGACGGGTGTGCGGAAACTGGAGTGGGTAATGGCACATAATGGGTGGGTTGGCGCGCACGTCTGTGGGTGGAGCGCGCCGGGCGAGTTCGGGGTTCTCAGTCGCAGCAGCAGGAAAGAATCGGTCTCTCTGGCCTCCGTTTCGTTTCGTGTCTCCAGGAGATGGCGAAACTACAGGCGAAACTTCCCCATCACGCACAAGGAAACGACGTTCGGTGTTTGATGTTTGCACAAAGAAAATAATTTCAGGCCGTCGTGCTGTATCTCGGGAAACTTCCTGGGATTCATTGCAGTCTGGCTTCGTTTCTCCGCTCGGGCCGGTTCACACTGGGCGCCGTGCGTTGCGTCTCCGCCCAGGTCGAGGGCAGCGCTGCTGGGACTCGACTCGTGCGGGACGCGACGCACGGAGCGTGAACCGGCCCCGGACCGGAACCCGCTCCCAGCATGCGCAGCCATTGATTGTTGCGACGACCGAGAGCTTTTTCCATTTGATTAATTTCAATAACGGTCGCATCGTCTTTTCCGACATATTAGGACGAGAAGGGAGCTCGGTAGAATGAGTGATTAGAAGCGTTTCCCTTGGTTCACAGTAGAAATAATATGGTGTGCGATCGATAATTGTTGCGCGGCTATGCGGCGCTGGAGAGGCGGCGGCGCCTGATGTATGCGCGGGACGGGACCGCGCCGCCGCTCTCGTTGGGCGCCGTGACTGATGGACGCCGCTCCTTCCTCTCGTGTCCGCAGGGCATCACTCTGAAGATGAACGAAGACGGGCGCTGTATCGTGGCCAGGATTATGCACGGAGGCATGATACACAGACAAGGTGCGTCGCAAGGACCACACACGCGCACACACACTCGCAACCAGCCAGCCAGCCAGCCAGCCAGCCAGCCAGACACACACACACACACACACACACACACACACACACACACACACACACACACACACTCCCAACCAGCCAGCCACACACACACACACACACACACGCGCGCACACACACTCCCGACCAGCCAGCCACACACACAC
>JAAUXT010021742.1_pt1 | contig 13355 bp, 12 predicted proteins | sample 7278171 | NCBI WGS metagenome assembly JAAUXT01 (sample SAMN14350112, study PRJNA611818) | marine sediment metagenome | isolation source: surface marine sediment (1.8m) | place: French Polynesia: Moorea | collected 2018-08
ACTGCGGCAGTCCGGCCAAGCCGAGGCTGCTCCGTACCGCGGTGCCGCACACGGCGGCGGTTGTGTGGACGGGAACCACCGGGACCCGACCCGCACACAACAGTAATACAAGGTGCGTGTGTGTGAGTGGTGTATGCGTGCACACTTGGTGCTGTTTTACTCCCGCCCAGCCGTGCCCAGGGAACCTGAAATACAAGGTGCGTGTGTGTGAGTGATGTATGCGTGCACACTTGGTGCTGTTGCACTCTCCCCCAGCCGTGCCCAGGGAACCTGTAATACAATTTGCGTGTGTGTGAGTGATGTATGCGTGCACACTTGGTGCTGTTGCACTCCCGCCCAGCCGTGCCCAGGGAACCTGAAATACAAGGTGCGTGTGTGTGAGTGGTGTATGCGTGCGCACTTAGTGTTGTTGCACTCCCGCCCAGCCGTGCCCAGGGAACCTGTAACACAATGTGCGTGTGTGTGAGTGGTGTATGCGTGCGTCCCTTTCGATTGGCTGTTTCCAAGGAGCCTGGAAGGTGCGTGTGTGACAGTGATTGGGGTGCTGCCTCTGCGAACTTTCGCACTGCAGTTTTCAAGAAGCCTTGCCCAAGGGAGCCTGCTACTCGCACGTTATTTCACTGAGAGAGCGTCAAAGTGACTTGCGCTTGTCCCCCTTCCTGTGACGGCGTTGCTCACTGACGTACCTGTAGCGGTGTCGCTGACGTACCTGTGACGGCGTTGCTCACGTACCTGTGGCGGTGTCACTGATGTACCTGTGGTGGTGTGACGGCGTTGCTCACGTACCTGTGGCGGTGTTGCTGACACAGTAGTTGGGCGACTCTTCGAAGTACACGAGGTCGGACCTCGTCGGCTTCTTGTGGTCGCGGTTCGCGACGATGAGCGCAGAGCCCTCCTGGTTCATCTGCGTCTGCGCGTGCGTGAAAGGACAGAACAGAGCCAATCACTCCTCGGCCAATCAGAATCCAACGGCCATTGCAACCGTGATCTTTTCGAACTATGCCCGTTCGAGGCGAGACTGGAGAACGAACTGTGGCCCAAAGTGTAAGAGGCTCTCAGTTGAGGTGGCGGTTCGCGTGAGAATCCAGCCACGTGGGCTTTGTGACGTCATCGCTGTTGCTACGTTACCTGGACGGCGCCGTTGTACTTGCGGCGGATGTGGGCGCCGACGCGCTTGAAGTTCATCATGGCGCTCCAGCAGGTGCGGATGGTGCAGGAGCCGGACACGCCGTGACACTTGCACTCGAGCTTCATGTGTTTCTTCACCGCCTGCAGCGATCAGGGGGCTCGTGTGTGCGTGTGTGTGTGTGTGTGTGTGTGTATATGAGTGTGTGTGTATGAGTGTGTGTGTATGAGTGTGTGTGAGTGTGTGCATGTGTGTGTGTGAGTGTGTGTGTGTGCGTCTGTCTGCAACTGTCTGCACGTCGAAATGCCTGTCTACATGCGTGTAAATACATCTGAATTAATGTTTGAATGCCTGCGCGTGCGCGAGCGCACGTGTGTGTGTGTGTGTGTGTGTGTGTGTGTGTGTGTGTGTGTGACATGCTGGCGTGTGTGTTGGCCGTGTGCATTCATGTCTGGATCTGAGAGAGAGAGAGAGAGAGAGAGTGACAGAGACAGAGACAGAGGCATGGATGTGTGCACAATGTGGTACGTGTGTGTGCTTGTGTGTGCTTGTGTGTGCACGGTGTGTGCGTGTGTGCGTGTGTGTGTATGTGTGCGTGTTGACTGACCCTGCGGCCGGCGCGGTTGTTGTGCAGGTTCATGAGGGCGCGGCCGTCCCGGATGCGCTTCTCTCGCGCGTCCACGAAGTGGCGCGTGAACTCGGCTCCGTAGCGCACGTTGTCCGAGCAGCCGCCCCAGTCGAACTCCCCGACCGGGTCGCGCGCCTGAAACGCGGGTGCGATGCTCGTTTCAAAGACTTTCTGGAGCCGCAGACTCCTTGCGATGCGCCACTCCAGGTGCTGGGGTGCAGCGGTGCGCGCTGTGCCTGCACGGGTGCGGTACATCCAGGGGTGGTCCCAGAAATGTGTTGCGCATGCGCAACTTGTGGGACGCTGCGCGGGTCAAGTGCGCATGGAAAAGGGGAGTCAGATTGTTGCACCCCGAACCAGTGGACAGCAGGGATTGAAGCTGATTTAAAGGACCAGGGTTGATAGAAGCCCCTGTGACGGGGTCCTGAACGAAAAAACACCCCTTGGATCTGCCCCACATGGACCTGTTTTAATTTCGCTGCAAAAATTGTGACTGTTGAAGGGAGGTGCGTAAAAGTCACTCGTCAGCCTGAAGGCGGAGAGAATGCACTCGCGGAGACGATGGGTGCGGACAGGTCACGCGCGCGGACGGGTCGCGTGCGCGGAGACGTGCAGCACGAGGAGAAGCCTCACGCGCGGAGAGAGTGCACTCACAAGGAGGCTGTGAGTGCGGAGAGGCTGCGCGTAAGGAGAGAAGCGCGCGCGGAGACTGTAGTATACAAGTGCGCAGAGGCCTCCCGCGCGCGGAGAGACTCGCTCACAGAGATAGACGCGCGCGGGGATTGTGAGTGCGGAGAGGCTGCGCGCTTTCTACACGGCCGAAGCTGCTGCCACTCCACTTTACCGACCCACCACACACGCACACAGGCACACCTCACCACACTACAACCACCCCTCACACACACACACGCACACACACTCACAAGCACACACACAACATACCCTTACCCCAGCACCACCAGCCACCACTGCCACCACTGCCACCACCACCACAGCCACCACCACCCCCACCACCACCCGCAGGCAGGATCAAACGGTTGCCCTGACACTGACCTTGCCTCGCTTGGTCGGGTCGCAGGCGCAGTGCAGCAGGTTCCCCCGGGAGCAGTCGCGCGTGATGGCGTGCACGACGCCCGCCGAGCTGATGGCGTACACGAACGCCGCCTCGCGGCTGCCTACTTAATCACACGACAACACGACGCCGTCAAAGGTGCGCAACGCCGCAACGCGTCACTCAGAAAACAAGAAGCAGTGTTCAAGGTAATTACAGTGCGAAGTCCCTTGCCGGGAATGTCGTCAATTCTTCCTTGTCCTCCTTGTCTTCCACAAGTCATACAGGCAGGGGGAGTCCAGGGGTAGGGGGTCTGGGGCACGAGGACAGGGGAAATTTCATCCACCTTGCCATATTCTGCACTACCAAATGGTGCTTCGCCCTTGAGGGACTTCGCACAATCAAAGCGATTTTCACAAATTGTGGTGTGGGTGTGTGGGGTTATGTGTGCGTGCCGTGGGCGAGATTCTTGTGTCACCAAAAATGTCATTGCGTGAAAAACAAACAGTTGGGAAAAACGGGCACATTTCGAGGAAAAACATCCTCTTAAGTTGTGGGTCAAGGTCGCAATGTTTGTGCGAGGAAAAAACGTAGAACGCACGTTTTAGTGCTGTTCAGCTTTGCTTTTTGTTTTTGCTTTTCTAGTTTGCTTCTTTCACGGTCGACGTGTCCTGAGCAACAGGATAGAGCACAGAGCAACCAGGAACAGATTCGGTCCTCTGACTCGAACTAGATACTGAAAACAGATTCTATGTTGCACTGGTTGGGCTGCAAAGCAACACTGGATCAGGGGGAGGCGGGCAGGGCCCCTGGATCCGCCCCTGGGCTGTGTTGGACCTGAGCCTCGCTGCGCATGCGTCGTCCGCTCCCCGCGCGGCCCGGGAGTCAACACAATAAAGCTCGGATGAGCCCAGAGTAAACAGCTCCGTTTCTACACAAACACCCGAGGTCAAAAGTCTGCTGCAAATCTGAAGAGCTGAGCCATTGTGCTCACACGCGGTCGCATTCAAGCACAGAGGCATGGCTCGCTTTCAAATGCTCAATTCTCTCGTCATGTTTGTTGTGAAGTTCTTTTCGTTTCCCAGAAAACTACAGTGGAAACTGAGTGCGTGAAAGAGTGAGTGAGTGAGTGAGTGAGTGAAAGAGTGAGTGAGAGTGTGAGTGAATGAGTGAGAGAGTGAGTGAGTGAATTAGTGAATGAGTGAGTGAATGAGTGAGTGAAAGAGTGAGTGAGAGAGTGTGTGAGTGAGTGAGTGAATGAATGAGTGAAAGAGTGACTGACTGGCTGACTGACAAACTGATTGACTTGTCTGTCTGTCTGTCTCTCTCTTTTCTCTCTCTCTCTTTCTCTCTCTTTTTCTCTCTGTCTCTCTCAACTCGACAGAATCTTCAGTGCGAACAAACCCTTTCACGGACAACATATTTCCACTTAATTTGAAAGTTTATTCGTCACGAATGACACCGAACCACTCAAGCGTGACCATAATTTCTTCAAACTTTATGATTGTGAACAGGAGCGTGAAGATATGAAGACGGCGGACTCAGGACAACTGTTCAGATGCGCATATTTTCGGGAGAAATAATTGTGGTGTTGTGTGGCCGTTGCGCCTTTTGTGGCTCCGAGATGTGCTCGCGCTGTGTAATTTGCGAATCAAGCGCGCTTCACTTGGCTGCCACTCACAGTCACTCTGAGAACACTACACACTCAGCACACATCAGCTCCCAGCCACTCTGAGAACACACACCCAGAGCACACATCCACTCACAGTCACTCTGAGAACACTACACACTCAGCACACATCAGCTCCCAGCCACTCTGAGAACACACACCCAGAGCACACATCCACTCACAGCCACTCTGAGAACACACACCCAGAGCTCACATTCACTCACAGTCACTCTGAGAACACTACACACTCAGCACACATCAGCTCCCAGCCACTCTGAGAACACTACACACTCAGCACACATCAGCTCCCAGCCACTCTGAGAACACTACACATGCACTCAGAGCTCACTGCCACTCTGAGAACACTACACATGCACTCAGAGCTCACTGCCACTCACAGCCACTCTGAGGAAATATCTGTTCAGGGCCATCGTGAGAACGCATCCTATTCTGATGCCAGGGTCAAAGCACCCAAGTTTTGGGCCTGATGTACTGGACTCCACACATGACCAGTGTGAACAGAGGATTGGCACTCACATTTGGTGTGGAACTGGCACAGTCTGAATGGTTGGCACGGAGGTCAACAAAAGCAGATGGTCAGCATGAAGGTTGCTGTGAAGGTCAGACAGGTGGAAACGTGGTCCAATGCACGCACCAACCTCTCTTTCCAACAAGACAACTCTAGACGCTAAACAGTCACGCATATGTGTGTTAAGCTGAGGCATGGGAGAAGTCACACAGTGGTCTGCCTCACTGGCCTTCAAACCAACCTTCTTAACCTTCCAACCGTCATGCCAACCCTCTCTCACACCAGCTGTCTACCTTGTCAACCACCCTTCAACCAGCTCTGCGGAGGCGGGGAGGGGGAAGGTTCTACCCCACCCCACTGACCTCCCACGTCGCGGAGGGGGGAGGGCCGTGGGCTCAACCACCACACAAGACGAACTGGAGAACCAAGAACAAAGAAGAGACAACGAACTTGCTTGGTCACCCAGACCGAGTCCGATCTGCCCAGATTTTTGAAGGCCACCCTCGTGCCCGGGGCTGTTTTGCGTTGGACCAGATCTCTCTGACTCAGGATCGGGACTGAACAACAATCAAGCCTGGACTGAGCTCGCCTCCAGCCATTCTCAGTGGTCGCATGAGGTTTATTCTGGATTCGCAGGTGAAGCCTCGCTTTCAAGTCCCCAGGTGCGCTTCTACCTGATCAACCCGCGTTTCGTCCCGGAGACCCAGAATCCACTTCCGGCTCATCCCACCCCGAGTAGCGACCATTGTTTGGTGAGGAAAAGCGATGGAGCTTGATCCTCCTGCGAGGACGGGATCCTTCTTTTGTCTCCTTCCCCCCGTCCCAGATTCTGAGTTAGTTCTACAACGCTGCGGCCACAAAACCTCTCGTAAGCTCATTGTTGTAGAAGTGAGTTCAAGGTTCCTGTTCACTTGAACAACTCTTTTCTGAACCAAAGATCTCGAAAAATTATTGTGAGATTTGAAAGGAGCCATTTTTCCATTGTGTGTGTGTGTGTGTGTGTGTGTGTGTGTGTGTGTGTGTACGTCGCCCCTTGTGTGAATTCAACATTGAATAGACCGACAATTAAGGTTTTCACACAGATGACTAGGCGTCAAAATGTTGACGCGAGGCCAGGAATGGACTGGACTGTTTTTTCATGCTCTCCATTGGGCGTCATATAAAATTTGACACCCTCACGTCAAAATTGTGACGTGCGCGTCAAAAATTCTGACGCCGCCCTGCCTGTGTAAATACCTTGAATTAATCATGAACCAAGGGGCGAAAGGCCCTGTACGTGGCCACCCAGCGGACTTGAGACTTCCCACCCGTGAGCCGGTGGGGGACACGCTGTAGCTCCAGGGCACGGCCATCAAACCCATCAAGAATCACACGAGCCTTGATGGCGCCCTGGATAGCGCGGGTTATCATAACGGCCTGTCCGTCGCTGCAGCGCCCTCCCCGCCGATCGCCCGCACCCTGACGTACAGCATCAACACCGGCGCTGCCATCTGCCTCCCGGCCACGACATCCAAGTGGAGCTGCAGAAGCGGATCTGGAACCCGTGGATCTGTGTATTTGGGACTGTGTATCCAGGGCTGTGGATCCGATCCAGGTATTGTGGATCTGGGCGTGACCTTTGAGCATGACCGTGACCTTTGACCTTTCAACATGACCTTGACCTACCTTTGAGCATGACCTTGCCGAAGACGGAGGAGTCGCGGTGCGAGGTGGAGCAGTTCCACTTGTTGTCCTCGAACTGGTTCTGACACTCCGTCACTCCGATCTTCGCTCCCCGGACCTGCCATGAGAACACACACTATTTCAGTCTCTTTTCCCTGTCTGTCGCTCCCTCCTCCCCTCCCTCTGTCTCTGTCTGTCTGTCTGTCTGTCTGTCTGTCTGTCTCTCCCTCTCTCCCTCTCTCTGTCTCTTGTAACTATCTCTGCGTCTCTGTGTCTCTCTGTCTCTGTTACTCTCTCTCGCTGACTCTGGCTCTGGCTCTGCCCCTCACCCCCACCCGCCCACCCAATCAAAACAGAACCAATTCAGCTACTGTTTTGCCTCGGATTCGCTTGTCAAATGTTCATTATTGGTTGCTACCACGGTTATTTGTTGTGAGGTCCTGGCCTTCTTTCTGCCGTAGGGTTCAAGAGTTTCAAATGGCGTTGAACGTTGAGAAAAAAGTCTTCCTGCCCCCCCCAGAAGACCCACCCTCCAAAACAATGAACATTCTTCTGTGTATCACGCAAGAGCTTCAGGACAACGCCGCCCAATTCAACACCTATTTTCTGACAACGAGGGGGAAAATCCAGGTGAAAAAACTCTCAGATGTCCCTCACAATCCCCCTGGAGTCCCATGGTGTCCCCGTGGAGTCTCTTGGGATCCCCCTGGAGTCCATTGGGATTCCCCAGGAGTCCCCTGGGTCCCCTCCGAGTCCCGTGGGATTCCCCTGGGGTTTCCCCGGGGCGCACTCACCACGGACACCATGACGTCGGGGTGCGACCTGCAGAGCCGGCGCTGCCGCCCGATGAGCCCCGGGATGTTGTCGCAGATGACGCCGGTTCCGACCAGCGTCAGCGCCTGCACCGGCAGCTGGCTCAGGTACCTGCGCAACACACGCGTCAGCCTCAGAGAAACAGGTGGGATTGAGACCTGGGGGCCCTGGGCTGGGCCCCAAGCACCAGGCTTGCACCAGTGAACATATATAACAACAGGGAAGAGGTTCTGGTTTTGCGCCTGTGCAACAAAATGAGGGAGTGTAGTTCTTGGGGAGGGTACAGGAGGCCCAGGGCCCTGGATTCACTGGAGCACATAATCTTGCACATGGGTGGGGGGGGGGGCACTCGCACAGTGCTCACCAGAAGCAACACGGGAGAGGACCCAGGGGCATGAGTTCAGACACACAATACAACACGCGCGACACACCGTACACAGACAGAAACACACACACACACACACACACACACATACACACACACACACATACACACACACACACACACATACACACACACACACACATTACACTGAATTTCTCACGATGGAACTGCCATTGACAATTCCTGCCTTTCATTTCAACAACTTGCCTCAAGTTTTGTCAAGCAAGTCACGAGATATGCGAATGAAATTAATGCGTTGTGTCTGAAACAGCGCCGGGGGAGGAGGATCGAACTCGGGTGAAATATGGAGAGGCGGGCTTCGAACAACAGCGCCGACAGAAGGCGTTGATGCGACCCCCTCAGTTCCATTAGTTCCGCCTCGCAGCCCTAATCCTCGGATCCGCCAGGTCCCCACAGCGCCGCGGCGGAGTCAGGGGCCGAGTTCTGGAGTCTCTAGAGCAGAGCCTGAGCTGGGGAAGGGTGGGGCGACCAAGTACTGAGCTCAAGTGGGGAGGGGTGGGGTCAGACCTTGTCCTGCCCTGCACTGTGGAGTGAGGGTGATCTGTTGGGTGAAAATTGCAGTTTTTCAGTCCGTGGCCCCGCGTGCGTTTGCGCAGCTCCGGGGCAGTGGATCTCAAGGCCCCTCCCCCTGGATCCGCCCCTGAATGATGTATTGTGTGTGTGTGTGTGTGTGTGTGTGTGTGTGTGTGTGTGTGTGTGTCGGCTGCGCAGAAGGACTGACGAGGAAACGCAGGTCGGAAATGTGAGTGTGGCAGTCTTTTCCTGGACCCGCCGAGTTCAAATTTCCAAGTTCAAACAGGCCTGAGTCATGGGAAAAGTTGACGTCAAATTGACGTCAACGTCAAGACGCCGACGGCGTTAACGTGGAGAAGCCTCCGGACTCCTGTCCTGAAAATCGGTCTCCAAGCAACGCTCACAGAGACAGATAGAGAAGGGCCCCCTTCCACAACAATTCACCTCCGTTTGTTTTTGTTTTGAAAATTGAATTGTGTCCACGATTCCAAAAGCCAATGACTTGTTGAACTGAACACTCACATTTAATAGCATCAGTTCTCACTGGGAAAACACACTAAATAACAGGAAAAGCACCAAGTTACTTGCGGAAGAACGCACTGAATAAAAGATTGTTTGTTCCAATTGACAGGAAACAAGAACAAAGATCTTCGTGGGTGCTGTTTTGCCTTTTCACAGCTTTTGTGGCGCGTCAAAAATACTTCCCACGTGAAACTGAACCACGCACGCGCACTGCTGTGTGTTGACAGGGACTGCCATTCAGTGCACAGGGCCAGGGTTGTCCCGACCGCCCCCCCCCCCGAAAAAAAATCACACCCTTCCCTGTAGCAGCGCAGACGCAGATGGGACTGGCGCATGTGTTGTTCTCACTCAGCGGGTACACAGGCTTCACACAGAGTGAGGCCTCTTTGTTTGAGGCTTTTCGATTTTGCCACCGGATCCTCCGTTTACTTCCGGTGGATGTTGATGTCGTTCGTTTTGCTATATACCACCAGACTGCTCTAGTGGACCAGAAGCCACTGGCTTCCCCAGCCTGGTGGATGGGGTTGGTGGCTCTGGTGGACTGCTGTTTGATTTTGACACTGGTGCACCTCAAATTTCTTCGTTTTCGGTGGATATTTTCGGTGTGCAAATCGAACCTGCCCTTTGACATCTGTGTGCAGAGTGTCCGACTAAAATGCGATTCCAAGGAGCGAGGTCCCTCCTCACTCACTCATACCCGTACATTGGTGTACCTCATGCACACTCTTGGGTACGTGATTGGTGGGGAAAGTGCATGGGTACAGTTCTCGAGACTCGTTTGCTGTTCGTTCCACACAACATAATGTGTGCGTTCAGATCTCCTATCCACAGGTGAAAATTATCAAAACTGGTGTCCCTCCCCTGTTCCATTGGGACCCCCCCGCTTGACCTCATCCTGGACCCGCCCCTGACGGATCTCAGTCTTCATCAGCTTGTCTCAAACAACAAATAAAATACAATTGTCTGGGCCCAGGCGAAGTCTGCATCAGAAGAGGTGTGTTTCTGTCAACAGCGCCGGCGGCGCCTTTGATGTCGTTGTTGACTGTTGGGCCCCCATCAGGTGCAAATACAACAGGTGAGTCCGAACAGGTCGGCTCATGCGAGGATATGCGAGTACAATGTACATTCGTTTGGAATCATCATGTTGTCCATTCTGATGGGGCTTTGTCTTTGTCTGAAATCTTCCCGGCTGCCAAACTGGAACTTTTGTTATTTATTTATTTATTTATTTATTTATTTATTTATTTATTTATTTATTTATTTATATATATATAGGTTATTTTTTCCTCAGTGCTTTTCCTGACCGTGACGGAAACGCGCCAATGGACCGGCAGGAAAGTGCGACGTGAATGCAGCTGTCTACAAACTTGATTTGGAAACCATTTGTTTCTTTGAGACACGACAACAAAATTCAAGTGGTGCAAGATAAGTTTGCATAAATTTGAGTTGGGAAGATTTGTTTTCACACCAAATTAGAATGTGACTAATGTGGTCCCTGAGGAACTCATTTTGTGCTCTTCTGTTGCCAAGGCAACGCAACGCGGAGTTGAGAGTTCTTTCCGAACGAATTCACCGCGTCTCTCTCCATGGCAACGACTGTGGCGCGATCAAGGGGTCCCCCACCCAGACGTCAGTCTCCAGGGTGTGGCCTGGTGCCCCGTGGGGCTGCATTGCAGCTGTTAGCTCCCGCCAGCAAGATCAGGGTCCCTCTGGATCTGCCCCTGGATCTGACATGTGCAAAAGTCATTGGGGAAAATAGAATCGCCTTGAGCAAGTAATTTCAAGAAATAGGGGACTTTTTGGCCAAACGTTAGAACGCCTTGTCAGCTAAGAGCAGATTATTTCATCACGCACCACTGTGGTTTTAATGTTTTGAATCTATGAGAACTCAGTTTGGCTGCCCCTGACGACACACCAAGATGTATGGACCTTTCGCACAGCAGTTTACGTGAGGCAAGACTGTGGTTTTACCCATCGTGACACGACGCTTACACTGTCATATCACAGGGTCAGAATCTACACGTCGCGCTCGAACCCGCAGTGCGATTTGGTGACACGGAAAAATAGTCTTGTCAAGGTCTCTTTTGGGTCAAGTGAACCCTCACAACCCTGAGAAAAATCTATCCCCTCAACATCGGAAGATGAAATTGGACTCCCCTTGTCGCCCCCCCCCCTTGTGTCACCCCATTGAACTGAGCAAAGGGCAGACTGGATTCGTTTTCTCCGCAAACGGGAAAAAAAGCAACGCAATTTTGCACAATAAGTCAACGACCTGTGGCAGACCCAAGGAAAGATCTACCCCCTCATGTTGCCCCGTCAGTTCACTCCCCCACCCCAGTCCATAGGGGAAAAGCAAACCAGAAAAAATACTGTGGTATTTTGCAAACTTTTGCAAGAGAACTTTGGAGAGGGCAGAGAAAAATGAAAAACCCTTTCTGTGTCTCGAGGAGCGGTGCACGCGATGTTTGGGATTGAGCGAAATTATGGGTTTCACCTGGTGATTTCGTGCGGACCCTGAGAGAAACCTTCCCTTCCGGCCAACTGCACTCGATCGGGGCGAATATTCGTCAAAATCTGCTTTCAAGCAAACTGATTGCTTTTGCACTTTTCACGCACCCGTGCACTGGGAAACACAATGTGGTATCCGCGTATCCGCGTTTTTGACAACAAAACCTCAAAATCTGAATGACATTGCGCGCGATTGGACTGGGCGAAAAAATCCACGCCAACAAATGTGTTTTTTTCCTTCTCACCTGGGACCAAAACTTGAAGTCCACCTGAGAAACTAAAAAGCCAAGATAATCCTAGGCAACAATCGCAGCTTGTTTTTCATTGACCTGCAAAATTGGTCCCGTGGGATGTGAGCTTAACCTGCGAGGATCAGGAAAACAGCATCTTGTGCTTGTACCCATAATCCCCTGCAGCAACAACAGGAAGCACCGCGAAACATTGCCGCACACACACACACACACGCACACGCAATGGAATCCGGAGATTTTCCCTCCCACAGGATGTTCGAGTGTTTCAGGTTCACCGGAGCCCACCGCGGCATTGCGCACTCCCCCGGTGGAGCCCACACTGCCCAGGGATGGAGGGAGGGTCCCGATCCGTCCTCCATGGGCTCCAACCGCAGCCGGGAGGGGGGGTCTCCGCTCCTCAAAATTAATTTTCGAGGCTGTCAGGGCGGTGTCCACGTGCCACGCCCTGTGGGTCCAGAATCCATCCAGGATATAGCCAGATGGGTCCGAGACCAGAGATCGGGGGGGGGGACTTTGATCTAAGTAGGCGTCCAGCTTTTGAGGTCCGAAAGTTTAAGAGGCAAAATGTGCTTGTTGTGGGTCGGGGGGACTTCAACTTCCAAAATTTGCCTGTTAAGAGCAGCTTGCCATGTTTGTCGTGGCGTTTTTTTTTCGTTTTCTTTGAGGCCTTGACTTACCACCAGGTGCCGCCGGCTCGATTGACCAGCAGCAGAAGCGCGAGGATCCGCAGGAACGCTGGTCCGCGCCGCCGCCGGCTGTCGTCATCATCCATCGCGCCGGCTGCAGGGAGAGTCTGTCTCCATCGGGATCTCCCGCCTCCGGGGACCACACCAACTCTCACACCAACTCTCACTCCTCCCAAAATTATCCACGTTTTGTTGTCGGTATCCAAACACTTATCCTGTGTTCAGAGAAACTTGGCACAATCTGCAATTTTCTCTTCTCAGATTAATTGTCAAAATTCTTCAAGTTTTCTTCAACTCTGAAATTATTTTCCAAAGTTTTTTTTTCATGAAAAGTGACAACAAAAATCCTGTTTGATGTGTGCATTCAGTGCAGTTTGTCCAACCCAACGGGACGAAATTTCTCACAGAGGTTCGTTTCCCAGACGCAGGTTGCGCACGGACTGAAGAGGCGCCGCCGCGCGGGGTTCGCTGCTCGCACCGGGGCGCGCACCCCGCCGCGCACCCGCGGGCACCTCGCACCTGATTGGACGAAACAAATCAGAGCCGGAATTTTGAGGCCAAACCAACGCAGCGCATCGCTTCTCACTTTCAAACACTTTGCTGTGCACGAGGCTCGCACAAAATGGTGCACAGTTGGTGGGAAACCCAGGAGAAACTGACCTTGCATGCCATGGCTGGTTTTGCACGTCAACACAAGGATTGTTGGGGCAATATCAGCCTGTGAAGAGAACGGGGTGCACATGCTCGTTGAGGGGTGACAGGGTCGGATGCCAGGTCACACGAGTGACCACAGCACCTCCAGCGCCTGCAGCCCACCAGAGGTCCTTCTGTGGGAGGTTTTTACGCTGCTGTACTGTGCCCCCAGGCGTAACCCCTGCGTCAGCGCGTACGCACACCAAGGTCACAGCGCGTGACGCACACCAAGGTCACAGCGCGTACGCACACCAAGGTCACAGCGCGTACGCACACCAAGGTCACAGCGCGTACGCAC
>JAAUXT010102501.1_pt1 | contig 13354 bp, 16 predicted proteins | sample 7278171 | NCBI WGS metagenome assembly JAAUXT01 (sample SAMN14350112, study PRJNA611818) | marine sediment metagenome | isolation source: surface marine sediment (1.8m) | place: French Polynesia: Moorea | collected 2018-08
CTGGTCCGTCTCAACCCACATTGAGTAGGTACGTACTGGCTACAAATATATTCACTGACTGCAAGTATGACGAAGAGCAATCACCTAACTGCGCTGTCAATCAAACCCAAGCGTGCGTAATCAGTTCCAATGAAAGTGATGCTCCCATAGGATCTTGAGCGCTCGAGTTCCAAGTGTACAGAGCATCTCTGAGTGGGGTGCCACTAAATGACCGCAACTAATTAATGAGCGGTGCCGCTCCCATTACAAGTGCCGCTGAGCTCCTATCGGAGCTATGGGCGCCGCTAGTGTTAAATAGCACTGGGCGGGCCCGCACGTGTTGCAAAGAAACCTCTTTGTTGACAAGGCACCCATTCCCCCTAGTTTTCTTTTCGTCAGCTACACATTTTCAGCTCCCTGGGAGCACAATGACTTCAAGCCAAATTGGACGTTTGGTGTTGTTTCAACAGTTCCATCAGGTAGACAAATGAGGAGTCCACCAGTGCTTCTCCTTCGCACGTGTTTTCATCCACAACTACACATCGTTCACGAGGTGTGAACTGCATGAGGGCAGGACTCAACACGTCTTTCATGTTCACGCTATCAGGGTGAGTTCTCACACTGGATGCGCGTAGCGCTGCAGTAGAGTGGGCGCTGGGGGCTCTGGAGCCAATGGATTGGCGCATCTCGTGGTGGACCCAGGCTGGACCTGTTTCCTGTGGTGTGTTTCCCGCTGGTTTGTCTGTGCCCAGGAATGCTCACGAGTGCTTACAGAATTACACAATCTGGGTTCCACGAGGCCATCGCCCCACGGACTCCTTTATCTCATCCCTCAGGTTTATTTTTCCAAGCAGTTCCCAGTTGTCATTCACTGTGAAAGGGCTTTCACATTGGGTGACTCGTGGTCAGTTTTTTGGGTTACGTCAAAATTTCCACCATTGGGGTTCATTGTTCAAGTTTGACGTCAACAACCCGACCGCGCGTCACCAATGTGAAAACGGCACAGAATCGCCCCACCCCAACCACCAACCTTACCTTTCCCGTTGGGGTCTCTTCCCGTGCCCGCTCCGCCCCCACTGCCTCCGCTCCCCGTCGCGTCGCCCCCGCCGCCCCCGGCGCTGAGGCTGTGCCGTCGGCCCGATGTCGCCCTCCTACAGTCCTTCGACGCCACGTCGCTCGAATCTGCGGAACCGGGAGACGGGCAATGCTGACGACTCAGGCACGTTCACGGGTAGGCCTTCACCGGATCCAGGGAGCAAGGACCTGGGACCACTGTAACCTCAGAGCAATTGCCCATTCTGACAAATACCAGCTCATGAAGGCAGATGCAAGTGCACAAGTAAACTTGTGTGTTTTTGCAAGTGCCCTGCCCTGCCCTGCCCTCACCGAGGCTGTGGCAGCGCCGGTCCTGTAGTTTGGTGGTGATCTTGTTGACGACCTCGGACATACGGCGCCGCGCCTTGTGCAGCCCCTTGTAGCGCAGCGCTATGTCTACTGCAGAGAGAGAGAGAGAGAAGGTAAACCACGTGGCCAGCCTTGTGGGTCCGATTTGGGGTTGAGAGCCAGAACAGGCTATGGTGAAATCTGAATGTTTCAATGAATCAAATGACTTCAAAATTTGACGCGCAAAACTAAAACAAATGCACCCATGTTGCAAAACGATGGAGTGTTTGTTTGGCAGGGAGTCAGGGATGTGGGTGAGCCCTTGGGATTTTACGGATCAACCAAATCGGGAACCATCGACATCGTTCGCGACATTTGAACACATTTGTCTGACAGCTTGGGAGCAAGTTGTTTGAAGTATCAGGACGACCCCGTTCCCCACCCGGGCTGCATGTGTTTGCAGTGGTTGCGCGTGCAATGAGTTCACGACGAGTCTTACCGAGTGACTTCGGAGAGGTCGGTTCCTCGGGACTGGAGCCTCGACTGCCGGAGGATCTCCTGGATCCGCCTCCACCCTGGTGCAGTGGACCTGTGGGAGACATGTACAGCTGAGTGGGGTGAGGTAGGCGGGGCGGGTCAGGTGGGTGGGGAGAGGCTGGGTGAGTGAGGCTACCGGACAGGGGATGGCAGGACTGGGGCGGATGGGGCTGGGCAGAACCGTGCCGGAAGAGGTGAAGCAACTGATTCTGACTGGCCGTGCAGGGAGGGAAGGGTGGGTGGGCGGAGAGGGGGTTTGTGTGGTCAGGGAAGTGTGTGGCCATGGCCAGGTGAGCCCTTGAAGACATTGTCGAAGGCAACAATTTTCTTTCTGTGAGATAAACAGAGAAGAGAAACGAGTGATTGTGCTGAGTGTTCTTCATTCTGAGTGAGTGTTCTGAGTGAGCACCAACCACAGGTAAAGAGCAAGTACTCACTGAGATGAGAAAATCATTTGTTGTGGAGCTGTGAAGCGAAGAACAGAGCGAGTGGGTTCAGTGAGAGTACTCATTGAGACGTCGCTGCGGCCTGGAGCAAGGAGTGAGTACTGTGTGAGTACTGTGTGAGTACTGCTGGAGTCCTGCATGAGTGCTGCAGTGATGAGTGCTGAGGGAGTGCTGAGTGAGTACCAAGTCAGGTTCTCATCTTGGCAAGGTCTGATCTTGGGACGTGCGCTGAGTCAGTCCTGCAGGCGTGAAGTGAGTTTTGTGGGAGTATATTGAGTGAGTACTACGTGAGAGAACAGAGTAAGTACTGTATGAGTGTACGGAGGTGGGTGAGTATACTGGTATTGAGGGTATGTAATGGGTGAGTATTGCGGTGTGTACTGAGTAAGTGCTGAGGATGCTGTCCTCCTTTGTCCCGGAAAGTGCGTTCTGAGTGAGTACTGTGTGAGTGTACTGAGTGAGTACGGAAGGGGAGTGTACTGAGTGAGTACTGCAGGAGTGTACAGTGTGAGTACTCACTGACTGGAGAGAGGCGCCTCTTGTAGAGCTGCGGGGTGGAGCCTCCGATCTCGTTCAGGATCGTCAGGTTCCCGTGTTTCGGGTCCGGAGACTTGGCTGCCAGAGATACAGCAACGTTTTGTACGTGCGTGGCCCTGAGGTGCTGGTGAGTTCAGTTTCCAATCACTGGGTCTCGGGGATGTGCTCACCACTCGAATACAGATTCAATAGGGGTGTGGATTACTCTGCTCCAGACTTGCAACTCCAACCCGATGCTCGGGCCGAACGCAATCTGAGCATACCGAGCCTGCCTCAGACTCCACCTCAGTCTGTCTTTCAGAGAGATTTGAAGACGGTGACAGAAACAGAGAGAGAAAGAGAGAAAGAAAGAATAAAACAGGAGAGATTGGAGCTTGAAAAAGGGAGAGGATAAAGACAATGAGAAAACGGAGAGAGAGGGAGAGAGCATACACCAGAGAGACACTGGAGAGTGAAAAACAGAGATAGAGAGCAAGAGAGTGAGCAAGCAAGAGAGGGAGAGTAAGACACAGAGAGAGAGAGAGAGAGAGAGAGAGAGAGAGAGAGAGAGAGAGAGAGAGAGAGAGAGAGAGAGAGTTGAAGCCCTCCTGCACGCAAGTGACGTTTCAGCCCAGTTGACCCTGCCCAGCTCGAACCCAACCCAAACCATACCCCGCCCAACCACTGGCAATTCCCGTACCCTTCCTGACGCACCTGTGATGCTTCGCTTGTGGAGCAGCTCCTTCATCTTGTCGTGCGCGGGGGTGGCGGGTATGTGCGGGAGGCTCTTCCAGTTCTGCCTCCCCTCCATCGTGGACGGGTCCAACAGGTCCAACCCTCCCCTGCAAAAACCCAATGCTTTTGTGATGGTTCCCACTCAATCACACATTGCCCAACTGGAACAGATGAAAAGCCACAGATTGTGAAGAGTCTGACCTTGGTTGTGGGATGGGTGGGACACCTCACAACACGCAACCTGCATCACCATCACACAGCCACCAACACTGACTCCACTGCAACAACAAACACCGTGGAAAAGGTCATTGAGTATATACAAAACAGGCACAGCACTGGAGGTACACAGGGTCAAGAATACCAGATACACAGCACATAAACAAGAACCTTGTGTAAAAACAATAACATTGTATGCTTGGACACCTCGGTTTGTGGCTGAATGAACTTGACAAAACGTCACCCCAGCAACAATACAAGTGCATTGTGTGGGCGACACGGTAGGTCTTCCGTCGGGGCTTGGGGCTCTGTCCATCCACACCAAATCACAGGACAGAGATATGTTCTTCCTGTGAGACCTCGTACACACAAGGGAACGGAACGGAAAGGTGACAGGAACCAGATGCTTCACCGGGCACCCGATGCCTCCTCGCCTCCCAGGGACTCGTTCTCTCACCTGTCGGGGCTGGGCGTCGACACCGGAAGTGGAGCCGAGTTTTCGTCGTGCTCCCCGAGCGGGAACCAGGCGGAGGCGTCGCGCAGTGGCGCCCCCTGCAGGTCGAGCAGCACCTCGCCGAGGAAGAGCGCCCCCGCGCGATAGCCCCCGGCCCCGCCGCTGGTGCTGCCCCCTGGAGGGGTCGAGTCCCACACCGTGAGCTCCAGAGCAAGACCCGACAGCTGTGTGAAACAGAAGGACAAAAGCGCTGAGGCGAGAGGCGTTGACGAACACAACCTCAACAAACCCCGTCAGCGCACACCCCCAAATACTCACAAATGGAACGTAATTTCTTTTGTTGTCCTTTGGGACACACACCCTCACATGTGCACACACACATGCACACACGCACACGCATACACGCACGCACACACGCACGCGCACCTCACCTGGGCGTGGTCGACGTCGTGGAACGTGAACGTCTCTGCCCACTCCGGGTCACTTCCGGTCGGCGCCACCGACGTGCGGAACGTCTCGTGCAGCCTGCAGCGGAAAGAATCAGACGCTGATGACGTCACACACGCACACACGCACGCACGCACACACACCCTTGGTGGTGGTGTCATTGCGCGTGTTTCCCACTGCAGAACCATGACTGTGTGGAACTGTTTGCACTTGTTCTACCTGACGACATCCGCATAGTTCGCGCAACATGCTGAAGCGACATTGTTCACGCCCCTGGCGGACATATGGAATTGCAGTGACATCGCGCTTTGTCATTTCCGCCCCTCCTCCCACTCCTACTGCTGCTGCTGCAGTCGGCTGCACCTGCTGGACCGAGAGGAGCAGTAGAACCTGCAGGCAGCAGCAGGAGATGATCCCTGCTGATTCTGCAGGTGGCGTTGACAGGGTGACAAGAAACAAGGGTCTGAGACTCATGGGCGGTTCAGCGAAGGTTCTGGGGAAGGGTCCGCTTGTGGGTCCAGAGGTGGGTCGAGTGGGTGAGAGCACAGGGGTCCAGAGTTGGGTTCACGGAGAATACATCAGTGGGTGGGTCCACGCAGGGATGCAGGGGTCCATCCAGGAGAGCGGTAGACGTGGGTCCAACGAAACAACCCACGAACTGGTTTGGTGGATCCAGGGGGGGGCAAAACGAGGGTCCGGGGCAGGCTCTGGGTATCCAAGGGCAAAATTAGTACCGATCCGGCGGTATTCCCAATGGCAAATGCTGTGTCAAGGGCACATTCAGAGACTGATCCAGGGTGAAACAAGAAGAGGACGAAGGGGGGGGGGGGCAGATTTCAGGTCGAATGGATGTTTGTTAAAAGAGGATGGGGATCAAAGACATGCAACCGGCGACCAACCCCCCTCCCCCAAGCATGATGCCTGTTTCAAAATGTTCCTCTCAAGTTGTACTTTGTTGCACCTGGGAACCTACTTCGGAAACGCCCAACTCCCGAATCCACTCCCGCTTCTCCCACGCACACCGGATCTCCCTCTGGCGACATTGAAAACTACTTCCTGTTTTTGCACAAGTTTTGTTGCACTGCCAGTGCCAGAAAAATAAACTGACACAAGCGGTTTTCACATTGGTGACGGCGTCAGCTTTTTTGAGCACGTCAAAGAATGGTCTGGACTGTTCTTTGACAGCCACCAATTGGGCGTCAGGTCAAATTTTGACGTTGACGTCAACATTCTGCTGAACGTTGACGTCGACGGCACCAATGTGAAAACGGCTTATCTGTGCAGCGCGCACTCAATAGCACAAGAACATGTCACGACGCGTGCAGCACAAAGTTCTGAACGAGGCCGCAGCACCAGGTGCGGCGAACTTGTTGCGTCGTCTCAAGTGTCAGCTTCAATCTTTTGTTTTTGACAAACATCATCCCATGCACACAAAAATTGTTTCTGTGTCAACATCTTTCTTTGTCTTTCAAAGTTGAGAAATGTGCTTTGTTCCAGCAGCGAGAGGCACAGCCAGGGGTCAAGGGCTCAGCCATCAGGGGAGGGTCAAGTGCGCCGCAGTAGGGGCTCTGACCTCACTCAACCTCGGCACAACCAAAAGCACGTTGCCCTCCATCCACCGCTTTTCTTTTGCCCACCCTGTCCTGCGCAATGCCCCTCGTCTGACTGTTTCGGTGTTGCAGATCAAGCGTCCCTTGCCCACTGTGTTGGCACAGAAGGTCAATCTCGACGCGCACGGGCGTAGGACGCGGGCGCTTTGATTGGCCCTGTAGTTGATACTCACCCTCGATCTGGCAGCAGATGAACTTTGACGAACGCCGCTGGGGGTGCCGTACTCGCCCCGGCTGCCGCTGCTCCCGCTCCTGCCGGCGCCCCCGTCCCCGCGGCTGCGCCCTCCGCCCCCGGCCCCGGAGGCCCCGCCGCCAGCCCGCGCGCCCGCTCCACCGTTACCGCCAGCGCCCCCGCGCGGACGTCGTGCCGCAGCCGCGCCGCCAGGCTTCCCGTGACGTCACGACGCCGTCGTAACGTCGGCAGCGCTGGCGTCATCGGCATCAGCTCCAGCTGAAACGAGACAGAGGTCACGGCGCAGTTTAATGTGACGTCCTGAGCAATGCAGACTGGTGTCGTAAGGAGCAGATTGGCCCAGAGCCCCTTGATCCCCCTGAAAATTTTGCAATGGGCGCAAGGAACTCTCGCTTTAGAGTTCCTGTTCCTTTCCTCCAAGCAGAAACCACCCCGGCCCTGGGGGTGGCATGACATCAGGAATGGACTGTACTCGTACACGCACCGTTTTTTGACGCCCTTCATTGGGTCATTTGTTGAATTTCACGTCAACTTTAAAGTTTTGACCTTCACGGTTTGACGCAGACAGCGCCTTCGTGAGAACCCCTCCCCTGCCCGGACGTCTGTGTCCGTCTCAGTGGAGAGTCCCAGGCTCTTCCCGCACTAACAGCTCAACAGGATCTTGACCGTCTCCCTGACATTATCAGCGTCTTGCAATGGTCGTAAGAGGCTCGTAACGTCTCTAGTTGAACCCCGTTTCACACATGACGCGTCATACGTTGCATCTCTGTCAGGAATCGTCCAGAGGGTCTCTCGAGGGTCAGAACCAGTGCAGTGACGTCAGGGCCTGGCGAACGCTCGGACGTCGTGGGCTGCGTTTCGTCTCTGGTCCTTTTACATTTGCATTCATGTCCAAGAGATCTCAACGTTGAACATTGCGCCCCTGTTTTGGTCAGGGAACCAACGTCACGACGGTCAGGACCATGTGAGTGAGTCCCGTTGACCTGGTCGACGACGGACGGTTTTTGGCCTGCGTCAAACGGAACGTCAGAGACGTTGCGTCTCTGTTCCATGTTCAACGGTCAGAACCACATGCACAGAGAAGTGTTGACCTGAGTGACCCTGGTCTCCTCGAAGACTGATGTTGTTCATGCACAGTCCAATGACGCAACACACGACACAGCCAATGTGTCCAAAGCCCAGACGAGCCCAGGAACACCAACGTCTGATACAGCCAGGTGCAGCGCCTGGCGCATCCAGCGCAGCCCAAACCTGGACTTGTGTAGAGACGCAACGCGCGACTCTCCACTGTGAAACACGCGCTGACTCGCACCTGGGAGAGACCTCAAAAGTACGGGGCAGGAAATGGAATCTCTGGGTCTCGCGAGTGGAAAATTGGCTCGTTGAAGTGGCGGCAGCACTCCCCGGGTTTCCGTCGCGTGACATGACCTCACCTGAACACGTACGAGTGATGTCAACCAACGTGGATGGAGGTTGGTCAACAAGCACATCGTGTCTCAAGTGGAACCAAACTTGAGACAACCTGACCTGAGAGAACCTGACCTGATAGAACTTGAACTGAGACAACCTGTCCTGAGAAAACTTGACCGAAGCTGAGCTCAGAGAAGGTCACCGGTTGAGAACCTGTTCCAGCGAAAACCTGATCAGAGATAACCTGCCCGGCGAGAAACCAAGAAACATCTGTGACACACCAGACTCCCGCGTTTTGTTAGTGTGTGTGTGTCCGTCTGTTTGTCTTTCGGCACCTCAAACTCTGCAAGCAAAAGCGTCGACGCAGCGCTGATTGACTCGCCACGGAACCGCAGCACGTGACGCGCGCAGTGGGCCCCAGGCCTCACCGTGATGGAGCCCGCAACACGAGAACCTTTCTCTTCCTCTGTACTTCGGGATGAGAGGAATATTCACCGGGAGAGGAAAATTGCCCGTTTCCCTCCTCTTCCTGCGCCTTCCCTCCCTGACAGGTAAAACCTCCGCGTCCTGTCATTCTGTCTCCTTCAGGGAGCGACCGGATCTACTGCGTCATTGCCCAGGCAAGTTTCACACTTGAAGCGTCACGCGTTGCTCTTGCATGTTATATGCACACGTCCTTGCACAATTCAATGGAATTTGTGTCTTTGTACAAGTCAATGAGTGTTGCATCCCTGCACAAATCAGTGGGCACTGCATACCTGTACAAGTCCTGCATCAGGACAAGTCAATGAGTGCTGCATCCCTGCACAGGTCAATGTGTGTTGCATCCCTGCACAAGTCAATGGGTGCTGCATCCCTGCACAAGTCAATGGGTGCTGCATCCCTGCACAAGTCAACAAGAAGCAGTGCTCAAGGCAACTGCAGTGCGAAGTCCCTTGCAGCATCAGTAATGTCATCAATTCTTCCTTATTCATCAATTCTTCCTGGTCCTCCTTGTCCTCCACCAGTCATGCTGTCTTTGCTGGCCGGGGGGTCCGGCCACAAGGGGGTCCAGCCATGGGGGGGTCAAGCTGCAGGGGGGTCCAGCCACGGGGGGGTCTGTCCACGGGGGCAGGGGACATTTTGGTCTAGCTGCCATATACTGCATTACCACATGGTGCTTCGCCCTAAAGGGACTTCGCACAATGAGCGTCGCCAACGATGACGTAGAGTGACTCGCATGGCCAGTGGAAGACTTCAGGAAAGGAGGCCTCTTCATTTTCTTTCATCTTTAGTGTTTCCTTCTTGGATCTCATTTGGCAGGTGCGTCACAACGCTGCGCAAACTCTGATGCGAAGATGAAGCGCCGGGTCTGTGAGGAAGAAACCCTTTCATCAACTCGCTCTTCCGTCTTCCACAAGATGAAATGATCAAGGACTGAATTCCAGGAAACAAGCGCAAAAGTCTTGAACAAAATGAGAGGGAATTCACGAGCGTAGATCCAGCGGGCTTTTCTACAAGACGTGTCGTCAGTGGCTGACGCAGCGAATCTACTTCAGAATCAAAAATATCTCACTGTGTTTACAGTTGGTGGGATGATGTAAATTTCTTTGTGCTTGTGAGGGGAGGGGGTCAACAACATTCAGTAGCCAATATTCAGTCGCCTCAGGATCCGCTGGAGAAATCTATTTCCAGTGACTTGCGCAACACTCTCTCCACGTCTGAACTTTCGGGGAGACTGACCTGCAGCCCCCTTGCAGAACTGACATTTAGGAGCGGACAGATCCGGTGGACACACGTCCGGGACCTTGGGCCTCGAACACAGTGTGCGGCTCTTGCGTGGAGACAGAAGGACGTCCAAGAGCCGACGCAGTGCTCATGCAGTGGTGTGCACAGGGACATGTGTGTATCTGTGTGTCTGCGTGTCTGCGTGTCTGTGTGTCTATCTGTCTGTCTGTCTGTCTGTCTGTCTGAGGGCTGAGTCTTCCCCAACAATGCACGTTGTCTTTGTTTTGCCCATGTACTCGTACAAGACAACAGGCGGTTCTGGAGAGCCTGGAATCTGAGAAGAGGCATTGGGACGAGGGTTCCCCTTGGACTCTTCAACACAACCCCCATGGCTTCATGCTGGGGCTGCCCCTGTTGAGGCCACACAACAATTGACGTGTCACTGCTGACGGACTTGGCGCGTCGAACTGACGCGTGACGCACGCAGTGTGAGCCCGGCCCTTTTCCCAACAAACACTTGTCCTCTTCCTCCCACTCTCGCCCCTTCTCAAGGAAAAGAGTCTCTCTGCTCGAGAGCTGTATTCTATTCTGTCCAGACGATCTTGGGGAGTATCGTCCATTACGGACGGAAAAGGCCATTGCGCAGTGTGAGACGCATTGTCTTCCTCCAGCTCATGATTCAGCTGCAGTAAACAAGATCCACGACACGGACAGATCGGAGATCCACCACGGCGGTGAAGACAATGAAACTGAGGAAAGTTTTTATCCAATACACTTCGCAGCAAGGGAAGGGACAGAATGAGAAAGGTAGACAGACAGACAGTCAGTCAGTCGGCCAGACAGACACACACACTCACACACGCACACAACCAACACAGCACACACATGCGTACACACACACGCACACACACACACATGTTTTACAGCGTCTCTGGATCTGTGGGAGGGACGCGAGGTGCGCGTTCTCCACTGTCACACCTACATACACACGGATACACACACGCACACACGCACACATCTCACCGGAGTCTTGGGTAGCATCCGCTTGGAGCTCTTCGGGTCCTGCGCCTTGATGCTCCGCCGAACTTCACCTGAAACCGACACACGTGTGATGTTTCCATAGCACGCACACCCCTGAGCACAGGGACAGCTGTGCATTGCTGCGTGGGTTTGCTGTGACTTTCGCATGTGTCCAGGTTTTGGAGTGTGTGTGTGTGTGTGTGTGTGTGTGTGTGTGTGTTGGTGTGTTGAGTGCACAGTGGTGTGGAAATGCGTGTGTATGTGAGATGTGTGTGTGTTGGTGTGTTGACTGTGGCGTTAGCGTGGGGTTGGTGTCGAGCGTGGAGCGAACGACTCTGAGTTATTCCCTGTGTGGGTGCCAGTCAGTGTGTGTGTGTGTATGTGTGTGTGCGCGCGTGTGTGTGTGTATGTGTGTGTTTCATAGAGGTGTGCGTGTAGTGTGTACAGGACTCACTGTCCGGGTGCCAGTCCGGGAGCCACGTGACTCCGTCGACCGGCGCGTCCGGCGTCTTCTGCCTACAACACGTGATCAGATTCTGACTCTCGGGAGCCCCAGTGACCAGCCTTCCTCACTCGGGACCCAGGGCTCCAGGGTCGCTCCCTCTCTCTGTCCCTCCCTCCCTCCCTGTGGGAACCACCGGCGCGTCCGGCGCCTTCTGGATCTGGATCACGTGGACTCCGACTCTCAGACAACGAGCGGCAGCAGCAAGAGTCTGGGGTCAGTGCAGCGGCTCCACGTCTCTCTCTCTCTCTCTCTCTCTCTCTCTCTCTGGTTTTGGACTTTGCATTGCCAAACCAAGGACAGACCCCAAAATGCAAGCTGGATCGTCCCGTCTCCACACATGTTCAATCGTGCCAAAAGGACAGGAACACGGCCGCCCTTCATGAAGTCATTTTGCTGCAGGATTTCCAGGCAAATTGACTTTGTGGGGATTTTCTAAGCTGTTTGTAAGTTTGGTATTTTTGCAGTGAGTGGGCCCGGACACGACAAGACAATTGCTGCACGGAAGGAGACGGTTTCCTTCACCGAAACCTGCAGTTGTTCCTGTATACATTGCCTTGATTCGTGACCTGCCGAGTCAGACTGTAACGGACACCGCCGCTACCGCTGAGAAACGTCTCCTTGAGAAAAACAACTGTCTGCGCGGGACACAATGGGGAGTGTCTGGTGTACTGTGTGCCTCCGGCTAAGCTGATGTGCGGGGGCGAAGGTGCCACGTTGAGGATCCAGGGGAGCCAGGGTCGGCGGACCAAAGCCCCTGATGAAGTCTGGCCGTCCAAACTTAGTGCGCTTGCGTGTGTGTGTGTGTGTGTGTGTGTGTGTGTGTGTGTGTGTGTGTGTGTGTGTGTGCTGTTTGAGGATCAGGCTGGAGCAGGTACAAACGACACAGAAACCGTGTACACCTGACACACCTCGAACCACAAACTGAGCGCGGGGACTGATATGAAGCCCTGGAACGAATTCAGAGGCTGAGGTAGTCGCTGCAAGACTTACCAAAACAAAAGCCCCTGAATAGTGAGCTGCATGGACAAACTTTTTGTGCTCCCTCAGTCCTCCCTCAGTCGTCCTTCCTCAGTCCTCCTCCCTCAGTGTTCTCTCGTACTCCCTCAGTACTCCACCAGTACTCATTAAGTACTCCCTCAGTACTCATTCAGTACTCTCTCAGTACTCCCTCAGTACGCAGTACTCACGTGTGTCTCGTTCTGAACAGCGTCAGCTGGACTCGGTCCCCGGAGCGACTCACGATGTGCCGCACCTCCTCGAACGTCGCGTCCTCCAGACTCGATCCGTCCCACTCCACCACCTGGTCCCCTGCGAGGAAAGGACAGTTTGGTCTGGGGCCCTGAAGTAACAGGGAGTTGAGAGCTTGGTTTTCAGTCAGGAATGTGGTTTGATGTGTGGTTCCCTGAGAAGGGAAGTGAGAGTCTGGACCTGTGCAAATGCGTTTCCGACATCTTGATCCCCTCCCCCAAGAGAAAGGGCAGTTTGTTCCTGACAAATGTTAGATCTATTTCCACTCGGCAGGTGAGCTTTTCAACCGAAGTCAAGACTTCCCGTCGCTCCTTACCATACTGCCCAAACCACTCCTTGCCCCCTCCGTCGCCACACCACAAAGCTGCCCCACGACCCCACAGTCCCAACACGATGCCCGGTCGCCCCCTCAGTGGCTCACCCTGGCGGATTCCGTTCTGGTCGGCGGGGCCTCCGCTCACGACGAGCGTCACGAAGGCTCCGAGCTTCCCGTCGTAGCTGCACTTTCCTCCGACGACGCGCATGCCCAGTCCGGCCGCTGAAACACACCGCGAGGTCAGTCCGCCCTGCTCCGCCCCGCCCTGTCCCGCCCTACCCAGAACCGCCCAGAACTGCCCAGAACTGCCCAGCCCCGCCCAGCCCCCTACCTGACCAGCCTCGCCACCAGCACACCTCGCCCTGCTCGGTTCCGCCCTCCTCTGACCCTTCCTGCCCTGGATGGCGTCGCCCTTCCCTTCTCTCCTTTCTCCTCCTCACCCAATGCTTGCCTCGACTGCCCCACTTTTGTCGGCCCATTCACCGAAGCACAATGAACACTCTCGCATAGCCACTGCCTCATCCCTTTTTAGGTGATTTGAGGTGGGTTGCACGATTTGAGCCAAATCGGTGCGAGCCAAATCGAAGCACCTATAGGCAGCGTCTTCCAAAAGTATGTCAGCAGCAGTTTCA
>JAAUXT010051227.1_pt1 | contig 13351 bp, 14 predicted proteins | sample 7278171 | NCBI WGS metagenome assembly JAAUXT01 (sample SAMN14350112, study PRJNA611818) | marine sediment metagenome | isolation source: surface marine sediment (1.8m) | place: French Polynesia: Moorea | collected 2018-08
ACTGAATGAGTTTCCAAATTATGAATATTAAGTGAAAAAGTAAGAATTTTTGACAAAAAAGTGACTGAAATCAGAGTGAGCAAAATCAGAGTGAGCAAAATCAGAGTGAGCAAAATCAGAGTGAGTGAAATCAGAGTGAGTGAAATCAGAGTGAGCAAAATCAGAGTGAGCAAAATCAGAGTGAGTGAAATCAGAGTGAGCAAAATCAGAGTGAGTGAAATCAGAGTGAGTGAAATCAGAGTGAGCGAAATCAGAGTGAGGGAAATCAGAATTTCCTCAAATCACCGCGAGCTCCATGGAGCTATTTTTGAAATCTGGTTCGCACATGACATGAGAACTTCTCAGCCCCAGCCGCGCTGGTTTGGGGTGATCTGGAGACAAATGCTTTCTTCGCGAAAAGTTGTCGCTGCGTCCTGATGCCTGACCCAGGGAGGAGGGAGGGTCAGACAAATTGCAGTTCGCTACATTTTGCGCGGACGGTTCTGCTTGAACGTGACGTTCCACACGATCCACTTCGCGACGTTCTGTAGCTGCATCAGCGTCGTCGTCTCCAAGCCGAGCATCCCAGCGCATCAAGGGACTCCGCGCACAGGAGACGAACAGAAGCCTCGAGTTGTGTGGTTCTCACCCAAGGATTCCGTACTTCAGTATATGCTACAACTCTGCAATCACAAAGCCAGTCGTTTGTGCTCGCATCATGTCAAATCTTTTGTTGGGTTCTCACCCAACAAAAAGGGTTCAATCACACTCTTCTTTCTCGACCCATTGTGTGATTTTGCAAGAATCATTTTTCTACAGCATGAGAACCCTGTCGTCTCAGAACACCATTCACGGCTTGTTGCCGGTTGAAACAGTAGCAGGTTGTGGCTGGTGTTTTGTTTTGTTGCGCACGCGTGGTTTCCTCACGCCCCCGCAGCGTCCACTGAACTTCCCTCGGCTCCCATCATCACCTCTTCAAAGCTCTTCTGCTGTTTGAGGCGAAATTGCCCCAGAGTCGGGGGATAGTCCAGAAATGACCCAGATATCTCCGCAGCGGATCCGGGATGGAGGTGATGGCAGAGACGGATCCAGGGGACCGATGACACTTGACCGTCGGTAATGTTACTTTTGCGACTCCAGCTGAATTTTTTTCTCAGCTCTTGCACGTTGAATGTTGTCCACCCCGTTGACGCCTCATGACCACCGGAAATGCTACTTTTGCGACTCTGGCTGAAATTCTTTCTCTGCTCTTGCACGCTTAGTGTAGTCCACCACACAGGTGGGGGTGGCTGGGCCCTTCTGACCACAGCCTGGATCTGTCTATGCGTCACGATAGGAAAATGAAGATTGAGGTCACAAGGAGACCCATCATCATCCAGGCTATATCAAACACAAACGGAGATAAGGAAGTGGGGAAAGCCCTGCATACTGGCGACTCCCCTGAACAGCTTTGAATAGGAAGGCCGCGGGGTTTGTGCCGCCTGGATCCGCCCGCAGGAAACTTTCCTCCAGGGCCTCTGTGCCCGTCTCCGACAGAACCGACAACACCGTCCCGTCCCGTCCCGTCCCGCAGTAGGAATCCTCGCCTCATTATCTGGGCTCGTGTCTGTTTTTTGTTCGGAGCACAGTCTCCCCAGAGACAAAGTAACCAGCCCTGCAGACGGGGAATGGGGGGGGGATTCACACTGAATGCGTCACGCGTTGCGGCGCTGGGGTGGTTGACGCACGCAGCGTCGCTGATTGACGCAGAACGCATCGGAAAGAACAGCGTGCGCCAGGCCGAAGGATTTTTGCAGAAAAAGCCGTGTTCTCACGGGTTGCGTCACGCTGCGTCCACAAACATTTGTGGGATCGGCGTCATCGACTTGACGCAGAGGTTTTTGTTTCGGAGATGCAAGGCGTCCTGCACCCACTCAATCCACGCAACGACTATTGACGCGCATTGGGAGGTTCGGCACGAAACTCAATGACATCGTTCCGCTGTTAGTTCCAAATCATCCCCAGACCACACAGAAGATCCATGAAAACCTCAAAACACACAGCACCAAATGTGTGGTCTGTGCTTTACTGCCACTCACAGCCAATCACAGGTACCAGCATTCTATTCTCCACACCGATGTGGCCCTGCTTTCCCGTAGCGGACCGATGAGATGCATCCCTGCTGAACCTCCCCATTCGCAGGGACGTGACGCGTGGCGCGTCCGATGTGAACGAGGCGCGGCGAGCTCCGTAGAATCGAGTCCACACATCTCGTCCTGCACGTCCCGTTCCATTAAGGAAAGTCTGTGTGGAAAACGGAAATTATCTCCCTGCGCTTCGTTCACGCCGCGTGCGTCGTGCGGGGCCCTGAGCAAGACAAGAGGCCAGGCGTTGAATACGACGCAACGCTGCACTGAAAGCATTGGAAAAGAGCACCTCACCGTTGATGGTGGAAAGAAGTAAAGCTCAACGTGCAACTGTGCCCGACTTGAGGTGGTGGTTTGACATTTTCCTTGTCCACGCCACATGGGAGTCTGAACGCTGCGCTTCTTCTTTTTCCGGTGAATCAGGCCTCAGCAACTCTGCGCACGATGGACGCGTCAAACTGAGCACCAGCACACAGAAAACGAGCAAGGCATCAAGAGACACTTCCTGTCGAGTTTGGTGAAATTTCCCCCTGTGATGTGGTGTCGGTCTGTGTGACACAGGGAACAGAGACAGGACCCTGGGGCAGAATCCGAGTCAACAGTGTGTCGCACGGTGAAGGTCCCGCAGGTCGAGTCCCAGCGCAGCCAGGGGTGGGGGGAGACCAGGAGGTAATACATTTGTACGGAGGTTCAGCAAACACGTCCACTCCTTTTCTGACGTGCCCCAATTGCGAGATCAGTGGCACAGATACCATTTGGTGTCTTGTCATTGGTCCTCAACTGCTCATGTGATGCAAATTTGGTCATCTGTGCCACTGATCTGTCAATTGGCGCACCGCACCAGTAAAAATTAAGCTGGGCTGAACCTCGGCAGTACGATACGTATGAGTGCGAGTGCGCCAGCATTGTTTGAGGGAACACTCACCACGGCAAATTTCTGCACAAAAGCTTTGGGATTCCTCGCCCAAATGCACGACGCATCCAGTGCGAACCAGGCATTGTGTGTCTCATTGTACGGCAAGAAATCTTTTGAAGGGGAGAAGAAAATCATTTGCTCGCTTGTGATTGAAAGTTTCAACGGAAGTGGAATTGCTTGGAGACAAAAACTGAAGTTGAAGACAAGTGCAAATTGATTATTTGGTAGAAAAATGGGACGATTGCAAATAGTTTTGTTGAGAAAATGGAAACAAAATGTTGTTCAAAGGAAACAAGTTGACAGCCTCAGCCTCAGCGTTTTCATGCACAACATCGCACACAGGACGCGCTGCTTGTATTGACCACGTAGTGCCTGTTGCGGACGCAGATGAAGATGTGGACGCAGCCTGTTTCTCGCTCGGAGCATCAGACTCAGCAACGTTCCGCGCTTCCAAGAGAATGGCTTCAGCGTCTTTGCCAGGCGGTACCAGAATGGTAGCTCTTCTGTGTTGGATACAGTGTACGTGCGTGTACCTCCCTTGTTTGCCCTTTTTCATGCTGTTCAGTTTGCTAACTAGTCATTTTTCCTCAGAGTTGGACCCGTTCAGCACCCGGTGGCCCCTCCCACCTTGTTCCAGCATCCACAGATCTGCTGGGATTGTCGTTCTGAACGAGCCACGTGCTGCGTCAGACCCTGGATCCGCAGGGGCAGATGGTCCCTCTGCTTCTGATCCCCATTGACTTCACAGGAGCCTTTCATGTGACATGGCTGCGTCAAGAACAAGTCCCCAAAAGGCTCCGTTTACAGCCAACATCCCACCATCAAATGGACCAGTTGTGTGTCAGGGGGCCGATCCAGAGTTGTTTCCAGTCGCGTATCCAGGGGCGAGTCCAGGGGCGAGTTCAGGAAGCCGGCTCCTTCGATCCGCCACGAAACGATCCTTCTTGTCCTGTTTGCGCTGTCGTGTCCTTCAGAGATGTTTTTGGAGGGTCGGGCACCCTGCAGGTTGGCTGCCCGCAATCAGCTCCTCTCCTGGCACAAACAAACAAGTGTCAATGCCCTGTTTTTCCAGGGTTAGGTCCCCTTCAAAGGATGAAATGCAAGATTCGCCTCCCAAGACATCACCAGGGAAGCCAGATCGGAACGGGGTGCCCCGAGTGGGTCTGATCTTGGACCAGCGAGGGCACGCAACTTCCGTTAAAACACGTGTGAAGGTCAAATTTTTGGGTCTGTTGTGGATTGTTAGTTTTGACGAGACAGGGAGGGGGCGGCACCTCAGCCCCCCCCCCGCGATCCGCGCCTGTCGCTCTCAGGACGCGTCCCCAGCGTCGCTCTCTTTACGGCCGCCAACCCTCCATTACACGTCGCGTACAATCCGCCCTAAATCTCAGCCGCAATTCCCGTGAAATACGAGGATGGTTTTCTGCGCAGAAATTGGGGACGATTGGGGGATAAAAATGCAGGGCGGGTCCCGTTGTCTGGGAAACAACCGGAGGTGAGGCAGTGCAGACCTGCTGGCGTGGGTGGAACAGGAGTCGTCTCCATCCTGGCAGAGAATAGAAGCAGGGATGGTCTGCATAACCTGGACTGGACCACAACACAGGGGTGATCAGTGGATGGGATTGCAGGGTTGGTCCGCCCATCTGGGAGTGGGGATGCGTTGCAGCAAGTTCTCGTAGTTTTAGGTGGAGTAGCGGTGATCTTGCTCTGCACAATGAGGGTCTCTGCTCCAGTCTCAGCGCGGTCACCCCAGGACAACACTGGTCCCAACGCGCACCAGCACCGCGCTCTCTGAGCCTTGACTCAGCTGCCCACGCCACGCAGATTTAGACAGACGTGTTTTGAATGAGCTGAACACAGCGCGTTCACAGTGCTCACAGTGTTCCTTTTGGTGCCATAATTGGGAGATAGATTTGACGTGCAACAATTTGAGGCAAAAACACACTTCACGTGCACTGCTGGAGGAAAGAGATCCTCCAGGAATTGAACATGTTAGACCAGAGTGCCAATCCAGGTGCGAGAGCCCAGATCCTGTCACAACAGAAACAACCTGACGTTGTGCCTCAGACGTTGAAAATGGGCTGAAACCCACAAAGGATCCACCCCGGCCTGTCCGCAGCAGCTGCCACACGCGTACAAGGAGTCTCCAGGATTTGGAGAGCCCTGGTCCAGCGTACCTCCGTCAGAAGAATGCGGAGAGTCTGTGTGAAGGGGACGGGGGAGACGTTTTGAGTGAGATACGGCCGAGTGATACTAATTACCGACGGCAATTACCGTTCTGCTAATGAATTGTGATGGCGGTATGAGCGCCATGATTCCTGCCTTGTTCTCCCAGATCTGATGCGGTGAAGGATCCGGACACTTTGCGTGGACGTCCACATCCAGTCCAACCCATCCGGGTGCAACCGATCTCTCCTCTTCCTGGTGCATCTGATCTCACTTCATTCGGATTCACCCCTGCGGTCACCACAAGGATACTGATTTTGCAGGCTGACTGAAACGCTGACTGGAACCCTGGATCCGCTCCTGGCTGGTGCAGCAATTCCTTGAGATCCCTTGTCAGTCACGCGGATTTGTCACGTGTTGTATGTTGGGCGCCGCCATCATTAGCAGTAGAACAATGGGATTAGTTCGCCACGTGGTCCGTGCTCAGCCGCTGCGGCGGGGGATTAACAAGGGATCCATCACCGAGCCGCCCGTAATGCAAAAAATGGATTCGCCCCTGAGAATAATATCCTTTTCATATTTGATGACAGGGGTCCACACGAGATGCGTCACGCAGTCCGTCCCTGCGTGAGTCAACAGGTGATGAGTTGCGAGGGACGACGCAAAGCCAACGGACTCGCACAGGGCGACACTCACGATGGAAGACGTCAGACATACAGTAGATCTTTGTGTTGTTGAAGCACCAAAACGTCTTGAACTCACATTTGTCTTTGAATCAGGGCGTTTTTGAACGAAGACGGCCGTCTTCGCTTCAAAAGTCCGCAATCCCTCCTGGCCAAGGCTCTAGCGGACCAGGATCGGGGCCGGGGGACCTTGGTCACGACTCTCATACTCCCCTGTGAACATCTTAGTATCTGGGTTCGGGTTTTGGTCAAAGAATGACCCAGGGTCCCTAAGTGCCTGAGATTTCTCACAATTCAGTCTGGTGTTTGGGAACCGGAGGCCCACCGTCTGGCGGCAGCGTGCGATGCTTCAGCAGGGCTCTGAACAATGTCCAATAAAACAAACCCAATGTGTCTGCACAATGTGGGACGGGTCAGCCGTGGCAGCTCGTTTCCTGGGCGCGAGTGGAGCCGGAGTGCGAATCCGTGTTTCTGCCTCCGCGGCTTCCGGCTTCACCGCCGCGCAGCGTCGTTCTCCCGCAGGTGGAACGCTCAGAACCGGGGCAACTGACCTGGGACCCACCTGGCGATGACTCCCGCAGAGGCAGATCCAGGGGCGCAGGTCCGGGGCTCAATTTCCAAGCAGACCAGGGATCTTGGGGCCTTCGTCCACCAGCAAAATGAGTTTGTCCCGGTTTGCAATCCTGGATCCTTATTTGGAACCTTGTGAACCACTTGTTTACCATTGAAACCAAACACACCAAGGATTGTGCTTGTCTTGTGCAATTTGCACTTGTAATAGACTGGCCAATTTTGATGCCAGATCACGGGGAACAGACCTGCTTGCCAGGCCCAACGAAGGCGTTTCGTGCATGTCGGTTTCCATACCGTGGATGCCCATCTCCTGTGGATCGAGGGTCCTGACTGGGGAACAACCTTGACCGCGGAGATGACTGCTGCTTTGAGAATTTCCCTCTGCGAAGTGGTTCCTTTGCACCTGACAGTCGTGAACGGGATGAGGGTCAAATTTTGTCCGATGTTTGTGTCAAGAGGGGCCGGTTCCTCTGAGCCTCACTAGATCCACCGGGGAATGTGCCCAAAGAAATCACCTGACCTGGTGTTTCATTCACCGCGTGTGTCTGCGTAAATCCCATGAAAATCCCTGGATTTAGTTAATTGGATCAAATGACCGTTAATTAGGTCAGCTGACCTGGGGTCACGTGAGGGGAATTCCCGGACGTCCCCCGGATGAATGATCCGGATAAAGCGACGTCCTGAATGTTTAATGAGAGAAGGAAATGGAGTCACCCCGAGTCTTGAATTTGGGTCACGTGATCAGAGGTGGATCCAGTGGCCCGGGCGAAAGAAGATGATGACGGTCCTGGTCGAAGGGATTCCGACCATGGCGATAATTTATTTTGGCCTCGGAGTGGGGGGGGGGGGGCGTGGCTCCACCTTGGTATGGCCCCAGTTTCCTCTGGAGTCTGCAACACAACGTCTGAAAACAACGGGTGTGGGATCGACCAGTGTAACGGTACCCACACGACTCAGTTACTCAGGGGCCTCAGTCCTCTCAAATTCACCTGAGGTCTCTGGGTGTACCGGTGGTGGACCGGACACCGGGAGGCCTGAGTCCTCTACACACTGATGTCCTCCACACACCGTCACACCGAGATGCCTTTGTCAGTGTTCTGGATGAGTTCATCTGTTTTCAAAACGCAGGCCGACTGACCTGATTTTCTTCACATTCTGCGCAGATGTTCACCACAGCTCACATCCTCTTCACTCCGCTCTGCAGAGGTGGATTTACAATTTTAATCGAGGTTGCTCCAGCAGAGGGGGGGGGGCAACTCCAACCCGGCAGCTGCATCGCCGTGCGAAACTATCGTGAGATGCGTCCTTATTTCGACGTTTTTTGATGCAAATGTTCCTGTGGGGGTCAGGCGCAGAACCTGCACACGTCTCCTGGATTCAAAAAAGCATCTGACCGTTTGAATCTTTCGCTGCTTGGGCCCGTTCCTCCGAGATCCACACCTGGCCCCTGGATCTGCCCCTGCCCTCCTTTTGCATCACCTCAATTCTGCACCATCTGTGAAACTCAAATTACATCATGCATATTTCACAAGAAACGCGCGCGCAAATCATTGTGATTTGATTTGATGTGCACGCGCGCCTGGCTCAGCTTCCGGTGTGAGGAAATGGCCAAACATCCCAAATGACCAGGCACGGGGTGGAGGCTCCAATACTCTGCCGTGGGTCGGGCGGGTTTGGCTGTGGGCTCCGGTCTATCAGCAGGTGCCACCTCGAGTCTGGATGCACCGAAGCCTCCACAGTGCAACGAAGTGTGGTGCAGTTCGTGTGCAGCTGAGGCCTGTGTGAAAACGCTGCCGTTCCGATCTGTTTGAAGAAGCACGATCACACACATAATGAGCCCCTTTGGATGTCGCTCAGTTTCAAGGCTTGAAAGCTCTGTAGTTTTGCGCATTCATTGCAGTCCACTCGGATACAGCTTCAAAGTCAAGGGAGTAGCGAACTGGAGTTTCTACTGAAAAGGTGTTCAAAATGAATCGTATCAATTGACTGGACACTGAAGTGGCACAGGGGCGTCCGGGCTTGCCTCCTCCTGTTCACTGAAACGTGATTTCACTCTCACGTTGAAACGGTGAGGCAAGAATTTTCATTTTGTCCAAATGCGTTGAGGCTCTATTGTGACGGATCAGGCGTGCATGGGTGCAAAAGTCGGTCCAATGGCCTGATCGCAGCGTAAGCACAAGGAACACAAAAGTGGATCCAACGGTGAACAGGGCTCAGGCATTGTTTTCATGTGCAGTTTCTTGCCCCCAAAATTTGCGCTGCAGGTACAGTTTCCCTCGATGCAAAGATTCCCAAAGTTCAAGTCGCCCCGCTTCCTTGGAAGGGGGTTGAGTCCCTTTTGACCAGCTCCTGGATGTACATTGGGCAGTCGAAAGTCTCCTCGAGCAGTGCTGAATCCTGCGCCCAACGCTGACAACAAACCACCAACTGGTGGCCCTTGGTTCATCCAGTAATTGCAGACAATTGAGGTTTCTGTCGCAAACGAAACTGAGACGCGAAAGTACCGACCTCGTACAGGACCAAGGCAGGGATCTGACGGCAACAATGCCTGGGGCTGAACCCAAGTGATTCAGCGACAACTTTGGCGTTGTTTCCCTGCACAAAGTGAATTTTTTTTGCGGAGTCAGCAGAGAGGGGGAGGGTGTCTGGAACCCCTGTAGTGCCAAGGTAATACCGGATGTATTTTGTACTGTTTTCTTTGCAAGTCAATCAGCTGCAGGCGACACGACGCCCATTGACGGGGCACATGGCGAGAGGGTGATACGCACGAGGAAGAACATGACGCAGCTGCCATGAAGTTGTGCTGGGCTCTGCAGGGCGCACTTCTCCCATGTCTGTGCGCCAACTTTAGTGTAGATCTACACGAGCACACTGAGGGGAGGAATACAACCGGCGTCACAGTGAAAACTTCGAGGGATGAAGATGGCACAGGCGTGGACTGGGCCAGTGATGTGAGAAGTTCTGAAACTTCCCAGACTGTGGGTGAGGATGTTCAGGTCACCACGGAACCACTTGTGACAGTCGTGGATTGGTCTGGTAACAATGATTCGACCAACATAGGTTGGTTCATAAACATTTTTTTTTTTTTGTGCATTTTGCCGGGGCTGTTCGATTCCACACAATATCATTTTGCGTTTGAGTCGTGACATTGTGTTGTGTGTCTTTTTCAGGCAATGAGTGGTTCGTGTCAGACGAGGGCAACGACACCAACAACTGTCAGAGCCAGACCTTGCCCTGCAGGAATTTACAAACTGTGGTGGACCGGGCTCCGGATGGTGCTGAAATATTCGTGGTGTCACAAACACTGTCAATGGCTTCAGGTTTTGTTTATCGTGACAAGAGGTGTGTTATCATGAGCAGAAAGTCTTACACAGTCCGAAGCCTTCATGGGAACCATGTCAAGGTCAAATGCCCAGGTGATTGCACAAAATGTTTGTTTTTTGTCGAGCTCAAGTTTGGATTGTTTGATCAAGCACTACAAATGTTTGTGCCAAGGGCGTTACTCTTTACATCAGCATTTTTCTTACAGATGATTTCATTCACTGGGCAAGTGAAGAAAGCGACACAAAAACCCTTGTCAAGCTGCAGAACTTGTTCCTAAATACAGACAGAATTTACTTCATTTTTCACGGTTCACTTGCTCTGAGCAATTGCATTTTGCACAACTCAACTGTCATCATAGACCTGGAGAGGAATCCTACTGACACAGCCCACTTTGATCAGGACAGCATTTACAATGAAAATCTGCAATATTTGAAAACCAAGTTTCTCTCTTCCTTGGAGAATCAAGTCCTTGAGTTTACAGATGTCAAGTTTTATGACATTGACTACAAGGTAGATATTTCTGTGAAGAACTGCATGAGGAGGGTGAGGTTTGATCTGTGTGATTTCCACAATACAGAACTGGGTCTGGCAGCACGTGGCTTCACCCACAATGGCGTTCTGAAGGCTGAAATTCTAGATTCTGTCCTTGACTTGACCAGTGATGTTGACCTGACATTAATCCACAGAGTGTATGCCTCACTGATGATAAGGAATGTAACTATGGGCAATATAGGCGTGCACGGAACAACACATGCATCTGCAGATCTGTCGGGCTTTGCGAGCAAGAGTATTCTGGTTGAAAATTCAAAATTGACAATGAACCGGCCGCTGGCTATTTTTGATGCAGTTGTGGTGGTGATGAAGAACAGTCAGTTTGTGTTTGAAAAAAAGATCCATTGTTCGCCTGTCTGTGGTATTGCTGTTGGTGCTGAGCACTCCAACCTTCCTGCACTGGATGCGATGAGCGTTCTCACGTGCCCAGACTGGGACTATGTGATGCACCGTGACATAGCCATCATTCAGAACAGCACATTTGTAGCACAAACACAGGCCCCATTGGCAACATTCTTCACCAGTAAGAAGATGAATCTGATCCTCGAAAATATCAGGTTCCAAATGCAGAAGAGCAGCATTGCAACTGCATTGTCTTTTGGAAAAACTGCCGGCAAGGATCTGATTTTTGAAAATGTAACAGTTGACGCAAGAAGAAGTGGTCAGAAGTTAACCCTTTTGTTTCTAGAAGATGGGGTATATTTTGAAAGTGTAAAGAATCTGGAATTGGTGTGCCCAGTGGGACATGATGTGAAGTTGAGACAAGACAGGAGTAAACAAAATTACTTCTGTGAGAAATCTTGTGGAAGTGATGCTTACACGCTGACTGCTGGTTCTGCTGTTCTGGAAAACAAGTATTCAAAACTTGAGATCAAAATGTCATTTTCAACAGTGTGTAGAGCTTGTCCTGTGGGGGCTGAGTGCGATGGAAGCATAAAACCTCTACCCAATTACTGGGGCTTCCTGGATGGTTCAGGGTACGTAAACATGGTCAGGTGTCCTGTTGGGTACTGTTGCTGGGATAACAACACATGTGTCAGTCTCAATGCATGCAGAAATGGCAGGGTGGCAGCCATTTGTGGCGTGTGCAAAGAAGGGTTTTCTGAAGCGTTGTTCTCTACTGAATGTGTCCCGTTTGAAGAATGTCACACAAGTCTGATTCTTGCTACGTACCTCTTCTGTGCAGCGTGTTACGCGATGGCTTTGATTGCTGTGAGCAGTTTCAAATCGGTTCTTTTTGAAAAAGTGAAAGCAGTTCCACGGAAACTGAGCAGATTTTTATCCAAGAAGCGGAACGTGGCGCTGCCAACATCTGATTATGAGGCTCCACCCAATCAAGCTTTGAGTAAGAGTGTTCAGACAGATGACTGTGACGCTGCTGCAGCTGAGGAACACTCAGGCAGCATGAAGTACATCCAAATTCTCTTTTACTACTTGCAAGATGCCAGTTTGTTCACTGTGCTGCTGCCAAATTCGACTGAAGAACAGGACAAGGGAGCTGAAACTGACAAAGCGAATGGAGATAGTTTTGTTGACAGAGTCGTTCAGTTTTCTCCTGGGCTAATTTCTCACATTCACACCACGGTGAAATCTGTGTGCTTTTCGTTCAGCTCATCCCCTGTGAGCAAGGTCATGTTCAACTCTTTCTTTGGTCTTGCTGTGCTTGGTGTTATTCTGATACTCTATGTCCTGCAGTACTTCATGTCCAAACTCATCAAGAAAAAGTTGTTCTGGACATCCTTCAAGGTTCACTTGACTCGGGCATTCCTTCTGACAGTTTTGTTTTCCTATCAAAAGATAGCAAAAGGGATGTTTGCCCTGGTGCAATGTGTCAGTGTTCTGGGACTCAAACACTTATTGATTCAAGGAAACATTGAGTGTTACACCTGGTGGCAAAGACTGGTTCAGTGTTACCTCTGCTTCTGCATCTTTCCATTTGTTGTTGTCATTTCTCACACAGTCTTCTGTGTGAAGGATCAAATTATGTCTGTCTCACAGTTTGTTGCAGCTTGCCTCTTTCCAGTTCCAGTCCTGACTTACTTCTGGACCAAACAGAAATGCAGATCCTGCAGCTGCTCTGGTCCAACAAACAAGCACCAATCATCTCAAGAAATGGTGGAATTCTCCTACCCACATTGTTCCAGACAAATTTTCTTTGATGCTGCAACCCAGACATCAAGTGATTATTGCAACTATACCAGGTGTGAAGAAGTTGTTGTTGACTCGTTACTCGAGCATTACAAGGTACTTGGGGTGAGAAACATCAGATTCACCTGGCTTGGAGTGCACAAGTTGTATAGACTTTGTCTTGTCGCCATCGTATCGGTTGGTGATGTTCTTAATTCGTTCACAAAGCTTTGGGTGATGACATGTCTTGTGGCCTGCATGCTGACTGCCACCATTGTAGCCAGACCGTACAAAGACCCCAAAGCCAATGTGACAGCAAGCCTCTCCTTTCTGGCCAACATCGGCATTGCTCTGATCAACATCAGCAGGTCAGTCATGGAGACATTTGACTGCCAAACCAATTGTTCCAAGGTGGGTGCTGTGACTCAGTTTCTGAACGTTGGGGAAAAGGTGTTGCTGCTTTACCTGCCGGGCGGAGCCATGTTGCTGTGGATCTGTGTCGTCGTTGTACAGAAGGTTGGGAGGAAACGTGTCTAGGAGGCAACTTGAACACGTCAGGGACTTCAAGTTGTGCGCGAAATGTCCAAGCATCTCATCACGGATCTTGAAATTCAGTTTTTTTCCATGTCAAACAAACAAAACACACCATGAGTTGAAGCAGTTCTTGCAGCCTCAATGGGGACTTTAAACACGACGTTTGAAATTGAAAACGTCAACGTCAACGTCAAATTTTTATTTGCATACTTTGATTTTTCCACATTTTGGAAGTGCTTCTGCCTTTGCAAAACATTTTTGAACAAAATTGACCCAAGGTTTCTTGTTTTAAATTTTCTGTGTGAAGGGTTCCAAAGTCAATGCGGCGTTTGAAGTTTTGGCACCAAACGTCGCTGTTTAAACTCACTAAT
>JAAUXT010008283.1_pt1 | contig 13348 bp, 11 predicted proteins | sample 7278171 | NCBI WGS metagenome assembly JAAUXT01 (sample SAMN14350112, study PRJNA611818) | marine sediment metagenome | isolation source: surface marine sediment (1.8m) | place: French Polynesia: Moorea | collected 2018-08
CTAAGAATATGCCAAAATTACACAGGTTGAGCCGGTTACCCGTTGGTCCGTTTACCGGCTAAAATTGATATAATTTAACGGTATTCTTATTTAACGGGCTAAACCGGCTCATTCCCGTTTCACGAGGACCTTCGGCCGGCAATGGAAAATCTGTTTCTTAATTGTCCTGATTTTTGGACGCGCTGGAGGTTTTCATATGCAAGGCATTTAAGGGCGAGGCTATAGTCGAACTATGCCTCGGCCTTAATAACGCAGCAGATGGAAGCCTCCGGTGCGCCCAGAGGGTGAAAATAAATGAGATAAAATGGATTCTATCCTTTATTTTAGAAAATATTTCTCATTTATTTTCATACAAAACCCAGGTTAAAAGACGAGCGGAATATATCCGGCCTTGATCGAGTCGGAAATCAGGGCGCCCACGTACTCGACGTTAAACCCCAGGTCTTCGAGTTTTGTGCTGGCGCCGGATTTATCGGATAAAAATTTACAGGCAATCGGCGAACTATGATCAAGCAATTCAGTGGCGGCATGGAGGACATCTTGGTCTTCACAAACCAGATTTTCAAAGGGACCGAAAAAAATCACCCGGACATCATCGACCCACTTGTTGAGTTGGGCGTTTTTGGCATATAAAATTCCGGTCAGTGCTTTGTCTTTTTCCGCTGTTGATATAATAACCATGACTTTCGCTGACATGACAACCTCCTTCGATGAGAAAAAACAGAAAGATGCTAACACAGCCCAAGGCGATTTTCTATACAGCATTTAAATTGTGCTTATATTGCTTGATAACCTTTGCAGGGTTTTATAGGAATCTGAAATGACCACTGTTCATGAAAAATACCTGAGCGCAACATCGATCATCGATTCTGATTCAAAGATAATTATTGATTATGCGATGTCAGCCATTGAGGACAATGATCTTTCTCCGCCGCAAAAGGCCATTAAACTGTATTATGCTGTGCGAGATTCGATCTGGTATGATCCCTACATTCCGTTTTACCGGGCTGAACACTACCGCTCCAGCTATGTGTTAAAAACTGGCCGGGCCTTTTGTATTGGCAAAGCCGGTCTGTTGTGCGCCCTGGGTCGGGCCAGTGGCATCCCGGCACGCATCGGGTTTGCCGATGTGCGCAATCATCTCGCCACGCGACAACTGCTTGAGTATCTGGGATCCGATATTTTTGGCTATCACGGATTCACCGAATTTTATCTGGACGGACGCTGGGTCAAGGCGACGCCGGCCTTCAACAAAGAACTGTGCCGCAAAGCCAAGGTGAGTCCGCTGGAATTCAATGGCCGGGAAGATTCCATCTTCCAGCCGTACAATGAAGAAAAAAAAATGTTTATGGAATACATTTCAGATCATGGCACCTTTGCCGACATACCGGTGGATTGTATTCTTGAGTCATGGAAAACACTTTATGGGCCGGAGCGTGTCCGGCAATGGATCGATCATTTTGAGAAGGGCGGCGGAAAAGGCGGCCGCAAATTGGAAGATGAAGATTGGGTCAAATAATAGCGATGGCCTTGCAAAATTACCTTTTGAGGTAAAAGTCAGCACCTTCGACTGAAACCTGACACCCGAAACCTGTTTTGATAGCCAATATGACTGAATCTAAACTAAGATCACGAAACCAAAAATTGAGTGACTTAATAGTGGTGATCAAGGGGGCAGGGGAGATGGCCAGTGCAGTTGCCTGGCGACTGTATCGGTCCCATATGCGCCAGATCCTGATGCTGGAAACCGCTGCGCCTCTGGCTGTCAGGCGTGCGGTGTCATTTTGTGAGGCTGTGGTTGACGGGCAGCAAATTGTCGAAGATGTGACCGCCAATCGGGCAGATAACATCGATTCAGTGCGCGTTTGCTGGCAGAAAAGTCAACTGGCAGTCAGCGTCGATCCCGACTGGAAATTGCTCGCTGGTATCCAACCCGATGTGGTCATCGATGCCATCCTGGCGAAACATAATCTGGGCACCCGTATGGATGAGGCGCCACTGGTCATCGGGCTGGGTCCCGGGTTTGCTGCCGGTCAGGATGTCCATCTGGTGGTTGAAACGCAGCGGGGCCATCACCTGGGCAGGATTATAACGGCCGGCAGTGCTGAGCCCAATACGGGCATACCGGGTGAGATCAGCGGCTATACCGAAGAAAGGGTTTTGCGAGCTCCCTGTGACGGTGAATTTAAAGCCGCATATTCTATTGGTGATCCCGTCAAAAAAGGAGATCGAATCGGCACCATTGCATCACAAATCGTACGGGCGCAAATCGATGGTGTGCTGCGTGGTTTGATTCGAAGTGCTTCGCATGTGAAGCAGGGTTTAAAAATCGGTGATATCGACCCCCGGGGAGATGCGCATTACTGCCATACGATTTCCGATAAAGCACGGGCCATTTCTGGATCGGTGTTGGAAGCTATCTTAAGGGTCTATAATTAGTGTTCAGGTGTCAGGTGTCAGGCCTTCGGTGGCCAGTTCCGGACCTTTGTTACTTAGCAGCATTTACGGTCGCAATGCTTTCAATATTTTGTGGTTTCAGCAATACATCTACTGATACCTGACACCTGCCTGCGCGGACGTAGCCGCTTCGGCGCGGCGAAGGCCCGACACCTGAAACCATTTATGTGCTGACACCTGAATCCGCCTGCGACGGAACACCTGAAACCTGAATTAGACTTGGAGCACGAAACCCGACAATGACGTCACTACGGCATAGCCTGAGCTTAAACAATGGCGGTGTGATCAGCATCGTGGGCGCCGGCGGCAAAACGGCCCTGATGTTTCGGCTGGCCCGGGAGCTGGCCGCAAAAGGCGACCGGGTGCTGACAACAACCACAACCAAGATTCGCATGCCCATGCAACGGCAATCATCGATCGTGCTGCCATGTGAATCCGTTGATTCTTTTTTAAAACAAGCCCGATTTCTGGTCAGGCGTTGTTGTCATATAACAGCTGGCAGGCGAATTTTGCATTTTCAACACAAACTAAAGGGATTCAAACCGCAGGCCATCGATCGTATCTGGCAGTCCGGTGTGTTTCGCTGGATTATTGTCGAAGCGGACGGGGCCGCTGGAAGACCGCTTAAAGCGCCGGCGGCACACGAACCGGTCATCCCTGACTGTACACACTGGATGATTGCCACAGTGGGATTATCGGTCGTCGGAAAACCATTGAGCCCGGAGTGGGTCTTTCGACCGCAAATCGTCTCCGCTCTAACCGGGCTTAAATCAGATGCTGCTATCGACGTTTCGGCCATTGCGAAATTGTGCCTGGACGAAAACGGGATGATGAAAAACGCGCCCGGGCTGGCCAAGCGTTTTATATTTCTCAATCAGGCAGATTTTCCAGGCAGCCTGGCAGCCGGTAAAAAGATCGCCCAGCTGTTGACATCTTATGCGCGGACATATTTGAACGGGGTGGTCATCGGACAGACCATACATGAACCAATAGTTGAAGAATATTATATAATAAACAGAAATTAATACTAATAATATAAACTATTTTTAGAAAAAATTGCGGGCAACGATGATCCTATAACGCCAAGTGTGCCCGCTTAAAACGGTTTGAAATGCGCAAAAATATTGAGGCCACCGAACCTGGCCATGCGGGACACAATTCCGCAAATGCCTTTCGCAACACCATTGGTCCAATTCTGATTTTAACTTCGATATTTTTTCTTAATTTTACAGCCCGGATCACGCCGGCACCCCTGGCGCCCCGAATCGAATCAGACCTTAATTTGAGCCATGCTGAAACTGGAACCCTGTTTCTATTCATTTCGATGGGCTATTTTATAACGCTGGTTGGCTCCGGGTTTATATCATCCCGTTTAAATCATAAGCGCACCATTGTTGCTTCCAACACGGCCTTGGGCGTTGCCCTGATCGGAACCGCTTTTTGCAGCGGGCCCTGGACAATGCGACTGGGTTTGTTTTCCGTCGGGATGGCCGCGGGTCTATATTTGCCTTCTGCCATTGCGACGTTGACGTCTTTAGTCCCTTCGCAGCACTGGGGTAAAGCCATCGCCATTCATGAGCTGGCTCCCAATCTTAGTTTTATTGCCGCACCATTAATCAGTGAAGCCGTCCTGGTATGGTTTTCCTGGCGAGAGGTCTTTTTAGTATTGGGTGTAATGGCATTGATAATGAGCCCGGTTTTCGTTCGCTACAGTCGCGGCGGTGATTTTAAGGGCGAGGCGCCCGGCTTCAGCGCCTTGGGGCAGCTGTTTGGCAATTTATCCTTTTGGTTGATGGTGATATTGTTTAGTTTGGGTGTGATCAGTACGCTGGGCCTTTATACCATGTTACCGCTTTTTCTGGTATCTGAGCATGATATTGATCGCAACGCGGCCAATACCTTGATAGCGTTTTCCAGGGTGCCCAGTGTTCTAATGGCGTTTATTGCCGGCTGGGCAACTGATCGAATGGGACCCCGGCGGACACTGCAAATTGTTTTGCTGATTGCCGGATTAATGACTTTATTTCTGGGCATGGCATACAGTTCGATTATTCGGGTCCTCGTTTTTACGCAACCCTTAATTGCCGTTTGCTTCTTTCCGGCCGGATTTGCAGCCATGTCTCTGATCGTGCCGTCCAATTTAAGAAATATTGCCGTTTCACTTATAGTTCCCCTGGCCTTTGTGGCCGGCGGTGGTTTGGCGCCGATTTTCATCGGTTTTATTGGCGATGAGCACAGTTTTGCTCTGGGTATTATGATTTGCGGCGGGCTGATCGCCATCGGATCTTTTTTCGCCGGCTGGCTTACATTTCCCGAGCAGTCACCATGAAAGGATGCATCCATGGATCTTGAAATATTTGACCAAATGGAAAAAAAGGATTTGCAAAGCTATATTGAATTTTTGCTGTGGCATTATCGGGTCATTGATGCCTTTTGGTACATCAATGTCAGCGAGCAATATGATGAACCGACGGCAGACCGGTTAAATGAAAAGGTATGGGGCAAAGCAGCGGCGATGGCCGCCAAAGATCTGCAAAAGCGCTTTCATATCAGTGAGCAGGGCCTCGGTGGCTTTGTTAAGGCCCTGAAATATTTTCCCTGGTGTATTATGGTTGGCTATCAAATCACAGAAACTGCTGATGAGGTTGTGCTTCACGTCCCTTCTTGCCCGACCCAAACAGCCAGATTAAAACGAGGCTTGGACGAATATGCCTGTAAAGCCATGCACCGGGAAGAATTCTCACGCTTTGCTTGCGAGATTGACCAACGCATACAGGTTGAATGTCTTTTTGCGCCGCCGGACCCGCATCCGGACGATATGATGTGCAAGTGGCGGTTTACATTAAATAAGTCATGAGGACCCGTCTTCGCTCTGAAGAGCTTCGCCGCGGCAACCTAAGGGCTGAACAGAACAAGGCTGGGTGATTGTAGAATTAAAATTGGGAGCGTAAGATGCCGTTAGCTTTTGAATCCCTTAGCCATGGCACGATTGCATTCGGCTTTTTCAATATCGAATCGGATATGCTGCTGCTGGAAAAGGTCTTTTTGTTTGGTTCTGATTTTTGTGATCATATCTCTGCAATGGCAGAGGAGTCGGATAAAAATGAATATCAATCCAAATGGACGGTATATGTCATAGAAGACCGGGCTAAAATCGGAGACTTAATGGGTGCGATTCATGGGATTCGCTTCACCGGATTCATCGGCGAATTATACCAACGTTATCCTTTCCCGCCAATGCCGGAAGACTTCAAACAAAAAACCAATGGGTATTTGAACCAGGCCATTGTGCGGGATATGATCTGCGCTTATGCCCACCAGTTGCAACTGCCCATTGTGGCAACTCTGCCGACAAAAGAGATCGCCATAGGCGAATATATATTCAGCCATAAAACGTTTCAGGAGCTGATCAAATACGTCTGGCGGGGTGGATATCCCGGCTGGCAGGCTGAAACCCGACCGGATTATGTCGAAGCCATGAAAGCTAAAATCGATAAACAGCCTGATGGCCTGTTTAAGGGCATTCAATTTATATGATTAGCCTGAAATTTCGGTAACCCAAGCTTGCACAAAGACATGCCGAAAAATTAATATAGTCTTTGCGACTTTGCGGCTTTGCGTGAGACACCCTGCTAAATCGCTTTGACATTCTACTCTGTTGATTGTATGAACTGCGCCATAACATTTATCTAAAATACAAGAAACCAAAGAATGAGCATGGACACCTATCACTATCTTAAAGAGGAAATCTTAAAGGTCAATCAAGACATCCAGGCATTAATTTCAAGGGCCAACTCTTTGCCCGGCATGGCGGAATCGCGTTTTGATGATTGGCGCCAGACCTGTCAAAGACTTCCGCAACAGATGTCAGAGGATATGATGCGGGTGGCTGTTGCCGGACCGATTAAATCCGGCAAAAGCACTTTTTTAAATTCAATTCTGCAAGGTGATTATTTAAAAAGAGGCGCCGGCGTGGTCACTTCTATTGTCACCCGGGTTCGCAATGGCGATCAACTCAGTGCGCAACTTTTTTTCAAATCCTGGGATGAAGTGAATGCCGAAATGGAACAGGCCCTGGTTCTTTTTCCGACACTGGAATGGCGCCGAACAGATTTAGGTGTGGATATCCGCAAATCCGAAGAGCGGGAGCAAATTGAAAAGGCCCTCAAATTGTTAAGCGCTGACCAATTAATATCACACGATACCCGCAACATTAATAATGTACTGCTATCCTCATACATCAAAGGATACGAAAGCGTTTACGATCTCATATCTGACAAAAATACAACCCGGCAGTATGACACCAAGACCTTTCCAGAGCATAAAAGCTTTGTGGGTGATGAAAATTTAGCAGTTTATTTAAAAGATGTTCAGCTGCAAATTCCATCAGAAGCATTTGCTGCCAATATCGAAATCGCAGATTGCCAGGGCAGCGACAGTTCAAATCCAATGCACCTGGCGATGATACAGGATTATCTATTGTTGACGCATATGATTGTTTATGTGATCAGCAGCCGCACAGGACTCCGTCAGGCGGACATTCAGTTTTTGTCCATTATCAAAAAAATGGGTATCCTCGACAATATGCTGTTTGTTGTCAACTGCGATTTTAGTGAACACGAATCCATACAAGAGCTTCAAGCCCTTGTAAATAGGGTAAAAGAGGAACTGGCTCTGATCAAACCCGATCCGGAGGTATTTACTTTTTCAGCGCTATTCAATTTATTTTCTTCGCCGAATTTGACGCTCTCTGAAAAAGACCAGCTTCGAATGCAGCAATGGCGGGCAGAGGCCGAATTAACGGAATTTTCAGATCAGGAGACAGTGAAATTCAAATCGACTCTTGATTCAAAACTCGGTAACACGCGCGGTGCGCTTTTGCTAAAAAATCACATCGAACGACTTAGCGTCATTTTATCCGGTATGGAGAATTGGATCGGAATCAATCAGGATATCCTGGAGCGGGATTCAGAAAGTGCTCAGGAACTGATGCAACGGCTACAGGAGCATCAGGCTCGCGTCGATCAAATGAAAACGGTCTTAAAAACCACCATTTCCGGGGCAGTGAGCAAGATCAAAAAGAAGCTCAATGTCGATGTAAACCGTTATTTTGATGTACGTTCGGGAGAGCTCTTTCGTCAAATTACCGGGTTCATAAAAGAGTACAAAGGATTAACCCAGCCCGTCGATGGCAAAGCGGATTTGCCCGGTGTTTCCAAAACCATATACCGGGGCTATCAGGACTTTAAACAATCGCTCAACAAATTTATGACTGAAGATATCAACCCGGAAATTGTGCGTTTCGTGAAAGTAAAGGAAAATGAAATCGGTAAGTATTTCGAAACCATTCTTCAGCCCTATCATGGCGCGCTCTCGGATGCCTATGATGAATATATGCGCATGATGAACAAGCTTGGTGTAGGCCTGAACAATGAAACACAATTAAAAGTTGAATTGCCGAATATCAAGGCTCAACTCGAGCAGTCCGGGCCAACACCACCCAAATTGGTCACTTCGATGCAATACTCGGCCAAAATCAAAACCGCTGCATTGCTGCGCATGGGCGTTTACAGCCTGCAGCAAAATTTAAAAAAATTGTTAAAACAGCCCACCCGCAAACGAGCCGATGTGATACAGCAGGCCCTGAGCGGCGGCACCCGGCAAATGAAAAGAGACACGATGAGGATTGTCGTTGAACAACTCAAGGATTACCGTGAAAACCTCAAATTTGCTTTCCTGTTTAAACTCATCGATAATTTCGCTGATCATCTTGTCGACCTCATGCAGGACCGCTTCCAACTCTTTGTTACCGACCTTGCCGCTGTGAGCGATCGCTTGGACAACACCAAAATTGATAAAGAGCAAACGTTGCAACTGTTAAAGGAAATGAATCAGAATTCTGCGGGTGTAAAAGGAAGTATCGGCCATCTGCGCCGGCGCATCGAACAGGCGAACTGAAATATAAGAACGCGTTCTGATTTGACCCCCAAAACCGATGAAGAGGACATCGACGACAAATCAGAAGCCTTTTTAACTATCAAGCGATTTAAGTCTGGCCAGATTATCTCTGGCAAATTCAATGGATGCATCCAAGGTCAGGGCCATTTCGTAATAGCGAATGGCTTTGGCGGTTTGTCCCATATCGCGATAGTTGGAAGCAATATTGGCGTAGTCTATAGCGGATGATGGATCCAGCTGAATGACTTTTTTGAAATTCTCGATTGCAGCTTCATGTTCTTTTAGCATGAAATGGCAAAATCCCATCAAATTGTATAAATCGGTTCTTTCCGGATCCAATTCGACACCTTTTGCAAGTTCATTGAGCGCTTGGCGGTATTCACCCATGTCTTTCAAGGCCACACCCAGGTATGAATAAATACTGGGAACATCCTGCGGATTGGGCTCCAGGTTTAAGGCTTCTTTAAAACAGTTAAAAGCTGTTTTGGGATCAGTCAATGCCAGGTGGCAGGTGCCGAGATAAAATTTGACATAATATTTACCCGGCAAATCCTGATCGATCTGGGATAATTCGCCGATGGCCTTTTCTGGACTCTGGTTATCGGCAATGTGCTTCGCTGAAAACATCCCGACACTGGTAGCCAATGCCCGTTCTCTGAAATGAGCGCCTGGTATTATTGTGTAAAACGTGGGGATTTGCAGCTCCGAATGCATCGTGTCGATCAATAACACATCCATTCCGATGCGGCTGAGCGCTTCCAGACAGTTTTCGACTTCAACTTTTATATTGTCATTTGATAAATCCGGCAGCTGAGTGATATCTATTTCTTTTCCTGGATTCATGACATAGTCGGCGTCCGCCAGATCGGTAAATTTGGGAAGCCCGCTGGCCACATAGTTGGCAGCGGTATCAAAATCACCCGCCAACTGTGCCACCTCGGTCAGTGCCCGACTGAATGCTTTCTGAGGGTCCGGCGTCGTCCCGGCGGTCCATACGATTTCACTCAGCTCCGGGAATGTGGTCGGATCGTAAGCCAAAATGCCGACACTCGGAATGCCTGTATCAAGGGTAAAATCAGAAACAAACAACTTTACACCAGCCTTGCGATATTTGCCAAGCATTTCAACAACTAGCGGATCAGTGGCTGAATCGGCGCGAATGGCGGGAACTTTTAAACGCTTATGGCTGATGACCGATGAGGTGTGTCTTTCGATAATTTCGCAAATCCCCTGGCTGACCGCTTCTTCAACGCAATTGCCGGCAGAAGGGCCGTTGAATTCATTGATGGCAAAAAACCAATCAAAAGGGACTAAGGTTTCCTCATTGCGGCTTAAGTTATAGGCCCAGGTCCATTTAAGGGGTAAATTTTCAAATATTTTTTGGGTGACCTGCAGATCATCTGACTCATCATGAACCGATTTAGCGATCATTTCAAAAGGAATAACCCGATCTTTTATCTGGCCATATTTTTCAACAAAAAAATTGCTGGGTTTTTTGACAAAACTGAAAAAACTGAATCTTTCAGCCAATTCCATTACTGCACTGGCTTCCGATTGGCTGGGTGTTCCACCTTTGCCCATTTGTTTTTTGGTGCCGATGATCTCATGAGCATCTTGACCACAGAGGCTAAAATAAATCGGTATATCCAGACGACCATTATCAATTCGGATGGTTCGTTTGAGAATATCCAAGTTGATTTTCTTGAGTTTGCCTTTAAATCGCTGCACCGTATCTTCCGGAGACATTATTTTATCCTGGTCAAAGGTAAAACCTTTGTAAGCGTCTTTTAACTCAACGGTAAACTTTGTGTTTTTCATTTTATTGACGATCAATTCGGGTTTTAGATTGACCGTTTTAAATCATTCTGATATGAAAACGGTCCGTTGTGGGGATGTAGCTCAGATGGGAGAGCGCGGCGTTCGCAATGCCGAGGTCAGGGGTTCGATCCCCCTCATCTCCACTTTTTCCTTAACCAACTTCTCGATTATATCGCTTCAATCAGGCTCAGGCTTCAACCCAAATCGGTCTATAAAATCATCCGCACAAAGGCGGTTGACCCATGAGCCTTCATTTAGCCACCTATTGATTTTTGCATGCTGCCGCTTTCGATTAATTTAGGTTTCAAATTGCCCGTGATACAATAAGCGCTTTAGATGGTAAGACCGAAATCAGGGGATCATTCAAGATACGGTCCCGCTCTAAAGCGCTACGGTGTGGTATCAAATTATCGAAGTTAAGGCAATCCCTTTTTTTGCAAGAATTGCAATAAATCAATCCACCCATCCGTTGTTTTAACACCATTTGTCTATGCTTAATTTAGTGCAAATGCATCAAGTTGTTAATTGCGAAAACGGTATTATGTTTCCCTTTACCTTGACGTTTCAGCATAAGGAGTGACAGCATTAATTTTAAACGAACAGCACGTATGAATAAACGGTATTTCTTTTTAAGCGCATTACATATTTATTTTTTTGTTACCGTGCCAAAAATCAGCAGAAAGGACAATCACCATGAGATTGATTATTGCAAATTTTGATAGTTGTAACCGTATGTTATGGCTGATCACAAGCGTATTGATGCTACTTTCGATTTTATTCCTGAATTCGGCCGTGATGGCGGCCGATGAAAAAAAGATTGATTTTGATAAAATCGACGCCGAAGCAGATGCGGCTATTGAACGTCTTTATAAATTAGACGGTGGCAAGGCGTTTGCCGAAAAGGCAGAGGCTTTACTGATTATGCCAAATGTCGGAAAAGGCGCTCTTATTGTTGGCATAGAACATGGAAAGGGAGTGCTCCGCATTGACGACAAGACCGTGGATTACTACAGCATGTCGGCCGGATCATTGGGTCTGCAAATCGGAGGAGAAGCAAAGGATATTATAATTGCATTTTTGACATCTGAGGCACTGGAACAATTCCGTGCCAGCAAAAACTGGGAGGCTGGTGTGGACGGAAACATTGCCATGATTAAAGCCGGCGATGGCGGTACGGCAAGCAATTTCACCACTAAAGAACCAATCACGGCAATCGTGTTTGACGTGAAAGGGCTATTTTTTGACTTTTCGTTGAAGGGCGGAAAATTTTCAAAACTTGATAAATATAAATAATAGGATTCGACCATCGGTTTGCGGTCTAAGTGTCTTTAGCGCCTGTTGCATTCCCGTTAAACGATGGTTAAACTAATTTAGGAATATGAGGGGAGGCTACATTTGATTTACTGTTGTCCTCTCATTCAAGGGTAGCTCACGTACAACTCTGGGCTGCCCTTTTGATTTTCATATGGGCCTTTTGTTGGCGCATCATTCTTACCCTGATGTTCAGCTAAAGCTTGAAACCCTTCTATCTTGTATTTGCGATGTTTGATAATTCTTGATACGGCTTAACTTGGCATCATATTTAAAAGGTTCCGGTATTGTTTGTTAGATGTTATTATTAATATTTTGTAACTTTTATCCATGCAACGGATCTTAACATATGGTCTCCTGAACTCTATATTCAGGTTGCCTCAGAGTAAGTACGTCATAGTGCTTCATTCTGACCTCCTTTCACGGGTGGTTCATCTCGATGAGCCACCCTTTTTGTTTTTGGATGGGGTCGCTGCATCGGGTGATGATGTGGCATAATTGACACACGTCGTGGGTACACTTAAATTGATATAAACGATTGCATTTCTTAAAAAAATTGATTATGATCCTACCGAGCAATGGGTGCTGCCGAATGATAGGCTAATTTTGTGCTATTTGTCAGCCGCTGAAGGGGTGATGGTCCGATATCATAATCTCTGGCATTAATTGATCAATCACAGGGGATAAAAAATGATGGAAGCGAAAACCGAGGTTGAACGTAAAACCAAAGAAACGGCCATTCGAATCGGCCTAAAATTAGATGGTAGCGGCCAATCAGAAATTTCAACCGGTATCCCTTTTTTTGATCATATGCTTGTTTTGTTGGCTGTGCATGGCTTTTTTGATCTGGCGGTCAAGGCCAAAGGCGATCTGGAAGTTGATTTCCATCATACGGTTGAAGATGTCGGCCTTGTTCTGGGTCAGGCATTTGATCAAGCCTTGGGTAACCGCAAGGGTATCAAGCGTTTCGGTCATGCGGTCACGCCTATGGATGATGCCCTTACGGCTGTAACCGTTGATCTTTCCAAACGTCCCTATTTGGCTTACCATGTGCCCACATTTCAGCCTTCCGGGTCTGCTTTTAACGTCTCGCTGGCAAAGGAGTTTTTCAAGGCATTTGCAACCCGCGGTGGACTCAATCTGCACCTTAATGTTTCCTATGGAGAAAATGAGCATCACATTATTGAATCCATGTTCAAGGCCCTGGGCAGAGCCCTGGATCAAGCGGCTTCGACCGATGCCCGCATCGTAAATGTTCGATCCTCAAAAGGAACACTATAACCTGCCAAACGAGTGTTTGGTATTTCGTATTGTCTACGCTAATCGCTTATTATTTCACGATAACCGTTTTACCAAACACAAAACCTAAAATACTATAAAACTCGGTGAAATGATAATAATACCAGCTGTTGATATCAAGGATGGCAAATGTGTGCGGCTGTTGCAGGGCCGTATGGACGACGATACCGTATATTCGGATGACCCCGAAGCCATGGCGGCAAAATGGGAGCGACTTGGCGCTGAGCGTATCCACGTTATAGACCTGGATGGTGCTTTTTTAAAAAACCCTCAAAATGTTGAAAGTATTCGAAAAATAGCTGGTTCTGTACAGGTGCCGATACAACTCGGGGGTGGTATTCGCAATGAAAAAACCGTCGATATGTATCTGGAGATGGGGATCAAATACGTTATTATCGGTACTGAGGCCATAAAAAATCCCACTTTTGTTCGTAACATTTGTCAAGCATATCCCGGGCAGGTCATTGTGGGGATTGACGCGCGTGAGGGCAAGGTGGCAATAGAC
>JAAUXT010151513.1_pt1 | contig 13345 bp, 15 predicted proteins | sample 7278171 | NCBI WGS metagenome assembly JAAUXT01 (sample SAMN14350112, study PRJNA611818) | marine sediment metagenome | isolation source: surface marine sediment (1.8m) | place: French Polynesia: Moorea | collected 2018-08
AAGTCAACAAAGGATCCCGCATCCTCAACATCAATAAACAGGCAAATATTCTTCAGTTTTTGAAGAGAAATTGTGTTCTCTTTCTCATTCTCAGTGGAGTTCTTGTCTGTAGTGTGTCCTGCAGGGTGAGGTCTACGTCTACGCATAGGTCTACGTTTCATGTTTGCCGAACCTGCCTAGTGTGAATCCGGCTACGCATATCCGCACAGAGAATCCAGTTTCTTGTTTCCCTGACAGTTGAGGTTTGAAGGATAGACCAGCCCTCGGAGGGTCACAACTGGACTCGTACACGGACACACATCTGTTGGAGGAAGGTGCAAGTCTTGAAGGTACGTACCACGTTCTCTGGTGACATCGGATTCCTTTGTCGAAATTCGAATCTTTCACTGGGAGATCGCTTTGGCGGTGAAGCGCGCTTGGCGCAGAAACTTTGGTGCTGTGCTTGTGTGTGTGTGTGTGTGTGTGTGTGTGTGTGGTCCCAAAATTGTGGGCTCACATGCCCTTTGTCATTGATCAGTTTGTCCTCATAAATCATCCTTGTCCTGAAAATTTAGGATTTGGTCCTGTTTTCCAAATATTGTTGGCTGCTGGAAATCATGAATTGAAAACATTTTCAGCCGTCGCGATTGTGTTGGCAGCAGCCAGCGGTTTCTCTGGCCTCTTGTCCAAGGAATGCACCGTGTGGAACGGGGGGGCTCAGGTGCGCTGAGCAGTTAGGAACAGCTGATGCAGCAAACACTTGCGGGGGTCAATTATTATTCCAAGTTCGGGCGGGGGTCGGGGTCTCAAGATCCATGGATGCGTTGCTACGAATCTCTGTGTTTGGCAGCAGCCAATGCGTGATTTGATCCAGGAATCAAAAGCGGGGTTTCATGGCAGCTGGGGACCTCGAGAGTTCTGGAAAAACTTGTGCTCTTGTTCCTGCAAAAGCTGACTCGATCCCGACGTCTCCCTTGCATGCCTCCTCCTGTGGCCAGCGGGTTGCCGGAGAAGGGCCAGGGACCGTGCGTGCATGACCCCGCCCCCTACCCCCCGGAAAGTCCACACTGCTCGTTTGTGTTGTTGGTGCGAACAAAGCCACTGTTCTTGCTTTTGTTTCAAAAAAGCGTACGGGTGCACGGGGGGCGGGTTCCCTCCACTAGATCGCGAACCCGCCCGTCTGTGCCTGAGAGTCACAACTTGCGGTTTGCAAAAGCGAAGCTTTCTGTCTTGTCAGAGAAACCACAAAACAAGCAGGGACAAACGCTGGTAGATTTACCAACAAGAAGCAGTGCTCAAGGCAACTGCAGTGCGAAGTCCCTTGCCGGTAATGTCATCGATTCTTCCTTGTCCTCCTTGTCTTCCACAAGTCTTGCTGGCCAAGGGGTCTGGGTGCAGGGGGAAGGGGGTTGGGGAGGGGGTTGAGGGCAGAGGGGGCAGGGGACATTTCATCAACCTTGCCATATACTGTATACACTACCAGATGGTGCTTCGCCCTGAAGGGACTTCGCACAATGACGCTCGTAGATCTCTTCAGTGTCCATCTTCTGAGGCCAATTTGTCGGGATTTGTCATTTTCAATATGGCAAGAATCACATGTTTTGTTTCGTTAGATCTTTGGGTGGGAAACTTGATTCTGCAGATTCCACATGTGAGGAAAGGGACAAAATGAAACGGATCAAAATGGGGCGGGGCAAATCATTTTGATCGCAGACAGGAGTCTGACCCCCTGTCTCCAGGATCCACGTCAAGTCAATGGATGTTGATGTTCTTTTGATCTTTATTTTGTAATGGACCCAAAGGCTCCGATTACGAATTTTCAAATTTTCAAATTGAGTCTTCAAATGTCTGTTTTCTATTTCAACCACATTCGTGCTCAATGAAAACTGAGAAAACAGAAGTGCGTGGAGAATAGGAAAACTGGAGAAAGGTTGCTGAAACGTGGCGCCATTGGTGCCTTTGTGTACGACAAACGTCAACACCAACGTCAAAGTTGAATGTTCTGTGATTGGTCAGGACCATGGAAATCGTGCTCTTTTCGACGTTGGCGTTGGCAGGACGTGCGCCTCAAACGCTTTGCAAATTGGCAAGGACGCCACTGGTGACGCGTCAGGGGTTTTCACATCAGGTGACTCGCGTTCGTTTTCTGGGCTCAAAAAAGAAATCTGCTCAAATCTCTCAACCGCTCTCACGGCCTCCACAGAGGACACGTTTTCCGTTGCGTCCTGCGCAAGCCGTTCGGCCCGACGTTACCGAGGCCGGTTCCAAACGTGAAGCGATTTTCACATTGGTGAAGCGTGGGCGTTTTTTTTTTTTTTTCTTTTTTTGACGTCGGAGTCAAAATTTAACATTGAACCCAATGGCGGCATTTTTGACATCGGCACAGCCCCATGAACGGAAGACAATGAATGTTCAATGCGCCCCGTCCCCGGCCTCCGTCCCGCGGGTCTGACGCCAAGGGCCTCACACCGGCTGAAAATGTTCAAGTAGAAGTTTCCTGCCCGGCGGTCAACCACAGGTTTCCATTCTGGCCAAATCCTGGATCCTGATGAGAACTGAGGGTGACTGCGCGTTCAGCGCACAGAGCCACCGCCCTTTCTCAGGTCGGGGCCGCACCGACTGAACCGCCCGTGCACCGAGGTGACTCCGACTCGTGTGAAAGGCTCCGGTCTCTTGAGTCCCATGCGAGAGCAGGTTCACACACCTTCAGGTGTGCGGTTCCACAGGCGGAACAAGGGTGGATCCATGGGTGGGTCCATGGGTGGTGCAGGGGTGGAACCAGGGCTGGGTCCAGAGGTGGATCCAGGGGTGAATTTAGCGGTGGTCCAGAGGTAGGTCCAGGGGTGATCCAGGTATAGATTCAAGTGCGGGTCCAGGGATAGCAGCGCCTGTGTTCTTGTTGCGCAAGTTGTGAAACACGTTGCAGCTTCGACTTGCCAAACCTTGGATTCGAACCCTTGTTACCATCAAACGAAACCAGAAACACCCCCAGAACGCCCCTCCCTGCCTGGTTCCCCCTGGACGCGCCTCTCCGCCTGGTTCCCGCCGCCGTGAGTGATGCACCGGGTGCCCGGTGAGACTGCAGATGACGGGGCGCGGATTACCTGGTTCCCGCGGGGCGCGCCGGGCGCCGGGTTGATGGATTGCGCGCGAGTCGCCGCGACGCGGGTGTCTGGGTCCCGCGCCTCTCGACGGGAACCCGCTGCGAAAGTCAAGATGGCGCCTGGATGACACCTCGGAGTGATGAAGCGGTCTGGCCTTGATTAAGACAGTGTCTGGGAATGCAATTAAATCTATTATTTTGTGGCATGTCGTCCGGCGGAGCCAGGATCTGGCTTGGGGTCGTCTTGGTCCAGTGGAGGGTACAACCTCAGGGATGGGTGCGGCAAATCACAAACAAATGTTCAAGAACAACGAGACCACTGCTGCAAGAGATTTTTGCACAAAAGGTTCTGGTCTTTTGGAGGCCAAGTCTGGTTCCCTCTGCCTCTGGACCCAGAAGCTCTCTATGTTTTGCAGAAACTCGTCCACGGACACTGGTGTCTGTTTGTGGGCTGGGAGACCACGCATCCAAACAGGAGAACACGTAGTTTGTAAGCCTCCCGCCCCTCTCTTGTTTGTTGAAGCAGGAGCCCGGGAACACGGGTGCATCCCGAATTTGGTTGATTGAGCGGGTCTGGACCCACCGGGCGCGCCAAAGCGAAGAAGCCCGAAATCTTCAGTGAAATCAGAGAGGCCGAGGTTTTGTGAGGAACTGCGGATCTTCAGAACGCGCTGATCACTGTGCGGTGTCGACCAGCGCAGCACCACGGGATCAGGGTTCCACGACTCCCTGCCGCTGGATCTGCCCTTGGAGCTGTCTCTGGAACTACCTCCTGGATCTGACCCTGGGTCTGCTCCTGGACCTGCCCCTGGGTCTGCCCCCTGGGTCTGCCCCTGGTTCCTTTCCAAATTTTCCATTGGATCCGAGTGGTCTCGGCCCTGTTGTGCATTTGGGAATTTTGAGCCACATGCAGGAGCTTAGTGTCCAGACTCCCCTGGACCTACCACTGGACGTCCCCCTGGATCATTTCCAGAATCTCCGCTGGGACCGCCCTTGACTCACCATTGCTGTGTCATCCTGAGGCACAGAAGCTCCGTGTTGGTACCCAGGATCCGCCCCCGGGCCCCACGTGGACCGAGCAGCCTCGTCTCCACAGCTCGTCCCGTCGGCCTCAGCGGGATGCAAATCCCTGCAAATTGGAAGTGAAGGCTTCGCGCGGTTCGGCGCTGCGCCGCGAAACGGCCTCCACTTGGGCTGCGAGGCCCGGGTCACACCGGACGCGTCACCCCAACCCACACCGCGTGCGCCAGCGCATGACGCACTGCTTTATGACGTTCCCCATCTGTGCTGGCATAAGGATCAGGTTGAAACCAATTTGCAATCTTGGTGACACATGAAACTGTCTCTATAAACGAAAAACTGCTCACTGCCCATTTACTTTTCCTTTCACATGTATGATACCCATGTTGGTGTGCTGTGACCTTGGTGTGCGTACGCGTGGACGCGCTTGGTGTGGATTGGGGTCATACCTCTCTGTGTTTGTGAATGGGCCTGGTGTCCATCTACATGTTCGTGGGTGACGCATCGTAGTGGTGGGCACTGAGTGCCTGAGCAAGTCAATGGGCGCAACGTGTCGGAGCTGAATGCGTTGAGCGTAAGGCGTGGCAGGACGAACGAACTCGTATCACGCCCATTGACCAGTTGAAGTACGCAACACACGGTAAAACAGATAAAGATTCCGTTGTGATGCTCCTGGACACATTTCGTGACGCACCCAGGGTGAAGCAGCCGTGGAGTCCGTTGACATGCGAACACATCCATTGTCTGTTGCTCGGCGAAATCTTTTCTCCAGTGGTACGGGTTGTGAGTGGTGGAACCAGGGTTGATCCAGGGGTGGGTTCAGGGGTGCGTCCAGGGGTGGGCCCAGGGCTGGGTGAAGGGGTGGGGCCAGGGACGCGTCCAGGGGCACGTCCAAGGGTGCACATGCACGGGTGCATCTGGGGGTACAACAGAGGTCCATCCATGATGTCGTCCAAAGCTTGATGTGAGGACGCAACCAGCACGTCAGGTCCACCACAGAGACGCAGAATACCTGACTCACATCTCATGTGCTTCTTGGGCCTATGAATGGAACCGTGGTTCTGCCCACGGACCTCAGTCAGAGCACGTCAACCCCGAGGCTCTCAGATCGAACGTGACTGTGGATTCAGCGTGGCATTGCAGGATTGATCCAAGTGTGTGTGAGGGAGATACGCTTCGGCCCGCCCAATGTTAAACTAGGTAGGGGTTGGGGCAGATCCAGGGGGGCGTGTACTCACTGACTCCGCCCCTGGATCCGCTGGACCTTCAAAAAGAGACTGGGTGAGACAGCGCGAAGGCAATCTTTGATCCACGGAACGGGAAATTTCACCGAGAAATTTGTTCAGGCAACGCACCCAAAGGTCCTTGAACCCTGACCCCCACCCCGACCCCAACCCCAACCCCTTTTAAATCCACAAGACTCCCCTGACCCTGACCCCTCCCTCGTCTGGATCCGCAGCACCCTGGATTGATGTGTGAGAATCGGAGGCCAGATTACAGACCTGGATGCACGGGACGTTGATGTGGTTGGAGAGGTTTGTGAGGCACCGGGGCAGCATAGCTCCGGGCTCAGCCCCGCGCTGTGAGGGTCCTGCACACGAGGAGCGGTTACAGCGTGAACGCGCTGTGTCAGTCCGTGTTCAGACAGCTTCCGGCACAGTCCGTCTGTGTCAAGAGTTTTGTCACTCACTGGAGTTTTGTTTGACAAAAAAAGGTCAAATGGTGAACCAGCAAAGAAAACTTTGCCATTCCCTCCCCTCAATTCTTTTCCAAAATTCTCTTGCCGGGGCACAAACTTCACAACACGTGTCACGCGATTCAAGGAAGGAACACTGAAGGAACAAAAACAACAAACAGAACAATCATGTCAGAACACATTGTGAAAGCGTCATGACGCTGCGCTTACAGTGCCGTGCGATGCTCCGTCACAGACATGGTGTGCACAGCCCCCGGTCACTTCGATGGGTCTGCTCAGGCTCCACCCCAACTCCGCCAAGTTTGCCTCATGAGGACATATCCCTCTTTCTGTCGGAACCTGACATCCTGGAGAGGCTGGCAAATCCTGCGGTACAAAAACTAAGGGAGCCCCCGGTGGGCCCAGGGGGTCAATGTGACCTGCACCCCACCCTCCAACATATCCCACGTTTTGTGCTGCCGGGCGTGGTTCTTCATCAGCTTTTCCGAAGTGCCACAAAGAATGTTTGAGTCTTCCAAGCCCAACACAAAATCCACTGGAAAACAGCTACGCGGTTGTTCAAGTGGTTCTTACACTGACTTGAAAAACGATATTGATTGGCTGGGCCTGACAGAAATGTCCCAGTGTACAATTGTTGTTGTCCGCTTTTGAAATATCGCGGTCACAAAACTAATGCGCCCCAGGGTCGGAGGGTCCGGACCTGCGGCCCTGGTCCCACCCGTGGCTGTGTAGGTTCGGTTCGTCCCGTGGATCCAGGGCTGCAGCGGTGGCACCACCGGGGTCAGGTTTGAGCTGGTGGATCCAGGGGCCCTTCAGATACTCTGGAGCCCTCGTCCACAGAGAGAATTTTCAGGGGAAACGTGCAGTCTCAGGTCCAAAAATGTAGATTCTGGGGGAGTCAAGGGCATGCCCCCTGGATCCTCTTGTTTGGCCTGTGTTGCGCCAAGCTTCGTTTGTCGGTTTCTCCGCAAGATCCGGAGGCTGTGGATCCAGGGTCTGTCACGTGCAGGGTTGAGGTGGTTCCAGGGAAGGGGCTCCGAGTACATGTATCATCGAACAAATCAAACATCCCATGTCTGCAGCCTTTTCTGCAAACTATTCATATTTCGCCTGTCAATCTGACATTGGTGTCTGACATGTCAAGTCCTGGATCCACCCTTGGGGAATGTCCGTCGATGATCTGTATGTCTGGGTCATCAGATGAGCCTGTCCCTGCGGGGTCTGCTCGGTCTACGCGTGTCCGTGTGCTCGCCTGGTGTGTGTCACAGTGGGACCCGAGCTCAAGCCACAGGAGCCACCCAGGAGTCACGGGGCCACCGGAACCACTGAAACGAATACATTTGGCTCATCTTTTCATAAATTTTGGAGCGCGCTCATGTGTGTGAATATTTTCAGGTCTGGAGTTGTTTGCTCCGCCACTGAGTTTTGCTCTTCAAAACCAATCCTGGATCCTCTAAACGAGTCTGGACATCAAGTTGACGATCAATTGACGAAGCGCTTGGCTTTCCATCATCAGAACATTTTGAGGGGAATGATTCGCAGCCCAGACCCGGTCTCTTTGGAACAGTGCTTGTTGAAAGGGAACAGTGCTTGTTGCAGTGCAGCGAAATCTTGTGGACCCTGGAAGGGCCAGGCCCTTGCCCCTGTTTTTTGGCTCCTATTTTGTGTGTCATACGCAAATCAAATATGTTTTTGTCACGATCAGCGTTGCAGTTTACCCCCCCCCCTCCTTACAGGAAGCCAGGTCCCCATGACATCCATTCTGGATCCGCCAGAGCTGCTTCTACCACGTGGACTTTTCAAATACTACTCGTGAAAACGACCCACGGTTGATAACGCCTCTTTGTTTCCGAGTCCACGGGTCTCCTGGCCGCGGGTTGTATTGCGCGGCCCCGTCCCTGCGCCTGGTGGAAAGCGCGCTTCTCTCTCTCCGCGGATCAACCGAAACTGGGGCATCAATCAGTTTGGACGGTCGCACGAGAGATCGAAGATTAAACACTGCGCGCCCGGCCCCATCCATCTACTGCTGCAGGGGGTCGGGGCGAGCTTGATACAGGGTGCAGGGGCTGTCCTCGTGTGGTCAGGGGAACAAACCTTGAAAAAGGTTTGACATGCAGGGAAGAAGTTGAGCATGCCATGTAAACTTCAAAGACAACTTTCTTTTTCGAGGTCACAGGCCTCGGAGCTGGGCCCGCCCCTGGCCCCTGGCTCTGCAAGAGCATGAGTACATGTACGTTTGAAGATTCTCTCTGTGTGTGTGTGTGTGTGTGTGTGTGTGTGTGTGTGTGTACGTGTGTGTGCGCGACCCAAAGGTGCGGGGTGTGAGTGCATGTGTTTTCACTCCAAGCTCAGGCCGTGGTGCAGGGTGTGGGGTCTTTTCGGGCGTGGATCTGTCGCGGTGTGTGGTGGTCACTGCAACAAACTGAGGGTCCCAAATCAGGGTGTGGGGCGCTTGGGTTGTTTCGTCGGATTTGAGGGCAGACGGGAACAGCGTTCGTAGACCACGCGTTGTCAGGGAAGGACGGACTCGGGAGGATTCAGCGGTGCTCCACCCCTGCCTGAGGGAGCCTTGACCGGTGTTTGCGCTTCAGCTTTCCCTTCCAAGGGCAGTCCCAATGATGATTGGCGGAGAGGCTGTGAGCTCAGGCCCTGGAATCCCCCAATGTGATCAGCTGAGCTTTGTGTCTGCCTATTGTCTGCTCTTCAGGGGTGAATCCAGAGGCCTTGGTCTTCAAAGACAAGAAAAACGTTGTTCTCGTGTCTTTCTTGCGTCTTCTGCAAAGGGTTTTTCTCGTGCTTCTGCGTTTGTGTTTTCGACCCTGGAGGCGGATCTGGTCTCACGATTGATGACTGGGTCAACGTTTTGATGGGGAGGTTCGATTTTAACGTGGGACGATCGGCATCAATGGAAACGTTTGCACCTGAGGGACGCCAGCGTTATCTGTGGCTTCGTAAAGGTCCCCGGCCTCAGGGTCCTGCACGACCCTCCCACTGCCCTTGTCTGCAGGTTGATATGGTCACAGAACCCTGGATTGTTGAACCGCCACCCGTGGCGTTTATTGCGTTTTTTGTCACCACGAGTCTGGCAGAAAGTAGAACAAGGAACCTTGGGTCTTGGACCTGCACCCCAACTGCCACCCACTGGAGACGGGTGAACGGTCAATCCCTCAAACCGAGAACCTCGACCCCTGGGAACCCTATCCCCTTGCTCCTGGACCTCTGAACCCCGGACGCACGCCCCACTCCACCGGGCCCATGGCGCCAACCCCATCCACCGCCTGAGAGCCTGCGCCCCCGGACCAGGCCCACCCCCGCCTGACCCCCATGGCGCCGCCCCCGGGTGTTCCGGCTCGAGCCGCGGGTCGCCCCGCTGCGCACTCCCGAGACGCATAAATCCCGAGGATTCCCTGCGCTGCGGACTTCTTCCTTCTGCGTGAGTCTCGAGCTGGGTTCACGCCCCATGCGTTACGCGCGTAGATATATTTGTGGCCACACGCTGTTTCTATTCAAGTCATTGCAACTTTTGGCTGGATGTGTTGTGTGGTACATCTCTGGACTCACGCTGCGCCACCCCCACAGTGTGCCAAGCGTTGCGTCTGGAACACGCGTCCTGGAGTCAACGCAACGTGCATTGACGTCAGCAAGGACGCAACGCCGAACGCATTTTGGGAGAAACTTGCTTGTCACTCTCAACCTCAAGAGTGTCCAGGGTTTGCTTGTCGCGGCTTCCGAGTAGTGTGATGCACCCACCCACACAGGGGCCAATGAACGGTGCGTCTACAGATGGATAACAGGCCTGACCAGCGCGTGACGCATCCAACGAACCCAGCCCCGTTTCCTTGTGTCTTTGCTTTCGGCGCCGAATTCCAAGATTCCAGGGGCCATTTGTTTTCCTGTCAAATATGAGCGAGGGGCGATAATTCCGGATTTGTGTGGAGCGGCACGTTCCCCGGTCGGGATGCTTCACGAGGCGTGCGTCACACGCTACGTCTCCGCGTCAAGCGTGCTGCATGCGTCGTGTCCCTGTGCAGGTCAATGGCAGTTTTCACATTGAGTGACGCGCGCTCGTTTTCTTGACGTTGGCGTCAAAATTTAACGTTGAACCCAATGGTGGAATTTTTGACGTCAGGGCAAAAAACGACCGCGCGTCACTCAATGTGAAAGCCCCTAATGGGTGATGCGTTATAAACCTGAAGTTTGCATGCGTCTTGTATTGCGTCCCCATACACGGAAGTCAACGGGCGCTACGTTGACAGCGATAGCGAAGCGCCGCTTGCTGCGCACAGAGGCGCGAGCCACTCATGACGCACCCAGTGCGCACCCGGCCCCTGGGGATGTTTCCTTCGCGAGTCTCAATTCACCGAAATTAGCTGCAGAAACTCCTGTGGCCATTCAACTTGAGAAAGTTTCCACAAAACTGAGTGGCGCAGACGGGGGTTTTCCCTCACCTCCAGTCCTGGATCCGTGGGAGCTTTCCACTCATAGATCTCTGTTCTGACAGTTGTGGCAAAAGTCTGAACAAAGCTGTGGTCTGCACGTCTCCACTGATGGACTGCTGCGCAGGTGCAGTGGAGACTGCGCCACTTCCGGTCAAGGTTTAACTACGTCGCCTGGTCCCCTGTCACTTCCGGTGAGAGGCTGATGGTTCCTTTCAGGTGATCACGTCACTTCCGTCTGACGGCGACTTCAAGCAGTATCTCTTCTCACTCTACAACTCGGTGTGGTACTCTCTGCTGTGGTGCCTCATGGGTGCGGGGTTGATACCAAAATTTTGCTTGAAAACCTGTGGTTAAAAACAATTCCTCGTTTGGAGACGGTTCGATTGCTTGGGTCCTGACTGTCAAGTGTCTTGCTTGAGATTCGTTCAAAGGTGACGGGGACCTGACCATGTGTGATTGGTGACTCTGTGTGTGTGTGTGTGTGTGTGTGTGTGTGTGTGTGTGTGTGTGTGTGTGTGTGTGACTGGCGAGCCACTGCAGGGGGAGACCAAAACCACACGTTCTCACAACCAACGTGACGTAGAACGCGCTCCGTGCGGACAGGCCGCAGACGCCGGGTGACCATGGTGGACTCAGCACTCGGCACACGGAGAAGACGGGCGGGCTGATGGATGTGTTCGCTGCTGTGCTGGGGGCAGGGTGCGGGAACACAGCGCGTTGCGGGGTTGGGAGGGGAAGGAGCAGGGTGGGGGAGCAACAGTGTGGGGAAGCACCATGGTGCGGGAGGGTGTGGCACCAGCACCTTTTGTGGGGGTGGATGATCAGCAGCAGGGTTGGGGGCAGCCAGGTGGACAAACAGGGTGGGCGACCAGCAGGGTGCAAGAGTAACAGGGTGATGTATCATGACAGGGGAACTGGGTAGAACGTAGGAACAGTGCTCTTGCTTTGGCATTGTCAGGGTGGCTGATCACTGATGCGTTGGTGGACATGGCAGGTCCCTTTGGCCGGTGGAGCAACAGTAAACAAGGCTGCGGAGCGGCTCTCGTAAACTCAATTGTGTGTGTTGAGGCTGATGAGTACGCATCGCACCCGCCTGAGACGCACGTCCGCGGTCGAGTCCATCTCCATCACAGAGACGGGGACCCGCAGAGGTGTGGCGCATCCAGGGGTGGTGCGCAGAGTCAGAGTATCCAGGGGTGTGGAGCAGATCCAGATCCAGGGGGTGGGGAGCAGATCCAGATCCAGGGGTGGGGAGCAGATCCAGGGGTGGGAGCAGATCCAGGGTGGGAGCAGATCCAGGGATGCGGCGCAGATCCAGGGGTGGGGCGCAGATCCAAGGGCAGGGGCAGAGTCAGGAGCAAGGGAAGATCAGGGGCAGATCCAGGGGTATGGTGGCAGACCCAAGAGGCAGATCCAGACGACAAGGTCGATGAAGGGCACCTGGGGGTCAGAGTGCATCACAGAGATTTGGCTCAAGATGTACAGATCCAGAGGGAGCGATGGCTCCCGCGATCACTGCCCAGGGATACTTTGAGGATTGAGGATTTGGCCACAAACTCACAGAGCAGCCGAGGAGTCAGAGGTCATGGTCACTTTTGCGCACAAGAGAGAAACGATGGGCGTGCACTGGCCAGGCCCGGAATCGACCGCTGCCACGCCGCGCCCTCTCACAGCGTCGCACAGCAGGACGAGCGGAGCGCGGACCGGCCTTGGCGGGTACAATAGGGCCCAGGTGTGGAGCGGGGACTGTCTGATTAGGGCGGCGCGCACTTCAATACAAACCTCTCCATCTCCCGCCGCACAGAATGGGCTCAGGGCCCCGCGACTCTGCAGTTAGGAGGTTCAGCGCTCCGTGCGGTGTGACACGGAACGTGGAACGTGGTCATCGCTGTGCGACACACGTCTCTCCATCTCAGTGACAGTGGAATTGGGCCCCGGTGCCCTGTGTGATGCAGCGGAATCACGTGATCTCACGTTGGTACGTGGTTTGTTTAGGCCATTAACTTGAGCAGCAGTTTTCATTGGTGACGCGCGGTCGTTTTCTTGACGTCGGCGTCAAAATTTAATATTGCACCCAATGGTGGAATTTTTGACGTCAGCCCCCAAAACGACCGCGCATCACTCAGACCTGCAGGAGTACGTCATGCGACACCGTCCACTCAAATGCGATTTGTCTCAAGTGGCTGATGGTCTCAGTGGCTCAGGGCTGTTCAGCCACTTGCGTTCCGTTCACGTCAAAAACACTCACTCGTGCGTCGAACAGGCGTAAAGGGCCATTCCACAACGGGTGCACCAACCATTGTGTCTTTGCACAAGTGAATGGACACTGGGTCCACTCAGTAACACAGTGCACATTGGATTGGACGGGGACGCGACGCGTGACGCGTCCAGGCGGCAGTCTGGGACAGACTCAGCTTGGGGCTCGTTTCACAGCGGATGTGCCGCGCGTTCTGTCTCCACACACGTGAATGGGCACTGCAACGCATGACAGTTTGTGCAAGTCAATGGAGGCTGCGTGGCTGGGTCGACAGTTTTGATTGGGAAGCGGAACACAGAACATGACGTATGGAGAATGTCCGTCTCCCTGCGCGAGTCAATGCAATGGACGCAGGACCCAGTTGATGTGGAGTGACGTCACGCGTTACAAACGCATTCAGTGCAAAACTGCGTCGCGGCTTCCGGTGGAGTTTGAGCACAGCGCCCCGTACCCGTCAAACGTTCACGTTTTGCTTGGAAAACTATAACAGCGTAGCGTTGAGAAACTGATCCTTTATCACGACCCGCTGACAAGTTCGCCCACCATCAACTCCATCGCAGAAGAACAATCCCAACTCCGATAGACGTTTTCCCAGTTTATTCATGCAACACACAACACACTAACATCACAAGACAAGACCCATGCATATAACGAAAACGGGCCCTTAAATAGACGAGTATTCACATGACAAGATAACAACCAATCACAGAACAGGACCCTGGTGCACCATGCTGAGCACGCGAGTGCTCTGCATGGTGCACCAGGGTCCTGGTCGGTGAGTGGTTGTTATCTTGTCATGTGAATACTCGTGGAGTGATGGGCCCGTTTTCGTTAGATGCGTGGGTCTTGTG
>JAAUXT010098003.1_pt1 | contig 13342 bp, 20 predicted proteins | sample 7278171 | NCBI WGS metagenome assembly JAAUXT01 (sample SAMN14350112, study PRJNA611818) | marine sediment metagenome | isolation source: surface marine sediment (1.8m) | place: French Polynesia: Moorea | collected 2018-08
ACTTGTTTTGGGAAGGTTTTGTTTCAAAATTATACAGAACAATTGACCTCTTGCTTGAGCTGGATTATTTTTTCCAGATGCTTTTTCTATTGAGGCTCTTGGGCCTTTTCACAGTGAGGTCAAAATTTTTTTCTAGGTTTTTCAATATTTTTCCAGGTTTTTGTCCTAAAACCCCTTGTTTTTCCAGGTTTTCCAGGTCTGGCCCTGTTTTTCCAGGTTTTCCAGGTGTGGTGGGAACCCTGTTGCTGGCTTTAGCCTGCATCTTTCCCCCCACAGGGTGATCAGGTGACCACTGGGGGGTTTTCTTTTGCAAAATGGAATGTCATGGAGATAGAGGCTTTCTCTTTCCTGCATCAACAGATCATTAGAAAAATATACTTTGAAAGTCACCAGCTGGGTTTGCAACCATTGAGCAGTGCAATGATTGATGCAGTCTGTCAGCATTACCACCAGGTGGCACAATACTGGAATTACAACTTCAGAACACTCATGGTGAGGTTGGCCCTCAGCATCCATTTGGCCCAAATCTAAGGTAAGCCATTGCCGTTCGTGGTTCTCAGCTCAAGTCACACGACAACAGTGTGACAACAAGCAGTGGTCTGACATAACTACCCTCTCAAGACAGAACTACGATGCACTCAATTCTCGTTGTGGACAAGTAAAGAGGGTAGTTTTGGGTGTGCAGTTTCTGGAAATAAGGTTGCAACATTCACTGCGTTGTCATGTGGGCTCTCACGACTCCACAGCCTTGTTCACAGGAAGGTAACACACTCATCCTCCCGTACTCCGTTCTCGGGGTACGTCTGTGAGGAGATTGTCTTGTATTTGTACGGGATAATAAACCACCAACCAACCAACCTCCCTGATCTCAACAAAAACACTTCAGGAAGCCCACACCAACAGATCCACCCCTGTCGCTTTCCAGCGCGTTGATCCAGATCGAGAACCACACCTCCCATTGCCTACCAATCTGAAAGATACGTAAAACTACTCACATTTAATTCTGCGTTGCCTCACTTGAACACTTCAAACGTTACCCTTAGACAGGAAAAAGTTGTAAGCAGATCCCTTCCCCTGATGCCAGGGTCCATCATGGTGGAAATTATCGCGAGATTTGGATGAAAAAGATTGTCTGACAAACTGCGCTTTCTAATGGCTGAACATCAAATTTTTATGTGGTTTTTCAAGAGAGCAATCTTTGATTTGGTATTGTCAAAAAATACATCAAAAAATATTTTTGTTGCTCCCAGATAATATACGCCCAGAATGCAACACCTTTCGGCGCGTAACACGACGCACGCGCAGTCCCCACTTTTGTAGCGGCGGAAAAGTGGAATTTTGCGATTTGTTTAGATTTTCACGGCTACTATGGCCGACAAGGACGGAGGTAAAGTAAAGAATTTGTGCTTGAATCTTCTAGAATCAATAGAAATGCAGTTGAGCACTGGGAATGCTTTTTTGTGCAAATTTTTGTCAACCGGTGTCTTAGATCTAGTTCCCATGCTTGTGTCCATTGTTTTGATCACGATCAAATAAATGAGCTGGGTCTTACAAGAAGCCTGGTCTATCCTGTGAACAGCTCATCTCATGCACATAGCCCTTTCGTTGAGTGGACTCAAAGTACCTGGAAGTGAGACGAGGATTGTGAGGTGAACCTGGTGGGTGCATCGCATGGTGGACATCTTGAACTGGCCAAATCTTGACTGGTCTTCTTGCATCGTCAAAGGAACATAAGAATCATTCTCGTGTCTGAAATTTGGACCAAATAAATTTTTGTTGTGCAGGGCAGTCACGTATTTGATTCGGGTCCGACTGAAAAAAAAACGATTGAACGTGAACTTCTGTTCAAATACGAGGTTCTATCCAAATGTCTCTGGAAACATGTTGATCGGTCTGCGATGGTGATCGCGGCCTGTACCCTTGTGAGATCGGTGTCACGTAGGTCAAATCATCATGCAAACCGTGCCACGCTGGCCAACATGATTCCAGGGACATTTGGATAGATCCTCGTAAAGTTTGATCTCAGTACGTTTGTGGTTTCGTGTAGGTTTCGACGATGCGGTGGAAGAGCGAGTCATCAATGAAGAATACAAAATATGGAAGAAAAACACGCCGTTTCTGTACGACTTGGTGATGACACATGCTCTGGAGTGGCCAAGCTTGACTGCACAGTGGCTGCCTGATGTCACCAGGTGTGTTTTCAAGTCTCTTCTTTCCCCCCCCCCCCTCCTGTGAACACATACCACGACCGACCCCGTCATTCTCGGCAACCTCACAAAATTTCATCGCTTTCGCCAGGATCCACTCGTCATGTAAAACTTAAAAACGTGAGCCAAGAAAACAGCTACGAACTAAAAGGGATTACTCGTAATTTGAATTGCAAAAACAAGTGCTGTGTGTAAATATCGACGTGCTTTCCCCGAAATCTCAAAAATATTTTTTTTTACATCAATCTAATTTGTGTCAAAAAATAAGACGCCTTGTTGTTGGTTGGTGTGCTGAAGTGAGAATTCTGTTCAGAGTCTTCGTTTGCAATGCTTGTCGTTTCTCGTATTTATCCATCAGAGGCTCACCTTTTCAACAACCGCGGCGTTTTTTTTATTTCAGGCCTGAAGGAAAAGATTATTCAATCCACAGACTTATCTTGGGAACACATACGTGAGTGAAACTGCAGTACGCGCTTCGGTCCTGAAGAATGATCGGTTCTGAATCTCATGTTGTTGGAACTGTTGAGATTTTCTTGCGAAAGCTACAGTGGATAAATGTGGATGGTGCTCATTTCAGCTCGGACGAACAGAATCACCTTCTGATCGCCAGTGTTCAGCTGCCGAACGACAATGCCCAATTTGATGCATCACAATATGACAGCGACAAGGGAGGTCTGTGCACGCGTTGTATCAACTATTTTTTGTGCAACGAAGCTTTTTGAACGCGCGATCGCCTTGGCGGCCGAGCGCGCTTTGTGCAGACCGGTCCCAAAATTTTAGGACCAGTCAGGAATTGTTCCTGATAATTTTCAACGTGTTGGGACCAGCGCCCCCCCCCCTCCTTTCCAGCTCCAAAATGTTTGGGCAGGCCAACCCATCTTGAAATTTTGGGACTTGTGTCACGAAATCCCAGCTGCATCTCAGATTATTGTGCCACGACCAACAACGGAGATTGTGCTCCTATCTCTGATCTCTTGTTTGTTTCAGAATTTGGAGGGTTCGGTTCAGTTAGTGGCAAGATAGAAATCGAAATCAAAATCAATCACGAAGGCGAGGTCAACAGGGCGCGATACATGCCACAGAACCCTTGCGTTATTGCCACGAAAACTCCATCCAGTGACGTCTTGGTATTCGATTACACGAAACATCCTTCGAAGCCTGGTAGGTACTGCTGTGTCTCCAGCACTGTTGGCAAGCTTGCATTAGTGTTGCGGTTTGGTGTTGTGACTTTCCTTTCCTGTTTCATGTTGCAGATCCCAGTGGCAAATGCAACCCTGATCTTCTTCTGAAGGGACACCAGAAGGAAGGATATGGCTTGTCGTGGAATCCCAATGTCAATGGGAACCTACTCAGTGCGTCGGACGATCATGTAAGTATCCAATAGAAACAAGTTTCAGAAAGCGTCGATTGTACTTGTTTCAGCCAATTTCTCCAGACGTGACTGGTCAGGAGGTGTGTTCTGTCACATTCACATTACAGACGATCTGCTTGTGGGACATCAACGCCAATGTTCGAGAGGGAAAAATCATTGACGCACAGACTATTTTCACGGGGCATACATCTGTTGTTGAAGACGTGTCGTGGCACATTCTTCATGAAAGTATCTTCGGATCCGTCGCTGATGATCAGAAGCTGATGATGTAAATACACATTTCTGGGTTGCCTTTTGCTTCCACTGGAAGTGCAACTTTTCTGTATTGGCTGCAATGTACGTATTCTCTTTCCAGCTGGGACACTCGTGCGTCCAACACAAACAAACCAAGTCACACAGTGGATGCTCACACCGCCGAAGTGAACTGCCTGTCCTTCAACCCCTACAGCGAATTCATATTGGCGACAGGATCTGCGGACAAGACAGTGGCGTTGTGGGACTTACGAAATCTTAAGTTGAAACTGCACTCCTTTGAGTCGCACAAGGACGAAATCTTCCAGGTATTCAACCGGCAGTGCTGTACATCAAATGAGGGACAGCCGCCAGTGTTCTTCCACGACACTTACACCAACCTCTTGTTCATTTGTGTCAACCAGTCTTTCAGTTTGCGAGTCACGTTCGTTTGCAGGTGCAATGGTCTCCTCACAATGAAACAATCCTGGCTTCCAGTGGCACAGACAGGCGACTGCATGTCTGGGATCTCAGGTCAGTGCAACAAAACTTGTTGGTTGGTTCATGAAAATGTTCCCACGACTTCAGTCAGGAAAACTACTTCCGTCAGGAAAACTACTTCCGGATTGTTGTCACATGATCTTGTGATATTTCAGCAAAATTGGAGAGGAACAGTCGGCAGAAGATGCAGAGGACGGTCCGCCAGAGCTTTTGGTGAGTACAGGTGGATGCAAAAGCCGTGCATCATGTTTTATCGAAACAAGAGCGACATGGTGCAAAATGTCACGGTCATTTATTTCAGTTCATCCACGGAGGACACACGGCAAAAATATCAGATTTCTCGTGGAACCCGAACGAACCGTGGGTTATCTGCTCTGTCTCCGAGGACAACATCATGCAAGTGTGGCAGATGGTAAGGCCAGCATTCCATTCGTTGCGCCTCACTCTTATCTCCACAAAGTTGTTTCGAAAACAGGCATTGGTTTGCGCGTTGTCGCATGAAATTTGTTCGGGACGCAGAATTTACTTTTGTTTCAGGCCGAAAACATCTACAATGACGAAGAGATCGACACCCCTGTATCTGAACTGGAGCAACAGGCTTCATAATTTGAAGATCAGCAATTGCGTTTGGTCGGACGCTGACTTTCCTGGTGCAGTCTTCGTGCACGCTGTCCGCATTTCCGAGTTGTATTTATGAATTGAAGCTAATGCAGATCGTGTAATTTCTGTGTTCTCCGAAGAACAAATTTGAAGTTTACCAACTGGTAGGTGTAGTTTTTGAAATGTCTTGTATTGTGCAGATGTACAGAATAGACGGCTGAAATTTCATTTGCGTTCCGTCTGATATTTGCGTTAAATTCAATTCGTCTTTCAATCAACCACATGTTCCACGCAGCCGAATGCGAATAGATCACGCCCGAAAAGACCTCGCACACGTGTCCGGCCAGTGACGCAGGAGTCTTCATGGCACTAGTTGGTTCTGATCGTCGCTGTTCTCCATTCTGATCTGGGAAAAGAACATGGAAGTTTCGCGTCAGTGACGGGAACGTTCACAATGTTCACGTGTTGTCGTGTTTTGTTTTCTTCTGTGTGTACCGGTACTTGAGCTTTGTTTTCTTCTGTGTGTACCGGTACTTGAGCATTCCTCCCAGACGTCAGGTCTCTGCTTGCAAGTTACATGATTGGACATCCACATATTTGCTTCCCAGTACACGTCTTGCACTTGGACTCGTTGTCTGGGGAGCAATTTGGAATCAGAAAATCACTGATTGCTCGGATTTCTGAAACAGAAACATGACTGGGCTTTGGTCCATTCTCCGGACCTGGACGGCACTCGCAAACAGACGAGTGCTCGCAAATTGTGCGGAGAGCATTTGTGGGAGCATCTTTGTCCAGGCTCGCTACAACCTACCGATGCCCACAGAATCGTGAGGGCGCGCGACTGAAAATCACCCGAGCGAACTTTTTGACGGCGGTCGACTCACCTTCTAAGTGTGCGGTATGTGTGGCATGTCACACTGTTCGCATTTGTCAAGCGCCGGATGGTTCTCGAATGTGCATTTGGAGCAGACCCAGCGCTCGCCCTCATCCTCGTCCTCGACGCGCGTCGGATGGATGGTGGGCGTGGGCGGTCTGAGTGGGGCGTGCTGCTGTGGAGGAGGGGGCGGGTGTGACGGCGGCATCATACTGTGCCCAAACCGGCAGCACGGACAAGGCACGTTGGCCTGGTGCTGCTGGTAGCGAGGACAGTAGTCATGGGGGTAGCTGGTTGCAGGGTAGTAGGGTCCTATTGGGGGGCGCGCCGACATGTACGCGTTGTGGGCGAGCACAGGTGGGGGAGGTAGGCTAATACTGCCACTGGTCGATATCGGAGGCGGCGGCGCGGGTCGAGAAGGCACGATATCTGCGAGGAAAACAACCAGTTACAAAGACCTGCAAAATCGCGAAATCACCTCCAACAGGCAGGCGGGACAAGTCAGAACAAAAAGTCATAATTTTGTGAGAGCTACAAGGTCTACTCACTTCTGCTTGACGAACTGTTGGGCCCAATTTGTTGTCCAGTTGCGATACCTTGGAAAAAACTGTCGTCTATCACACCCAACAGCACTGGAACAAATAACACAACATGAGGCTTTTCAGCCACACCGAAAAGTGCACTCCAAAACATTTGTCACAGTCGTTTCTGGACACAAAGAACAGCAACTCACACACGAACTGAGCACAAGCCAAGCAACAAACCAAAGTAACGTGGACTTACTTTCTCCGCGCGTGTTGTACGTGTCGAACTCCCGAGACATGAGCTGAACTTCAATATTCAGCTGCATGTTGCTTTCCCGCAACTTCTGAACATCACTAGCTGTTGGGAATGTATCTTCTTTCTTCTTGCGCTTCTGCAGCAGGTCCTGCTCCATCGTCAACACCTGCCTCTTCAACTGGTCCAGTTGGTAAGCCGTGCGGCCCACCTGGATGTTCAGAGTCTCCAGCTGTCGATTCTGATGTTGCAGTAAGGCTGCAAGTAAACGCTTTGTCTCAATACACAATGGTTATCACCCCTGCTTCCCCAACCCCAGAGCAAGAAATGTCAACCTCACTGCTGTGTTGTCTAGTCTTGCCATCCTGCTTCACTGAAGTCACTCGCAAGGTACTAAATGTCAACAAAGTGGGGTGTGTGTTGTTCATCAGAAAGATGGTGAACTCGGGCCCCCGCAAGATCTGTCAGTGGACAAGTTGGAGAGAACGTGAGAAACACAAAACAAAGCATTTACCTTGAGTGTACGCGCCGTCCTCGGGATTCGCCAGTGGATCGAAAGCAGGGTGTCCGACAACAGCAGCCGAAGGGTATCCGACGGGGGGCGACAGGGGTCCGCCGTACCCAGCAGCAGCTACCAACTCTGGAGGGATGCCGCTTGGTATCTGCACATATCCGGCGTGGGCAGCCGCTATCATTGTGCTACCAGGAGCGAAAGTTTGCTGCGTACCCGAAACGGGAACGGTGTGACCGGGGGCAACATGCAGGAACATTTGACTCGTGTGATTCCCTAATGGTGGGCTTCCTACCATCACAGGGTACATACCACTCGCCGCACCAGGACTTGAGCTGTTCACTCCAGTCAAAACGGGACTAAAGGTTGAACTTGGAGGATAGCCTTGTCCAGGATGGGAATAGGGAAGTGGAACACCACTCTGATCCCTGAGTGGACTTGGTGTGCTGGGCGAACTGTACTGACTTCCAGAGTTACTGCGCGGCAGTTGGTGTCCGAAATGCCCAGGTCTGGACACAGATACGCTTTCTTGAGTCATTCCAGGCCCGTGCATTTGTTCAGTCTGAGGGTGCAGCATCGGCCCCGAACTCAACACAGGAGAAAATGTCACTTGCTTCGTGGGCGTGTGGGCGACACCGGGCTGATTTCGATGTGGACTTGGGGTACTGGACGAGCTCGCACCATTGCTTCGGGGAAACTGCTGTCCAAAGTGACCTGGCCGAGAGGGAGGCTGCTGATATTGGTGACCATTGTACCTGTGGTCTCCTGGAGAATGTGCCCCTCCTCCCTGCCTCTGGGGAGACATAACTTGCTGGGAGCTCTGCGAAATGATAGCACCTGGATGATTTGCCAGTTTTGGAGGTGGAGGCCTGTCTGGTTTTTTGAAAGGATTGTCTGCCGTTGTCGTTGTTGTTTGATGACTTCTATCACTGACTGCTGCAACGTTCGTTGGATAAACACCAGTCTGTTTTGCCATTTGAACATTATTGCTCATCGGGATGTGCACACTGGAAGAGAACAGTCCCCCTGGACTGCCCGCAGTTGGTGGTTGGTTCTCTCCTGCATGCAGTCTGCCAGAAGCGCTGCCTGCGCTGGTCACGCTGCCGCGACTGTCCACGGAGTCACTTCGCGGCCGCGCGCCGCCGATACCGCTGTCCCCCGACCCCGAGTGACTGCGCTGTCGGGCCAGCAGGTCATCGACCGAGCCTCGGACGTACAAGTTGTTCACCTGATGCGCCAGCTGGTTGGTCGCGGTCTGCGCGGCAGGTGAGGACGCGTTCACGTTGTGTTCCGGCATCGCAGCCGACTGGAAGTCACCGTAAAGTCGTTTGTCGCTTTCCTCCTCCAAAATCTGGTGAACTCGGTTGAAGTCTGTCGCGTTCTACAATGAAGCAAGGACTTTGAACTGGTTTATCATTCTTATCACACATTTTGCTTGCAAAATCGGCACAATAACGGGTGAATTCCTGCGCAGTTTTGGTGAACAATCAAGCGACAAGCAAAACATCTCAGTTGTTTCTCAACTGAATTTTCGTCCCTCTGTCATAATAATTATTGTCTACCACAAGCCAATTTTGCGCGTGCTGGGAATCCAACGTTACAATCGCATCAAATTTTTACAGCACTTTACCTCTCGAAGCGTTTTCACGACGATGTCCTCGGGCACATCACAGAACTTTTCTTTGAGCTTCTTCAGCTCCTGCTGCAGCACGGCGTTGGTAACGTGGTTTTGGAGAGGCGGCGCCATCGCTGCTGAGCGCTCGCTCGCAGACATGACGGCGTCGCGCTGGTCGCGCGCGCCCTCTTCCTCCTCCTGCTCCCGCTGCTGCTGCTGCTGCTGCCGCGCCGCTTGGTTTTCGCTGTCGCCGGACCGAGACTTGTTCTGTTCTGTCGTGTCCGAACCACCGCCGTACTCAAGTGTCTCCACGTCATCTGCAACCAAATAATAAACCCTCAAAGTTGAAATTATCAAGCACAACATCCAACCCTGATGATGATGCAACACTAACAGAATGCTTGAATTGCAAGCAGTCAGGGACGGAACTGACACGAGCACACTGCGCTATCGCTTCCGCGTCGTCGTTGGTGTCGCAGGCTTCCATGCAATTTCCCTTCCACTGAATCTAGACCGACCTGTTCTTGTCAGAAATCTTGCACTTTGGTGGTGGAGGCTGGTACGGGGTGAGACGTTCATCCTTATCTTGAGCCTCTCGAGTTCACTTCAAATCAAAACAACCGAACATGCCGCAAGATAATCCTGCTGCCAAACCACCCCCTCCAATTTCCACATTCCTCTTCCCAACGTTGCTCTCTCTACCTTCGGGTGTGCTGATGAGGTCCCACTCCGTGTCCACGACGACCAACTCGCTGTTGAAGACTCCGCGGGACCGAGACCCAATCAAATCCGCGCGCTTCGCAACACCCATCATCTTCTTGTGCAGCTTCTTCAGCTTGCCCATGTTCCACGTGATCCCATGACCATCCTCCTCAATCGGTTTCAACAAAATGTTCGGGCAAAGGAATGTGCTACGTGAGCAAAACGTACAGCGATCCTGGTGTCTGACCCACCAATCTTGTGTATTTTTGGCTTCACACAAGGCAACACGGGTCTCACTCCTATGTCGTCGATAACATCACTCGACAACAAAACAGATTCTGCCACGACAACACAACCAAACTGGCGCCTTCAATAATCCCACTGTGTTGCCTTTAAAGCATCTGAAATCTGGCGCAAAAGCCTCCACTGCACTCGACGACGAAAAATGGCAGCAGTCACATGAGGTGGATATTATCATAAAAACAACCATTTAACCATTCCAGCACTTGGTTGGTGCAGCCTTGACATGTGGCCTCATTTGATGAAGCCTCATTGGTTGCCAACTCGGGGATTCCCCATTCTTTCAAAAGGCATTTGTGAACCAGACTCCAAGCAAACGCGACAAATCTGTCCTGCAGTGGCCGCGACAGCGAGCACCCAAACATACGCAGAATATACTCGTATTTGGGTCTTTCAAAGCCCAGCACGCGAACACTGCGGACTGAACTCGCTGCTGCCGTCAACCTCAAAAATGTTACGTGTTGTAAAACGACAACGCCCACAATACAAAAGCGCAAAATGTTTGGGAACATTACCTTCGTGTTCCACTGCAATACACATGAACTCCCGAATCTTGGTGCCGATATCCTGCAGCCTGAAAAGCTGATGGAAGACAGCAGAATCCTCCACCACTTCGTTCATTCTCTCGCTGCAGTTTCAATCACTAACTGTGGGTGTGTTGATCAACGGCCATTGTCTCAGTGCAACTGTCACAGGTCTCTTCATTCGTATGCGAACCATGCACATTTTGAGAGAATTCAAGAGAGTCTTCAGGTATCATATCCTTGTTCATTCGCTGACCGAGTGAAACTGACACCTCCTGCATCTTTGGGCCACAAACATGCACACAAACGATCGACTGACGATCAGTTCAACTGTAAATCACCATTAATCGCCTTGGTAATCCACAAACAAGACGGATCAACACGCGAACAATGCGACTGCCTCCAAATGGTGAACGCTCGCCAAATCCACCTCATCAAGTATCGCAGTTTCTGCTCCGAAGTTCTGAACGACGATTCGGAGTGGGTTCCCAGAAAACATTTGCCTCTGCAGACCTTCAATAGGAGATGAGAGAAGCAGTCTCATGCTCCTGCTGCCACGCCTGCACGCACTGTCGCAGCTCGTGCAGCCCCGGCCGGTGTGTGTCAACGTGGCAAGACTTGCATCAACTCCCTTTCACAGCGGTGAAATGCCTGGACTTGCTATTTTTAGAGTCTGACTCAATTTCTCTGTCGTCATTTGTCCGACAGCAACAACGAAAAGTGTAGTACGAGTGCGTACGGTGAATGACATTGCTCCACATTGCACAGGAACTCATTCACAAGGTGGGACACTCGGCCCCAGTCGTGTTCAGTGGCAACCGACGGCGAGGCATTTTCGCAGGTACAACGCCTGCCTCAAACAAGGTTGCAGGTCCCCATTTTGCACCAAGCATTGACATCAAAATTGGGGAGAGGGGCTGAAACACGAAAGATAACAAATCCTTGGATTGTCAGTGGAAGCCATGACACGAGCTTTCTTCCAAATAAGGGTCGACATTCCAAGTCAGTCACGAACCAGATACCGGGTTGAGTTCACGGTTGTTGCACTTCCAGGTTCTGTGGGGATTTGAACCAGTGGCATCCGAGTGTCGCCAAAAAAATACCTGGTAGAATCAAACAGATGAAAACATATTTGTGTTCTATGTCCAGAAACATGGCATCTTTCTTCTTCACGGGAGCATTCAGATCCTCTGCTGCAGACTCTTGTGCAATTCTGTTTGGGTTTGCATTCGACACGGGTGCCACTGGAGTGTTTGGACCATGTCTGTTTTCAGCATGCCCAACTCTTGAGAATGGAACGGGGACGGGGTATTCGTCAACCAATTTGCAAGTTGAATAAAAAGTTCTGAGGTACAGCACACGAGTCATTTTTGGTGTTTCGTCTTGACATCATGAGGAACAGACAAAAAGATTGTGACAAATTTGCTGCGTAAAGCGCTGCGAAGCTAATGCCCAACTGCCAACAGCGAAGCGTCAAAAAAGCTGACGTACGAGAGGGGTGTCACCAGAAAGTTGGAAGGCTCACCAAAACTGACAGTCCAAAAGTTATGGGTGGTGGTGGAGATGGGGAGGGGGGGGGGTAACATGAAACCCAAAAGTCAGAAGGCCAACCAAAGTGATGAAGTCCAAAAGTTGTGGGTGGCCTTGGGGGCGGGAGACAACCCAGAAAGTTGGAAGGCCCACCAAAACTGACCAAGTACAGAAGTTATAGGTGATGGTGAGGGGTGGAAGGGGGGTAATACCGAAACCCAGAAAGTCAGGCCCACCAAAAATCTTGTCCAGCCCACAGACAGGATGTTTGGTTGGCCTGACTTTCTGGGTTTTTAGGTTTCCGCCTTCCACCCCTCACGATCATCTATAACTTCTGTACTTTGCCAGTTTTGGTGGGCCTTCCAATTTTCTGGGTTTCTAGGTTGCCTCCCGCCCCCATGCCATGATGATCACCCATAACTTACCGGTCAAAACAATGTAAGCGGCTGAAAATGAGCATACTCGCAGCGAAGCAATTGGCTCACGCAACTCTTTTGTTGCAAACAAAAAATGTGCTCATCCATGTCCAATCGCTCGTCGTGCAAACTGCCACTTTGACTTGAAACTTCCTCCGACCCAACGCGATCGCAGAGAAATCCGCCATCAGAGAAGGGCAAAAACAAATTGAAGGCACAGCAGCAAATTTGTGTGCCCGCTGGAGGAGCTAACAAAGACTGTGAGTATATCCATAAAGAATGCCCAACAATTGAAAGGAGGAAGAGAAAAGTTGACAACCGTGGTTGCATTTTGTGCTTGGCTTCTGGCAATCTTTCAACTGAAGCTCTCTCTCTTCTCTTCCAAACAGAGAATTCCGTTGAAACATGTCACGATCTGACAACGGAGGTCATCGGACCTGAGCACTCGGCAGCAGCTAACAACTCTTGAGCGGGGGGGGGGGTGAATTCACTTCACCTCAGTGTCTTCACAAGGTCAGTCCTCTGCATGCGGTCGCAACTCAGAAGTGCTCACGACTGGTCACACGAAAAAGCAAGCCGAAGTACGAGGCATGTCCTCGGACGGAGAGGCGAATCCTCCACGGGGGCAGGGGGGAAGACGGACATTTAAAAACGTCTCCCCAACCTCAGGCTGGCTCGCCCCGCGCCTGCATGTGCTATATGCTTCCTTGTAACAATGATTCTACTGTATCACCACAGAAATGCTCAATGCACGATCAAGCGTGCGAACACAGCACAGATCCAATGGTCGGACAATTCACTTTGACCACTTCAACACAAAGATGCATATCCAGCACACGCAATGCCACACATCAAACAAAATAACTGCTGGCACTTTCAATTTTTCCAACAACTTCAGGCTTGTACAAAACAGGGCGTTTGAGCACCTGTGGACGTTACGTGCTAGATGTTGTGCCAAAGTAAGAACTAAAATTATACGAACTGGAGTTTCAGCAACAAGTAGGCTCATACGCTCAAGAGTCCGCCCCCCCCCCAACTTGGCTGACAGGAAACTTACAGATTTTGCTCTGTGACTTGGCGCAGTGACTTGCCGGGCGAGGGGGGGGGGGGGGGGGGTCACCACGGAAATAATTTAACAGAAATAAATGCTGGGCTGGAGATTAATATTTTTAATTTGCCTCC
>JAAUXT010002971.1_pt1 | contig 13341 bp, 11 predicted proteins | sample 7278171 | NCBI WGS metagenome assembly JAAUXT01 (sample SAMN14350112, study PRJNA611818) | marine sediment metagenome | isolation source: surface marine sediment (1.8m) | place: French Polynesia: Moorea | collected 2018-08
AGAGAGCGCCGAAACCACAGGGTTCACGAGATCACCCCATGGGGGGAGTTAATGCTGGTTAATTACAATCAAAATAGAACAAAACTGATATTAAGCATCTATTCCCTGTCTAATTTATGTAATAATTCAATATAAAAATATTTAGAAGATAATTAATTAGCTGAGGCCAGCCCCCCCCCCTGGTGGGGGAGGAGTGTTGTGTGACACACCAGCTGCGAAAACAAAACCACTGCCTGACAGGTGGCAGCACTGTACATACAATAAACATAGAGACTCGTGCCACCGGGCCAGTCTCACCTGAGATACCAACCAGTGTGTTTGTGATATCACTACAGCCATTGTTGAGTGACATGAACTGGGCAGAACCACCAGACTTGCCTTACTGTTGCTGCGCCACATGGATCGAGAGAGCCAACAGGACAACTAAAGTCCAGAAACTGTAATTCCAAACCAGTAACAGAGAGGAAAAATACTGCACAACTGCATCAATGACCCACTGGCTCAAAACTGCCTGGTTCAGACACACTACTCTCAGATTCCCAGTGCAATCACCTCACAATTTGTTGTTTGATGAAAGAAAAACTTTCCAGTTTGATCACATCCATTTTGGGAAAAACCAGTCACATGACCAGCCTGTGGGCTCCCCTGTGGGGGGAGGAATGCAGGCTAGAGCCAGCAAAAATGGTGATATTGTGCTATTTTGTTTCCAATTAATTGTTGTAAAAAAATATATATATATTAAAATTGTCTGCTGATACCAGCACCCCCTAGTGGGGGAGGAGTGTGGTGTGACATACTTGACCCAAATGTTATAACCACCACTCATTAAATGGCATGATTGTACATGATAAATAGGGAGGTTCCTGCCCCAGGGGACAGTCTCTCCTGAGACACCAAACCGATCGTTTCTGATATCACTACACATAACAGTCTACCATTGAGTAAAATGGTGTCATGACCAAGTTTAGTGCGTCAGCATTGAGATCACCGTCGAAGAGACATGTAGACAAGAGTTCTCTCCCGTCGTTGATGAATTCTGACATTTTTTCGTGCTTTCTCCAGGACTGCGTTGCATTGGGCGTCGAAGCGAGGCCACGCGAACGTCGTGTCGATTCTCCTGCAGCATGGTGCAGACAAAACCCTGGAAACGAACAAAGGAGAGAAAGCTGTTGATGTGGCTCAAGACCAGAAGTGCAGGGTCTTGTTGGGAGGTATGTGGGAAACGCACGCGTTTCAGTGTCTGTGTCTACGTGAGTCACAACAATCTTTTTTGTTGGAAAATGTAATGACGGGTATTTTGCATTGCTTGTGGTGTCTTCTTCAGTATCGCCTCAATGTTGGTGCAGCAAACTTGAAACAAACTCGTTTGGAGGCGCACTCGGTTCCGTTCCGTTCTGATTCTCAGTGGGTGTATTTCAGGTGAGGAACTCACATCAAAGTCCCCAACGGACAAGGCGTTTACTCCCAACTATCTTGCCAATCCTCCTTTTCCGTACGTCAACCCGACTTCCGAGCAGCCTGTGACGAACTCCTACTACCCGTATCCTCCGAAGCGAATCAGCGAGACGCTGAAGAAGAGCAGTTTGGCGAACGGCTGTTCCAGTGAAAACGGTGAGACTGTTGTTTTCAACACAAATCCAAGGAAACACAAATGGTGTTCTCACATGCGACGACAGCCAAAACATCGGCCGCCGCTGCCAAGGCCTTTTGACATGGCGCGTCCACACTGATTGGTGCTGGTGTTCTTGTTTTTTGCGCTGTGATGAATCAAGCACATTGAGATCTGGCCTGCTTTGACGGGAAAAAAACATTTACAGCGGTCTGTAAAACGATGTTTGCGCATGTGGTCCAAAATTTGGCTGCAACACTGATTCTTTCAGGAGTCAGTTGGTTCCCCCCCCAATCACTCACACACGCAACACGCACACTTCTGTTGAGATCCGCGTGGTGCGTTCACTTGAAAGCACGCGAAAACCGAAACCCGTGACTGTCTGCCTGAAAATGTGCAAGTGTGGAGTGTCCTTCCGTCTCTTTTTTTCAGAACTGGTGCTAAAGGCCAGAATTGCCAACATCACTGACAAAGACTTCATCGAAATAGAGCTTCCCAGGGACCACGTGACGTTCAGTAACTTGCTCAGTCTCATGTGTGAGGAGCTGGGCATTGCCAAAGATCTCGTGCTGAAAGTGAGAAAACTGCCGGACACTATTCTTCGCAAGGACAAGGACGTTCAGAGGCTGGTGAACTTCCAGGAGCTCGAGCTGGTACTCACTCCAAAAGGCGTGGGCCAACTGAGTGAGACACAAAGAGGCTTCACCACCGCAGCTCCCAGACATGTCGACATTTTGTATTGAGGCTTTGTTGTGTGCAAAATGCTGTATGATTGAGTCGACGTCAGCATTCCACGGTTGCTAGTCACGCGCTGTTGTGAAGAAAACTTCTGTGATGAATGTTTTCAGTTTGATGACATTCTGGTGGAATTATCCATCAGTCAAATGTTTCTTGCCACTGTTTCTCTGCCCGAGAATCGAAATTTTAGCTTCTCAGATCTCAATTTTCAGAGACTTGTGTGACCTGTGTCAGTAGATGTTCACAAGATTGTGGAGTAATCCCAAAGAAATGGCGTGCGCGTTTGAGGCCTCTTTTCAATTTGACAGGCACAAAAATTGTTCTGTGTGTCCATCTGATCAAACCTCTTGATGTTGCAGCTCTTGCTTCAAATGAAGAAATAAATTACCCTGACTGCCGATTTTGAAGTTGACTTGAGAAAAGATAAGGGGTAGACTCTACAGAGTGAGCTGGGCTCATCGCTCTGAAGCTTTGCTGTGTGAACAGAATTGCACGTCACGGCGTGAAGTTTGGAGGGTGGAGAGATTCTCTTCTCCGTCCAGACGAATCACGGATGTGGCGGGAAATACTTCTCCTCCAGGTGGCGCGTACGTTTCAAGCGAAAATTCTCCGGCCAATGAGAAGCCGCGATACAAGCAATTCTTGTCTGGGAATTTGATCTGACAATTCAACGTCAAACAACGGGAGAAAAGCAAGAAACTCGGGATAATAGTTGCCTGTCAAAATGGGAAAATTTGTTTTTGTTTAAAGGCTGCTGAAGCATCTTTTCCAGCCAGATGTTCAGGACTTTTTCTGATGTAAGTGAGAAGCATGTTTGTGTGATCGTGCGTGTGCGTTAAAAGCAAGTTGGAAGCCCTTCTGGGGTTGCACAGATCTGTGCAGGTGAGTTTCGAGTTGCAGTGTTGAAGCTCGAGCTTGGCTCTTTCTGTTTGCATGTTGTGATGATGTCAACAAAGGACAGGTTTAGACCACCTGCACGCTTTGCTTGAACCAGAAACTTGCAGAACCTTGTGTTCAAATTTGTGTTGCGTGTTTTCATGGGACGGCTTCTCGGCGATATCACAGCTTTGAGGAATCCTCTCCTGATGACTCGTTCCATGAAATTGTTGCATTTTGGTATGGATGCAACTGGAAAACTGTAGAGTCTGCTGTGGATAACTGTGTGTTCTCCCACAAGAGGATGTCAAAACAACCTTGATTCCTTCCGCGCACAGATATCGATCAGACCTCGGGCGTTCTCTTTTCGTCATTTGATCGCGAAGCTGAAATCGATACCGGAGTGTAACGCGATGTTCAATGCCTTCACAAGCGGACGTGTAACTTTCACTGCGATCGATGTCAGGCAGCAATGACACCAACGATCGAAATCTGACATAGAAATCGCTTCAGTTCACATTCCAGCACGAGACCTGTGCACCTGAACGAACCCTTCCTTGGGGTGGCGTGGGTTTTGGTTGCTTTGTGTGTGTCGTGTGTGTGTGTGTGTGTGTGTGTGTGTGTGTGTGTGTGTGTGTGCATGTGCTCAGGGATGGGTGTTTCTCAGTTGAAAAACTGTCTGAAGCAAAAATGGGACAAATTTGTGCCAGCAGCACAAAATTGTGGGAGGAAATTGGTTTCTTGCCAGGGGTTGGGAAGGGGTCAAGGCGGGCCCACCCTCCCGTCGATGCCCTTGTAACTCCTTTCTGGTTCGAATAAACGGACGCTGAACTTTGCAGTTCGGTGCACGAAATCCAGTCATTGTCAATCTGTACTGGTTTGCTTGCAGAGGAGGGAACTCGAGAGCGTCGCGTAAATGCTGCAGGTCGGCAGGATGCCGTGCTTGATCACCAAGGCGAATGTGCACGACCTGCACCACGCCATCAGGAACGGCATGCCGGATTACGTGCAGGTGTGGTGGCTGCGCTGTCGCGAAATTGTTTTTTTGTGAAAAAAGAGTTCCATACAGCGGCGCTTTAGCAAAAGACGAAGTTTGCGACATCAAATGAAACAAAATTGTGAAGAAGTTTCCAGCCAACTTGTGAGAGAACAAGCGATCTCTCACCTTTTGAACAGACCAAATGGATCGTCCTTCCGTGAAATAGATTTGCGTTGCAGTATCGAATCCTCTCATGCATTCAGGCCAACGCAGGACGCACTACGTGTTGCGTCTTGATGCAGGTCAGCATATGGACGTCAGACGTCAAAAACGACACAGCTTTTTGACTTGGCAAACCTCACCGCGTGACACATCTTGTGTGAACTTTAGTCTTTGTGTCAGCATTGGCAAAATTTTGTGTTTCACAGGACATTTTGGACCAGAACAACGTGGACATCAACGCGCCGGTTTGCGGCACGACGGCGCTGTCGCTGTGTCTGTACCGAGAGAAGCCGAGCATCTTCGAGCTGCTGCTCTGTCATAGATGCACGCGCAACCGCATCGACGTGAACCGCATGAGCAAAGACGACAAGCTGCGCGTCGAGCCACCGCTCATCACCGCCTGTCGCCTTGGCAACAAGAACGCCGTGCGTCTGCTCATCGCGAGCGGGTCGGACGTGGACTGCGTCGACAGCTATCAGCACTCGGCGTTGTGGATGGCGACTCGGCAGCGCCACGCGGATCTAGTCACCCTGCTGCTGCAGAGCGGCGCCACCGTCAACCCGTCGCCCAAGTGGACGCACTCGCCGCTCTTCTTCGCGGTAAAATACTCGAGTCATAGAACGGAGATCGCGAGGCAGCTCATCTACAACGGCGCCGACGTCGGGATCCAGAGCAACACGTCGCTGTTGTACTGCGCCGTCGTCCAGGGAGACGTGGGCATCGCCAAGTTGATCGTGGAAGCGGGGTACAACGTGTCGAAGGACGAGCGCATTCGTCAAGAGGCCAAATCTGAGACGCTGACGCGGAACCCGGATCTGTTGAGCTGGTTCGACGAGGAGTTGACGCAGCCCGCGAGTTTGCACCGCCAGTGCAGAACGGTGATTCGAGAACACGCCAGTCACGTGAACAGCAACAAACACTTCCTGCTCAAGTTGCTGCAGCTCCCTCTACCGAGGAGCGTCATCAACTATCTGGCTCTGGACGAAGACGCGTTCGGAGATCGCTACTTTCCATTCACGGAAAAGGAGAAACTCAACCAAAGGCGCGACAGCCCCTCTCGGTAGAAACACCCAAAATCTGCTGTTGTGCGTCATTTCTATCTGGTCGTATTCACACAGTGTGCATCATGCGATGTTTCTGTGCACAAGTCAGCGTCGGCCGCATACTTGTTCAGGGACGCAACGCTTGAAGCATGCCCTGCGAACTCGGCCTCAGCTCACTTCAGAATCTCAGTCTTGATCTGTAGTTACGTCTTGTTGTCGGAACAGTATTCTGTTGAAACAGTGTGCGAGCGTGATGTGTGCTGCAATCATGTAATTTATGCAATTCAGTCATTTCCTGCGGTCAGACCTCTGAGTTGATGGACAGCTTTGGAGAGTGATGATGGATTGATTGACATCTTGGTCGCAGGATACGAGACACAAACGCGTGAAATCAGTGTTCTCTGCAATTATTCCAAGTTTCATTCTTTTGTTACCAATGCTCAAGTTCCTGTCAGCACATTTTATGCGTGCAACAGGAGAGCTTTGCTACATTTATGTGACACACACACACACACACACACACACACACACACACACACACACACACACACCCCACTGCAGAACCGTGTATACCGGTAGTTCTCAGTGCACTGACCCTCGAGTAGACGCACAGATGGATAGATCAAGGCGCACTCGCCACGGAAGATCTGCTTGCTCGCGCTGTCGTAATAAAGTGGTCAGTTTGATGTTCGTGTGCAACTCTGGTTTGTCTGCTACAAATAGAATCTCTTTGTTGCTTTCTGAACTTTTGCTCAAACGCAGCGCTTCTTGAAGTCATTCATTCTCAGAACTGAAACGAGTGTTTTTCAGTCTGAGAACAAAAGATTCTTGTTGAGCGTCCACAACGTTCCTGCCTCACTCACCGCTGTGGAGATTCTAATTCTGGCAGACAGGCTTTGATTCTATTTATTTGTGTGATGTTTGTTGCTTCTGCAGTGGGCTGGGTTCACACAGGGTGCATCGCGCGGTGTGTGTCTGTTCAACCCGTTGGTCGTAGGGTTGCGACACTTTTCAGTGAAGCAACGCGTGATGCATCTCGTGTGAACCTGGCGAGAGTCTAGTATCATTTGGGGTTTGAATGTGCATTGGTATTAGGTTGTTCTAGTCAGCTTCGGTTGCACTGTAGCACCTAGTGGAGTAGTTGAACGTTTGAGTGTTTTTTGTGCCCGAATTTCGTATTCTGAAAAGTTTTGGTGTGTTTGAAAATGGGAGACTTTCATCCTCCTTTGCAAATGTACACACGTACACTACATACAGGTAGAAGCGAGTGTTGTCCACACTGCAAAGGGTTAGAACAGTCAGGTAGAACTCATATCCTGCAAACTCGGCAATGCAATTTTCTTTTCAAAGACTTACATGTGCGCCTGAGATCGATGAAATTTCGCAGTGGTGTCACAGACAGTTGCCTGTTGCTCCCTCCTCTCATGTTCTGTGTTGAAACTCTCCCGTCCGCCCATGGGTGTTGTTGTTGCTATGTGCGCCAGCAGATGGATGCGTTTTTCTCCAGGGTTTCTCGCAAAACTTTTCGGCTGTTCTGAAGATTGTTGCCGTGGTGATCATGTGCGCATCTTCTCGATGACTTTGGACTTGTTTCAGTGACGGGAGCCGGAACACAGTCGTGTGACGGACCTGCGTTGTTCGCACAACACGATTCCGTGTTCAAGGACACAATTTGCCTGCAAAACCTAGTCAGTTCTTGGCTGCTTTTCGTGACTGTTTCGTTTCTTTTTGAGAATAAACTGGTGTTGTGCTGCAATTATATTTGTTTTAATATATTCTTTATTGTCATTGTGAATACAAAAGCAAAGAATTACTTTGCCGAGTACAAAACAAATTCGTCGCTTCACATGTCACAGGAAAGCTTTTTGGCGCAGTGTTCTGACAAAATCGCAACTTTTTTCGGGCTGGTACAACTTGGTGCATTTCTGGCTCCACCAGTTTGGTGTAGTGGATGTGGAACCGGCCCCTCGTGTTGGTGCGGTGGTTCTGCCCCTGCCAGGATCCAGATTTGTGGCGAATCTGAACTTTGGTGCGACAGACCTGCCCCGCCCATTCAATTACAACAGCAAGCAAATAATGAAATGAAAACACCGCATCCGATTGTGCGAGGGCTCAGCCCCAACTTGATTCAACGTGCTCAGAGTTTTTCTTTTGCAATGCAAATTTGTCCTCACGTCATTCTCACTGCAAGCGTAGGTTATTTCAATGCGACTTTATATTTTCTCAAAATTGATAATTGACTAGAACTTGTGACACCAATCAACGGTGCCAGTTGAACTCTAACAAAAAATCCATCTCTGTTGCAAACCGCGGTTAGTTTGAGCGCAATGTACATGCGACTGTCATACTTCTCCAAGCACCAACTTCACATCACTCAACTCACCCATAAAATATAAATGTGCGTACCAGTACATGTTGAGCTGTGCATGAACTTTTCACACAGCGAACAGTGCACGGTGAGAAATGCCCTATCCAACGATGAGATGAGACTTGTCAAGGCACAAATGCAGGTGATGCCATCATGAGATTCAGTTCCAAGGCAGTCGTTCCACATTGAGCAGCCCCTTTGTTCCCAGTGTTCACGAGTTTCCCACGTCCCCGGACGTCACACCGGGTATGGGCAGTCTCACGATTGGCTTCAAGTGTTTCGGCGGCCGCTTCTTCGTTTGAGGCGACAAGTTCAGAACAAGTTCCTCCTCCTCTGGAATACACTCTCGACTCGAGTGTTTCGGGGACCCCTCCTTCGACCCCGGCCTTGACCTCGATCCCTCGCGGGACCCGGGTCTCGAGTCACTGAGCAGGGTGGCGGGGCTGATGAGCACCGTCTGGTCGTAATACTGCTGAAAGATGCGCTCGGTGCCGCAGCAGCGCATGGCGCGGTACACGTGCAGCAGGAGCGTCGGAAACCGGGACGTGAAGTAGTACACGAACTGGTCCGGGATGGAGCCGAGTGACAACTGCACCTCGATCGGCAGCTCCCGGTAGTGGTGCTTCTGCAAGTGGAGGGAACACACTGTCATTGAAACCACAAACAAGAACACAACCGCATGGAAGACGTGCGGTCCTGCTGCCGTCGCAACTGGCGAGGAAAGTACAATTGCCACCACCACCTTGAACATTTTGCTGAGATAGCGGGCAGGAGGGTGGGGAGACCCAGTGGCGAACACAGCACCAGAAATCCGCATACGTGTTCACACACACATACATACACAAACATACACACACACATGTATATATATATATATATATATACACACACACACACACACACACACACACATAAACACGCACCTTGTTCCTCATGGCGCGCACGAGGTCTCGCACGGAGTTGCCCTTGTAGGCGCGGAACTTGCGCAGGTCGCGCTGCAGCTCCTCCGTGATGTGCTTCTTCCAGTCCTCCATGACGACGCTGCGTCCCCCGCGCTCCAGGCACCGCACCACGTAGTCGTCCGGGTCCAGCTTCTCGATCCGGTCGCTCACGTCCTGTAACCATAGCAACTCGCATGTATCCACGATGGAACACAGCCACAATCTTGAACCTGACTGGACGCGAAGCACACGGAGCCCGTACCTGGAAGAACATGAGCTGCCGCTCGCGGTCCCAGAAGAACGGGTGTTTGAGGACGGTGGAGGCGGCGGGGCGGTCCGCCGGGTCGTGCTGGATCATCGCGCTGATCAGGTCACGAGATACCACGTTCTCTGCGAAAAGAAAGGTTACATGTGTGACTCATCAGCGTGAGCATGCGTCGCACAGAACATCCTCAAAATTATCCTCACTGGATGGCAGGTCTCTATCGTTATCTTATGAAGTGACCATTTTTCTTCAGGAAATTCCAAACAAAACTCGTGCCAAATCACAGGGTCAGTGTCACGTGACCATTATGGCAGCAGATGATCAACAAAGGGTCTCACAACAGACACACTGCGCGACAGCGTTCAGCTCACCATTGCTGCCCAGTTTGTCCAGCTTGAAGTCCGCATTCATGATGTTGGACTGTCGTCTCAGGGAGTCGCCGAACGGGTGTTTCCCTCCGGAGAGCACGTAGTAAAAGACGCAGCCGGCCGAGAAGATGTCCACTGCGCATGTCTGCAAGTTCGTGCACCCGGTGACAATTTTATCTCGCAGTTTCGGAAAATTTGGCGAGTTCTGAGAAGAACAAAGCTGAACAACCTCACGTGTGTGTGTGTGTGTGTGTGTGTGTGTGTGTGTGTGTGTGTGTGTGTGTACGCACGCGCGCGTGTGTGTGTGTGTGTGTGCGTGCGTGCGTGCGCGCGCTCGCGCGCTGATGTGTTTCTCCGAGCCTGCCCGGCTCACCGACTCACCGTCCTGGAGCTCTGCTCCAGCATCTCGGGCGCGATCCAGCCCTCGGTGCCGGCGGCGCCGGAGCGCCGGGAGAAGGAGATGCGTCCCGCCGCTAGCTTCTTGCACAGCCCGAAGTCGGAGATGGTGGCGCGCACGCGGCCCCGCGAGTCTGGCGCGGAGATCAACACGTTGTGCGGCTTCACGTCCCGGTGCACTGTGGGTAGGGAACGATTTCATGAACGAACGAACGAAAGAACGAATAAATGAATGAATGCGACGGCGCAGCCCAGGAAGGAACCAAAAACAGCACGGATGAAGGGTATCAAATCAGAAGTTGCACCTGACCAAAACGAACACACACATACATACACACATACACACACACACACACACACACACACACACACACACACACACACAGTGAGACGCTTGCTCGCGCTACTCACCGATGTCGAGTGAGTGGAGGTGCGCGACCCCGGACATGGCCTCGTGCAGCAGGGTGACGGGGTCCAAGTTCCCGCCGTTGAACTTCTTCTTCTCGACGTAGTCCTGCACGGTGGCGGAGCAGAGCTCCAGGGCGATGTACCGGAACTGACTGTCCTGCTCCTGCAGTGGCAACAAAGGGCGAGATGTGGCGCTTGTGTAACTTTGGACGTTGTTGTAGTGTGCGTGTGTGCGTGTGCTACTGCAAACACACGCGTGTACATACGTACCATGCAGAAGTAGCGGATGACGTTGGGATGCAGGTCGGACTCGCGCAGTAATTCCACCTCGCGGTCGGCGAAGCTGAAGCACTCCGGCAGCAGCCGCTTCACCGCCACGTCGCGCCCGTCAAACCGACCTCTGCAGCAAAAAGTTCCCACCTGAGTAATAGACGCGGCAACGTCACACTGGTCTCGATCTCCAGAAATCAACTGATGCAGTATCCAGTTCAGAACAATGGATCTTGATCTCACATCTGCTCCAACTGCACGGATTTATCGTCAAATACATCAGAAGCACTTGTACCAAATGAGACGTGGGCAGACTCATGTTTCAGTTGAGAGGAGGGGCCTCAAGATTTTGCTGAGAGATCGAGTACCAGAGCCAAGACCCCCCCCCCCCTCAACGACTCGATCTGCATCAGCCCTGGACCCAGACGTACTTGTAGACGATGGTTCCCTCGCAGCCGTGCCCGAGCACGAGCTTCGGGTTGAAGATGATTTTCCCGACGGCGGCCCAGCCCTCGGGGATGTCGGCCGGGTCGAGCGCATGCGCAGCGCCGGCGCCGTGCAGCGAGGGCGACGTCTGCGCCGAGCGCTGCTCGCGGCGCATGCGCGCCTGTTCCTCCAGCTGCTGCTGCAGCATCTGCTTCATCGACTGCTCCGTCCGCTACAGTCATCAGAAAGAGATGTTGTCTTTACTTCGGGAGTGTTCCACAATTCCGACGGGTGCATTCGCGATTTCAGATTGTTCAAGATACATTTGATATCCTTCAGAGTGTATTTGATATTTTCACTGGAGTGCTCACGAATTTTTGTTTGAGTGTGTCTGCTTTTCCCATTTCCTTCTGTTTGTTTGCGCACGCCACGGCGGTCGTGGCGTGCGGCGCTGTTCAGCGCGCCAAACCAGCAACAAGCAAACTATTTTGTGTGTGTGTGTGTGTGTGTGTGTGTATGTGTGTGTGTGTGTGTGCGTGTGTTGTGTGTGTGTGTGCTGTTCCACCAACCCGAGGCAGAAAGACGAACAGCACGAAGACGATGACGATTCCAAACACAACGGCGGTCACGAACTTGACGTCTCCGGAAAAATAGTCCCGCGGAGCGTCTTCCTTCCGACTCTTTCCATCAGGGAGGCGGTAATACGTCCGTTCCGCGTGCGTCACATTCTCGTCCTCCGACGAGCCTGCGGAGGGGGCGGGGACACAGTCATGACCAGGACAATTTGAGCAGGCGACAGTTTTTTGTCACGTGCGCTTGACGAGTGTGCGTGTCGCTTCAAAACCACTTTCGTGTCAACCGGTCAAGTTTCGTGCGGGACATTATGAGCGCGAGTCTCACCAGACGGCAGCACCGACGCCGGAGGGATGACGGCGCTCGACTTGTCTGCCAGACGCTGCGCCGGCGCGATGCGATCCTTCGTCTGGTCGGGTACTTCGTGGTATCCCAGCAGCAGGATGCCGCCCCCGCGTCGCACCGTCGCTGCGCGGGCGACCTCCTCGTACTGGTCGTGCGGCGACTGCTCGTCCTCTTTCGTGTCGAGGGTGGCCTGGGACGATGCCGACGGCTCGGGCGTCTGCGTTACGCTGGAGGGCGCCACCGCGTCCGACGTGCGCTGCTCCTCAGGTGGGTCACGTGGCTCAAACGGACCCGCGATCTGCGGAACCGCCGAGTTCTTCGGCTGCAAGAAAAATTTGAGGACATTGACGACGCGTACAAATGTGAAAACAACTTTTTTGTCACGGAAGGGTCAAAGAGTCCTTTGCATGTGTGTTCCCATGCCAAACACACGGTTGGCATCGTGGCAAGACAAGACGCGCGTCAAACACAAATGAGGACCAATTCAGTTCAGCACAACTGTGCAGCACCAAAACAAGTGAGACAGATTTTGACGCCTACCAAAACAAATTTGAACAGTTTTCTAGTGTCTGAGAATTGGAGCGACTCACAGCGATGGTGACTGTTTTCTCGTCGACGAGCGACGGCAGCGCGTAGAGCCCGTATTCGTGCTCGCCCACGTACAGCGTCGGACTGCGGGAGAGAGACGAGGGTTCGCGACGTGAGTCGAGCGCGTCCCACATATAGCGCGCGATTTGAGTCGCCGTCGTTTCAGCAACTGTTTTACAAATTCCAATGAGAGTCAGACTGGTGTCTTCGGCAGAAACCTGAATCTGAAGTTCTTCCGTGCTGGCACGGATGGAAATTGGAAAGGGCATTGGAAATACAATCTCGAGCCTGGGACCACTGTGTTAACCCGTGTCGATCTTCAAGACGCACCCATCGTTGGCCCCCCCCCCCCGGCCCCGCCCTCTGGGATCCGAGTCTCCCCCTTCCCGAACCCCAAACAGAGCGAGAAGCGCAAAAGTTTGACGCACTAGAATCGGTTGTCGCTCTCTGTCTGCAGGAACTGCTCACGCCAGACCTCGGACGCCACCTCGTGTTGGAGATGGTCCAGCGTCTCCATGGCCATCGACGTGAACGGGATTTTCTTCATCCCCTCCGTGTCGAGCACGTACATGGCGACGATGGGCGCGCCGTAGTCCTGGCTCCACGCGACGCGCCCCGAACTCGACTCCATCGTGACGACGAGGCCGTCAGAACTCGACGTGAAGTGGCGCAGCGCTGTGGGTGGAAAGGATTTTTGGTCTCATCCCTGGATTCATTGTGCGATGTCCCTTTAGGGAAGAGCACTTAGTGGCTCACCAAAAAATTTTTCCGCTATATATGCCACCTCGGTGAAGACGTCCCGTCCCGTCCTATCCTGTCCTGTCCATCCCCTACCCCCCCCCCTATGGACAAGTCTGGCTGGACATTTGGGCTGGGTTCCTGTATCTGAGGCTCAATACAGTGTCTCGATTGCCATCTCCAATAGC
>JAAUXT010014495.1_pt1 | contig 13341 bp, 11 predicted proteins | sample 7278171 | NCBI WGS metagenome assembly JAAUXT01 (sample SAMN14350112, study PRJNA611818) | marine sediment metagenome | isolation source: surface marine sediment (1.8m) | place: French Polynesia: Moorea | collected 2018-08
AATCAGAGTGAGCCAAATCAGAGTGAGCCAAATCAGAGTGAGCCAAATCAGAGCAACCCAAATCAGAGCATCCCAAATCAGAGCAACCCAAATCAGATCAACCCAAATCAGAGAAACTGAAATTTCCCCAAATCACCGTGAGCTCCATGGAGCTATTTTTCAAAAAACAAAGGTGGAGATGCAATCTTGTGACTGCTGGAAGAGGTAGGGCTTTTGGAGGAGGCTTCAGATCCAGCAGAGCTTCAAGTCGGAATCCAGCTCCAATCTTGTTGTCTGTTGTCAAGGACAATCACCTCAACTGCAATTTCTTAACTTTTTGGTGGAAATATAGAATTTCTAAAAAATCCAAAGATCTCGTCTGGATCTGAGAGGGTGCTTAATAGTTCTTTGGTCTTGGTCTGAGATCAAGAACCCCGACTTCGTGCGTTTTCAAGTGACAGACACTCTGTCCAAAAAGGTAGGCATAGCATAGCCAGAACTCCAAACGCAAGCCTGAGCCCTAGATCAGTTTGATAGTGGATTGACCACTGCTGGTCTACAAAGACCAGAATTATCACGAACTGTTGGAACAAGCGGAGATGCAAAGCACGTAAAATACTTTACAGCAAACAGGTTCCACTTGCAGAGAAGAAGTAAAACCTGGCACATCAGGAATACCTTCATGGCAAGTTCAATTGTGAAAGCAAAAATTCTGATTCCAACAGTGTTGCTGAACCCAAACCTTGCAACAAACACATATGTGGATCACAATACAAACAATCAGATGACCCAGCTGCACACAAAGTTTTTCAGCACTCAAAGCGCAACCTCCACCACAGTTATCAGAAACCTGACCCAGGTGAACCAGAAACGGGCACGCTAAACCTTGGTGTGTGATCAAAAAATGAAATTCCAGGGGCTTGACCTGAAGAAATAGCACCTGGCCCAAAAATCAAAATTGACCCCAGCCCAAACTTGGGGGAAGACAACATCATCATGGCGTTGACTTCAGGAGATGCATGCTGCAATGCTGGCCTCTGTCATGGCTCTCAGTCAGTCAAACATGGTTTGTGTGGATATCAGAAAGAATTTGGTCGACTCAAAACTCCAAAACTAAGACAAAATGTTCAAACGCACAACCAGCTTCATGACAACACAGACCATCAGAAACATCCAAATGCCAGCAAATATGCAAGCTGGAATGACGGACAAGGTCAAGGAGGTTGTCTTGAATTACAACTACCATCATGACAAGGATGAGGGTGATTTTCAGGAGCTACAGTCATCAGACAAAAAGGAAGCAGGAGAGGGAGTTCACCAATGAATCGGAGGACTTGACAAACAAGAAACAGCCCAACCCTGCTGAGCACACTTGGATTCAGATTGGGAGATTAGGTACGCAGAACAAGAACAATCCATCGTAGCAATGAATGCAGCAGCATCTGTAAAGGTACAGCTTGACAAGGCGTGTGAGTGTGCCACCAAGGAACAGTTTCTTTGACCTGAAACCCTGCAAGGAAAGAGTGTTGGTGTGAGTGGAGCTGCAATGTGTCACATCCACACATCACGTGTCACCAGAAGGCTCAGGTCAACAAACCTGTAGACGTGAGAAGAGGTTGCAGTGTGACTGGGAACTGAAAGAAGATTTCACAATTGTTTTGGTTTTGATGCCACAAGTTGCCGAGCAACATCAAACTTGAGGCCGAAACACTGACAGATAGCTGCCCATGGTGGAGCAAGAGGTGGCAGTTTGAGCTCTGCGAAAAAGTGGAGTGTTACGTGTTACACAATTGTTTGGGGTTGGAGAACGTTTGGCAAAGATATTTTGCCTCACTTACTCAGATTATGGTGAATGGAAAGAAGGCTGTTGACAGAGCACACACAGTCATGGTCAGGCCAGCCAGGTCGTCTGCTGAGATACCTGCATCAAACACAGGCATAGGAAGGGGAGTGCTGCTGGTTGTTGCCTCTGAGATCTGCCTGAGGAGCAGGGTGTGCCAATCCACAGTGACTGACCAGGCGTATGACTGCACGTATGTATGGTCAGAGGCAGTGATGTGCATGCTGAGACAGGAGCAGGTTGTGAAACTACTTGGTGACAACAAAGTAAAACAATTTTTGTGTACAAATGCCTGCCTTTATTTGAACTGTTAAAGCCCAAACAAAAAAAAAACAAGTGGATTTTATGTGTCAACCAGTTTTTGCTGCAGGGTTGCTGAGTACACACAACAGCTTCAGGCTTGCTTTCTCTGAAGCCACTCTGAAAGCAGCAGAGCCGTCTGTATATGAAAAACACTGACCAAACTCCCCTCCACATGGGTACGAGTGGTGACACTGTACTCATCACCAAGAGCTAATGAAGCCAGCGAGCCGCACAAGTGCCGAGTATGATCCGTCGCATTGAAGGGACGCTGAACCGACCCGCCCTCGGACAGTGCGCGGTGAAACCGTGATCAACCCGCACACACGACCATTGAGACAGAAAACCAGTGCGCACTTTCATTTTGCAGGCGCGCACGGAATTTATTGATGGGAATCTCAAACTCAATTTGCGACTCAGTCAGAAACAATCGACCTGCCACCATGTGAAGTCAACGGATGTACATGGAGGTGACTGCTGCGTCTGACAGTCGGATGGCCCAGCACTGCATGTCTCAAGTGCTGAGCGAGAAGACGGGGATTTTTGGATTTGTACGAGAATTACGTCTCGCTCACGTGTCTGTGCTGACTCGGAAAGCAATATTTTTTGCTTTTGAATCTGGCCTGTTTTTGGTCTCGTTGTGGAGTAACCTGCAACGAAATTGTTGTCGAAACGGCAACAGCAAATTTCGCACCAAACGCTTCCGAAAAGCAACCGTCTTGTTCTTCTGGCACCTCAGAGGGAAAATTTCTCACTTCACAGTGAAGGGAAACAAAAACTTACAGCTAAATGCCAACTACTGCATTGCCTTACGTGTACTGCACACAGAGGTCGATTCAGCGAAAGGCTCGTGTGTAGATTCGTTTGAGATCCAGTTCGTTGTCGTTGAAACACAGCAGACCTTTACAAGTTTTTGTGAAGAAATATTGCAAAAGAAAATGATGCCATCCTTGTGATGTTTGCTGGAACCGTTTAATGAGTGGACACCTGGAGTAGAAACTTTTTGCCACTGCTGACAAAACAGCATTTGATCGCTACCATGTGCCAAACAAGTCGACACCACGGAAGTGAGCTGATTTTTTGGTTGTCTTCAAGCACATGTGCGAAAACAGATTGGTCTGGGAGAGAAGCGACCCATTGAAGTGAAGGTTCATACCGCGGCTGGGAGAAGACCTAATACCGCCGTGACAACGAGATTTTTCCATTTCCATCTTCATGCTATCGCCATAGAAACTGTTATGATATTCATGCAAATATCAGTGTTGTCTGAGTCTCTTCTGTCTGCGCTCTGCTGCTTGCTGCTTGCTGTCAGCGATCTCACACTGCACATGTGCTTGCTGCAGCCTGCCATAGCTCCAGTGGAAGTCCCAAACTTCTCGGAAACCTTTCTGTGCCGTCGTTTTCAACAGTTTTATCCAAGGCCTCACTTTCACAGGCTGTGATGGCGTTGCAACGGGTGCGAATGAGACAAACTCTTGTTTTGCATCTCTCCGGCATCAAAGAGAGTTGTGCGTTGAGGGAAGACAAACATTTCGAGCGCACAAGCACGAAGACTTCACATTGGTTTGCTCTTCGTTGCTGCACCAATTTGAACAAGAAAACCGGTACACTGTCGTGCAAGCAAAAGGTCTGAATTACACGGCGAGTTTTCGACATTGGGACCAAAAAGCATGCGCTGTGCCAGACAAAGGGAGAGTCAAGCAACCAAACGATGCCGCAATGTTTCGGATCACACCAGACAGCACGACGCAAAGGACAGGGACACCTGGAAGGGCCTCGTTTTGTCTCCTCTGGATGCACCCGCGCTTCCATGTCGTCCTGGGGCGTGTCCACAGTGCAGAAGGAGCAATTTTGAAGATGAATTCAAAAGCCAACACACACAAAGGAGCAAAGACTTTTTCAGGGCGAGCTGATGAGTTTGCTTGAAAGTGTTTGAAGACGTGAAGTGTTTGAAGGCAATTTTCCTTTAATAACCCTCTGAGCACACAAGAACACGCAAAAACGGAAGACAAAAGGAAAATCCATGTCTTTGCTGTCAATAGAATTGCTTTGAAAAGATCGAACGAGGCCCACGTCTCGAGTGTGCTGTCACTTATGTGGCTCCGTCGAACCGTGGGCAATCAAACGAATCCAACCTACTGTTGTGTGTGTTTCAAGAAAAAAATGTTTGTCCACTTCTTGACGTGATCTGTTCAGTCAGCACTTGTTTACTGCCCAGCTGTCAAGCTGTGATTGGCACAAAAGCGTACGCATGTTTTGACACAAAGGAGAGAGAGACAGACAGACAGACAGACAGACAGAGACTTGTAAAGAGACAGACACAGAGAGATGCACCTTTCAGATGCCGCTATTTTGACAGGCTGTATCAAAAATGAGCCAATGAAAGGTCACTCCAGTTTGCGGCGTCAGTGAGAAACTTGCGCGGGTTTGAACACAGGTCTCCTCGTGTTGGTTGCACACACAAAGCCTCGAACACGAACCAACCGTCCTCCTGTCTTCGGGGCGAGTGTAGCATTTCGGGACTTTTGTGTCTCCTGAAGCACAAACTGGTCTGTTCTTGATCCAGCTTGTTTTGTTGAGAATGAATTTGATTCGTAACTTGGAATTGATTATTTGGTGTCGATTGACAAGGCAGCACTTTGACAACACGCGCGATGTTTTGTTTGCTGACTCTGTCGTGACTTCAGCTGAAGCAGTATTACGCTTCGGTTCAGTTCAGCTGGGATGAGCTTCAGTTCGTTGACAGTGCGAACTGTTATTGCCTGGCGGTATTTATGATTTCCATTTTCTAATATTTTGTCCTCGCCCGCATGTGCGATCCTGACGGTGGATACCTATATCACATCTGAACATCGCATCGGGAATCCGCTGTTCCGAGAAGAGCTGTATTGAACCACCCGCATAAGCATCAGCAGCGTAATGTGTAATTCGAATAAAATTGAGTGATCTTTTGGCTCCGGACGCGACGGCGTGTTGGGCAGAGACGACAACCCTCAGTGAGTTCCTTTTTGCGACAAAAAATTGAAGAATTGTGTGGCTTTCCAAAACAAATTGGAAGATACCGGACCAGACTTGATCACAACGCACGTTTATGCAATCTGCTGCATTGTGCTTGGGCGCAAATGAACTTCTTGCGCAAAATATGTCTAAAATGGACGTCGCGGCGATTTGAGGGGCTTTCTCCTTCCCCGATGATGTCAAAATGTAGGGTTGTACGTTCTGAAACTGAGTCTCTCAGGAGCCTCTATTGCACTCATTTTGTACACGAGGCATGTCCCAAAATAACGTGTGTCGGCCCCGCTGTGATTCGTATGGTGCAGGAACAGGACAAAGGAGTACATGGCCTTCTTCCTCAGTATCCCTTCTGATTTTTGTTTGGTGTGACCATCCTATTCTCAAGTACCCAAAAAAGGCCACTTTGTTGCAAGTTTTCTGTTGTGTAACTGTTTTCTCAAGCTAAATATTCTGTAATCATATTCAGTTGCAGCCAAAAAGCTTCTTTTGGTTAGCTTTCAAGCGGTTATTGCTTAATTCCATTGTTGACTCTATTTGGTAAACTCACTGTTATTGGTTTACAAATCTGCATTAAATTTGTTCAGAAACAAAAGGTACCTGACAGAGAATCCTTCCTTGAAAGAAAAATATATCTTCAAGAAGACAACTTTGAGATTTTCTGAAACGTTGGAAAAGAACCAGAAAATAAAATAGTTTAGTTGACACTTTCAAGATTACTAAACATCACAATATCATCACTAAATGAGCAAAAAAACACAAAAAAAACCTCACAAAGAACAATTTGTTTGATTTGACATAACAGAAATGAATAAAAAAAACAGTCAACAAAAAGTCAAGCCAAGAAAATATGTCTCATTTTTAAACACTTTGTTGATGAAGATATTTTCTTTCTTTGCAGATAAAGATTGATCCGTTGCCAAATGATATATATGTGTGCGCACATTTGTCCATTTCCTAGCTCATGCAAACCACAGCGGAGTGACATACATTATTTTGGGACATGCCTTGTTCAACACTCAAAGGAATGGAAATTTATACAAACAAATCAACCCGACTCTATTCCAAAATATCCATTTTTGAATAGTTTCATAAAGTCTCAAATTTACAGGTCTCACTTTTCATTGAAAGATGCACCCAAAAAATACTAAAATTCATAAAAATAAAAAATCTAACAATTTCATGCCTACTTACAGGCAAATAAACTCAACTCTTTCCCAAATAACCATTCTGAATATTTTCACAAAATCTTATATTTCAACCCTACTTTTGACCTGACCTGAAAACCATGCAAAAAATATTGTAAATCAAATACTGTATGCTTCCACTCAAACACCCAACAAAAATACTACATTTCATCAATGTACTTTTTCACCAAATATTTGTACATTCTAAAATATGGAGTGATTTGTATCACCAAAACCTAAATTTTCAACCCCTCCCAATTTGAAATTTTTGACCTGAAGAACCCAAAACTTCAAACTTCACATTTGTCTTCCTTGTGCATAATCTTCAACCTAAATTGAACCAAAAAAGCCCAAAAGATCCAAAATTAACCCATATTTTTAATATGGAACTGCTGTACACTGGTTTATGCTCTCACTTACCATAGGTTTGTTTTGGGCGCCCTGTTTGTGTCGCCCAAAATTGAGCGACCTTCAACATGGTGCAACCTCCTCAAATCACATAAAAAGGAGAACTCAAACCCATCTGGATGCCAGTTACCTCACAGGGCGTGTACCATGGCATACTTCTCCTTCAGACTGTCAGGATTAATTTCTGTAAATTCAGTCAGGCAAAAGGACTTGTTCACAGAATTTGCTTCCACTCTGTGCTCTTCAAAATCCCAACAAATGGAAAGATCTTGTCAGGGATTTCAGGCGACGCAGTTTGCTTTATGAAGAAGCTGCCGCAACAGTTATCAATACAGAAAGACCTGTGATTCAATCAAACTGGAATCCAATCGATATGCTAGCCGACGGAGGTACCGGTACTTGGTTATCTGACCACGTGGACACGTGGTCGACTTTTCTCGCGCATCATTCGTGAAGGCCTCACAGAACAGGTGGGTGTCTACCTGTCGCTCTTTTTCAAAGCTTGTTTGAATTCGTCATCCATGGAACAAACGGCACATAATTGTCGCCCTTTGCTTTTCATCGGAACTGTCTCCTTTTGCAATTCGGGAGACCCACTCTGTAGGGAGTTCATGAAATGAATCGGTTTGTTCGTCGCGTTGTTGACTCCACCCTGCAAAGACGCAATGAACATGTTTCCTGATATCTTGTGTCCTCTTTGCCACAAACGACACACACTAACGCAACGGTGACTTGTTTGGTTGACTACTTTGGCTCAACATTGAACTTTCAGTCGTAGATACTTGCAAGGACTTTGAGAGACGCTACAGACCAAGGGCGAGGACAATCTCAGGAAATTTTGTGAAAAAGGTTGAGCGTATTCTCCCTTTCAGAGAAACTCGTCTTTGTGGAGTAAATTCAGCAAAAGCTTTTTCCTCATAAAAAGATCGAAAGCAGTGGCATCGGCCAAGATTTTCCTGGTCGATAAGAGAAGCCCTTGTCCAGTCAATATACCCAGTGAATCACCTTTCGTTCCGAGATGCAATTTTTGCCTCCATTCTGAGCCTCGTGGGCAAATGTGGCATCCAACGAGGGAGTACAAGGCTTGGTCATTTGGCTTCATTCTACAAACTTCAGTTTTACTTGGTGCAGTAATCATTGCAACTTGAGTTTGTCTATTCCAGGTCCAGTCACCAAAATGACGCAGTGCAGTTTGTCTTGCCGGCTGTGTTTGATTGTCCAGAGATGCCCGTGTCAATCGTTTTCCTCTGCGACCAAACAAGGCTATTTTGTCAAAATTGTCTCATTGCCGGTGCACCCACTTTCTCCACAGCTTTGCAAGAGAAAGTTTTATATCAGCCACTGAACGCAATAACTGCATAAACGCACTCCCATCTGGGGATCAATGGAAAATCTGCTGAGGAAGCAACGCACAAAGCAAGCTGATGTGGCTCTTAAAGCTGTGATGGAAGTGCGGAATCATTTGCCAATCTCAATCAAGTTCTTACAATGTGAATTCATTCTGCGGAAAAATCCTTGTCTGCCTGTGCGAGTTCGTCCCGACATTCAAGTCACTGGCAAAGCAACCCTTCAGGATCAGTTACCGGTTGAAATGAAGCGGAGAAAAGGGACCAAACACCAGCCATGGTGATTGCAACAATCAATTCAAGTTCAGGAAAAATACCGAGCAGAGTCAGAGTCAGGCCGTACAAACTTCTTCTCTGCCTTTCCTTGTTGAGGTCACCAACACAAACTGAGACTCCAATTCCACTTTGATGCTACATCTCCTAACTGTACTGGACGTGTGATTTGTTGCCTTTGATTACGGCCAGATAGAAACGCTCAAGCGTTGCGACGAAAGTTGTGAAATCCGGTTTCTGCGTGTGAACCGCACCGTCCACTGAGGTGGAACGCGTTTGGCATGGGACTTCCCGTGAGCACTCGTGAGTCTGAACACTGCACGCGTCTTTGGCCGTGGCTTCCTCAGAAATCTTTATCACTGTTACGTTGGTGTTGTAGGAAACACTCTGAAAGTCATCTTCTGTCCTCATCGTCGGTTCCATTGTGTCCGTCCGCAACGAACGCTTTCAATGTTTACACGTGACCTTTCTGTTCCTCTTGAGAGGCATGTTTCAAAGTAAAACCAACCAACCTCCTGCGTGGCTGACACATGTACACTTGTCTTCGCTGTGGTCTGAGATGAAGACCTCTGAGAGAAACACAACAACGGAGACCAGCTCGACACCACAGAAACAAAAATGGCTTTCTTCAGCGAAGTTTCTCCTTCATGATCTCATGTCTTCGTCTCTTCCATGCTTGTCCTTGTAGCCTGAGCCTTCTTGAGTCAAGGAGCATCGTCTTTTGCTGCAACCAGGATTCGCCATTCAAACATTGAAACGGGCCAGGCAGAAAGTGTTGATTCAAGATCCGGTGTGCATTTTTCCCGGTTGGTCAACTATTTTCCTGGTGAGGGCCATTTCCCCACGTGTTGTGCCAATCCTTGCTTGTGAAACGAACAAACCGGGAATTCGCATGGAAGAAGTTCGAACAACCCGAGGAGGAGTGTTTCTTCAGTGGACAGTTTGGAATTTTCCGTTGTTGCGTCCGTGCTCTTCTTGACGATGTCTCCATGGCTGTTGCTTTGAGAGTGCGCGCCCAGCGGAGCCGGCTCGGGACATTATGTGCAGCCTGACACGAATACCAGCACAGAGGATTTATTAACCAAACATAAAGAGACCGAAGCCAGGCCTACGAGCCGAAATTGAACTGTCAACAGTGTGAAAGCGATTTCACTCACTCAACAAAAACTGACGAAGGCCTCGGATTTGAAACTTTTCACCACACGAAGCCGTGTGGTACAAGACGGCGACTTCGTGCCTCAAGCACCTCGTCTTTTCGAGCAACTGAACTTCTTCAAGCAGAAAAGAAACGTACTCATGTTTCTGTCTGCAGCAGATGGTTTCAACAGTGCACTCTGCGAGGTGTCTGAATGACACTTGGTACGAACCCATTTTGCAGAACTGCAAGTCATTCACCAGAAATATTGCCAATTTCTTGCAGTTTGGCGAAGGTACTGGACTCCATGCTCAAAGAGAAGAAAACATCAAGTGCTGAACATTTGAAGCATTTTGAATGACGAATGTCTTCCAGTTGCATTGTGATTCCTGTTTCTCAGGTTTTACACTGTCGAGATTCCCACAGCAGCCAATTCTATGAGGAATGTTATTCTGAAGCCATGCGTCTCACACTGCACAAAGAGGGTCTCGAAAAGTCGTTTTTGTCACGTGAGGACCGATCTCTGCCACGATATGAGTACATACGACAGGTTTTGTGGTCGTAGAGTTCAAGAAGAAATGAGATGAACTCCGTGAATGTTACGGAATTTCTGTAGCACAAACCAATTGGAAAGAAAACTTGAAGCCAAGTTCATACTCAAACTGTGATCACTGATGGCAACTCGCTGTCGGATAGTCCGTCACCATCCATCACAGTGTCACGCAGGGTTTGAGTCTGTTCAATGAGGCACTGTCGCTTTGTCAATGGGACGCTTGTAAGTCTGGGATCTGACAGGAATCTGGTGTTTGGACGATTAGCCGTCAGAGAGAACAGCGAGAATTGGAGTCGTGAACCGCCGGTCGATGACGCGAGCTCGAGCAGCAGGTTCCTCCAAGACGGGGCCGCTGCGAGGAGGAGTCCCTCTATTGGTTGTCTCTGGGAAATTGAGGCCAAAAGCATGAAGACAAGCCACTTACGTATTTCCCCTGATTGTGAAACAGCCTCACTTGCTTCCCACTTGGACCACAGCACGTTGATTGTGATGGTTATGGCCGTTGAAAATTCGTTGAAGTGCCAGGAGTTTGCGTTGAACAATTATTTCTTGAAACTGTTTGAAAACGGACTTTGCTTACACTGCAACATGGTCACATTCGGAGTGATGCTGGTATCATCTGGCAGAACGCAGGGATCTCACAGCTGTCCGGGTACTTTGCCATGCTGAGCGTTCCTCCTTGGACCATTTTGCAGCGCGAGACGACGGTTGGGAGACGTGCACTCATCCTTATTGATTCGTCTGTGGTTCCGGGGCACTCTTCAGATACAGAATCTTTGCCTGATATAGCCTGCTGGTTGGCTTGTCTCCTGGCGTACTCACTGAAACACTTCCAAGCTCGGAAGTCACACGAAGCACCTTTGTCGTAACAGAAAGTATCATCTCAGGAAATGAGACAGATCTCAGGCGACGGATGACACACCGACCTGTTTCGAGAACGTCAGCCACCAAAGATCTGCTGGAACGTGATTTGTGAAGGATGACACAGCTGCATCGCTTTATTGCAGACAAATTGATCGCTACAGGAAGCACGACTTTTGAAAGGTCTGTCCCATGAAGAAGCAGCGGTGTCCCGCAGAACTCTAAATGGGATGGACGAGGAAAGCCAGACAGGGTGCAGGAGAGCGACTCGCGTTTTTGTGCACGTGACGAAGCCAACACGCCTGTTGTGTTGTTCGTTGCGATATCTTCCGTTGGACGAGTTTTGAATTCGAAGATCTGGATTCTCATTGGTCTGAAAGGCACACCTGTGGAGAGACAGGACGCTGCACTCGATACGTCTCAAGTCAATTTCAGGTCGGACTTTTCCGCAAGCAAATGCAGTCGCTGGTCTTTTCACAGTGTGTGAAACGGCACGTACTCGTACTCGTATGTGCGTCCAGTGGTGTCAGCAATTGAGAATCACATCAGACGCAAAGACAGTCAAATAGGACAGGCAGCTGCGAAAGGGCTGCCCAAGATGTTTCGTCAATACGAGCAAGCTGTGCAACACAAATTGCTCTTTCACGACCCAAGATCGAAAGGTGAATGTGTGATGCGCGAGTCCTGTTGTGTTGCTGATTGTTGGTCACGTCGTACCAGCGTACCTTTTCACAGGTTGCCCTTCGTCAGCTGAGTTCGGGAGATCCTGTAGCTGGTAACAACTGCAGAAAATGTGGAGAGAACTTTCCACGATTCCCTTCCCTTTCAGGCGATCTGAACGTTGCCAACATCCGCTGGCTACAAAGAAGGAGAAATGGGCAGCCTGGAAAACATTACTCAATCCAGTCGAAAGTGAAAATCTTGCACACACGCTGTGAGCCAGGGTTTTGGCACAAACTTGTGGTTCGGTGGGCTTTTTGTTGTGTTCCCGATATGAAAAGAACAACACAAAACATTAAAAAAATGTTTAGAGCCAAAAAGTCAAAGTGGCTTTTGGACTTTGTTTTTTGTTTTTGTTCTGTGGGCTTCCAAGGAAAGTAGGTGATGGGTTCATTTGGTGAAATACTGGATTTTAGGATGCTGACATTGAAAGTTTTGTTTTTGAATTTTGCTCGTTCACATCAAATGGACACCACAGTACCAAATGTGAAAGGGAACTTCCAAAACTGTTTTGGGACATCCTGTTTTCCAACAACTCTCTCACACGAGCAACACGAAGTTGTTTCAGAACACAGTGAGTGCGACCACCAACATAATTGTGATCCAAACATTAATATTAAAACTGACACAAATGATCACAGCTGTAAAACACATTTTCCAATTTACAAGATCTGAAGACAAAAATGATCATCATCTGTTTCATCGAAAAATCCACAATTAGCCTTGAAACATTCCAAATAGGTGTGCAAGGGTCACTTTGCAAACTTCAAATTTTCCACAAAATTTCTTTCGTTTGACTTTTACCCCCACAACTATGCTCAACACGAAGTATGCCCAAGACAAAATTTGCAGCCAATTTCCCCTTTTCAACCCTCAACTTCTTCTGCGTCACCAGATCTAATTTGTGGACAAAGTCAAAACTTTCAGTTCCAGCCAACTGAAGTGAAAAACAACTAGATGTTGCCCGCAACTCAATATAGGCCGATTGATGCATTCCAAGGGCGAGAAGAGTGTTCCAAGGGCACATACAGTTGCAAGAAATGTTCACTAATTGCTATGTAGCATCATAACCATGCATTTCTGTGCCTCACATGGACTACTGTGTAAAATCACCAAACTGGCGGCCATCTTGGATGACCTACTTCTCCCAAAAACATCCAGGTAATCTGGCATGAAGTTTGGGAACATGTTTGAGTTGTTTCCAGGTGGCCACATCCCTTCACAGTGGCCAGAAATGGCATTTTTTAGAAAAACATCCAAGATTGCCACCAAATCATGTGACCTACATCCTGACAATTCAAAATAACTCAGAATGACCAAAGGAATTATCCCTGAAAGTTTGATTGAAATTGAAGCATTCCCTGCTGAGTTGCAATTGTCTGTATTTTTGGCAGCCATTTTGAATATGTTAATCAGGTCACTAAGCTAAAAATGCAACAGGTGTTGATGGCCTTTAGAGAAGAGCCCCCCACTATGGGGCAGAGATAATGAGGGCGGGAAGGCCTCTGATTGGTCTAGAATTCAAAATCCAGCCTGCTGATTGGTCTAGAGGCCAAGTGCCCCATAGTGGGAACAAAGGAAAATAACGGTCATTTCTTTTGTTATGCAAATGAGGGACAGGTGTTTTTGGATGCGCTCATGCATATTAATGAGCTATGCCCATATATGGTCATGATGCCCAAATAAGGGAGGACAGGTTACTACATGAATGGGAACGATAGTCACAT
>JAAUXT010145794.1_pt1 | contig 13341 bp, 23 predicted proteins | sample 7278171 | NCBI WGS metagenome assembly JAAUXT01 (sample SAMN14350112, study PRJNA611818) | marine sediment metagenome | isolation source: surface marine sediment (1.8m) | place: French Polynesia: Moorea | collected 2018-08
CCCCCCCCCCCCCACCCCCCCCCCCCCCCCACCCCCCCCCATTTTTCATATCAACGTCTTTCTGCGAGCTCATCACACCGACCAACAATGTTTGCCCACTCGACGCCCTTCCGTTGTCCCGAGTTTGGGCTTCCCCTGCTGTTCCCATTATTTCCGTCACCCCCCCAAAACCGGATTGTTTCGTTTAACCCCCCCCCCCCCCCCCCCCACCTTTCATCTTGTTTCAACGAGGCTGCACATTTTTTCCTGTTTCCGTTTTTCATGAAGTTTGACGGTGCGTGCTTCCTCCCCTGCAGAAAACATCTTCTTGGTTTCAACCTCGCTGTGCTTTGATGACTCGTTATCTTGTTCCCGTGCCCCTCCCCTTCGTTGCAACATGTTGAAATGGAAAATAGTACAGCAGTACATTTTGGCGGCTGGGCACGTGTCTGCACTGCTGAGCGTTCTTGTTTCTTCCCCTGTGAACAGGACAGCTTCGTGGTGCGGACCTTCAGCGTGAGCCCGGTCTGCAACCCGATGCCGCTCGTCAACGAGATCCCGCTCAAGCTGGCGCGCAAGTGCATGGACGTGTTCGGCGTGGCCACGTTCGACGCCGAGACCGACATCCACACCATCAGTACGTACCACTACAGTGACTTCAAGGGCTTTTCGTTGAGTCATCACTTGGGCATTGCGTTCTTAGTTTTACTTGATAGCGGCATAGAACGCAGGACGCCCAATGGCGAATTTGTCCTGCGCAAGAATGAAGCCATTTCAATTGGTTTTGCCTGTTGCGGAACAAAATTGATCAGAAATGTCTGGTGACCTACTTCCGCATTCCGCAGTGGGTATTGTTGTTGAAAAGATCGTCAGTCGTCGCAAAACACACATACCTTCGCTTCCGCATGATCTTTACAGAGAAATTGCATCTGCTGTTTTCCACACCTGTGTTCTTTTTGTGCTTCAGATCTGGGTGTTGACGAGGACTCTGTGTCCATCGGCGCAGGGAAAGACTTCGCCCTCGTTAGAACAGCGAGCGGAAAGGTTGGTCATGTTGAGCTTCACAATTGAACCCAATTCTCCTGACGCCGGTTGTGTGAATCTCCCCTCGCCTGTTCTCGTGCGCTTTCTTCAGGTTTCCCTTAAGATCCAGAACCACAATGTCAGTGGTGTGAATTTCCTCAGGTTCCTTTGTGCCAGAACCGCGTGCCTTGACAATCAATGTCAGTGAATTTTCTCCCCTATGTTCTGCAGATCCTATACACGGGCAAATCTCAGGCGCTGGGCATCAAGCAGGGCGGTCCGGCCGGCGGGAAGTGGGCGGAGCTGCCCATCACCAAGTCGCCCAAGGTGGTTCAGTTCTCGGTCGGCCACGAGGGGCAGCACTCGCTGCTGGTCGCTGACGACGGCAGCGTCTTCTTCGTCGGGTTGGACCGGCGCGGGGAGGGCGGCGACGGCGGACTGTGTGAGTTTGATGAACTTCCGGGCTGGATGGCGGGAAACAGTGAGAGAGTAACAGTGTGAGAGTCATGAATGCTGAAGCATTATGTGAGGGAGAACCAACCAAAAATGTATTTAAGCTTCATACTTCGTGCCCAAATTTCAAGTGTCCTGTACAACTGTGCAGTTTCGCAGTGACTCCAGGGCAGGGCAGGACGAGACGAGCAAGATCCGTTTGTGATGTTTCGTTGCTGCATTGGCATTGCCACAAAAATGTCCGTCCAGCAAAGGAAGAAATACGGCGTCTCTCTCCAGCTGCTTTCGGACCTGTTGTCACTTTCACGCGCTGAAAATCTCACTGTTTCTAACAGCGAAGGGAAGACGCCAGCCGAAGCCTGTGAAGCCGAAGAAGATGATCCGGCTGGAGGGGAAGAACATCGTGTCGTCGGCGTGTAACAGCGGCACGAGTGCGCTCGTGTCCAAGGACGGAGAGCTCTTCATCTTCGGGAAGGACAACGCGCATTGCGACCACAACACCGGTGAGACCCGCGTGGAGAGGGGGAACCCAAGATTTTGGCCCGAAGGGCGACCTCTACTTTGATAACGTGACAAAATGGAAACTATTGTACTTGTGGCGCAAGAGTGAGGAGAGTTTGGGAGCCTGGGTGGGTTCTATTCCCACTGCCCCTGAAGACTTTCTGCACAGGTTCAGACAAGATGATGTGAGGCGCCACTCACGTGCCTCCATCACTGTGACTTCAACGAAACAAAATGAACGCGCTCTTTTTTTACTGCTCGCTGATTGGTTACACTGCCGTCTCTCTTGCAGGTCACGTGACGGATCTGAAGGACACCGTCGTGACGCAGGTGTCGCTCGGCAAGGCGCACGCCGTCGTGCTCAGCAGCAAGGGTCACGTGTTCACGTTCGGGATCAACAACAAGGGGCAGTGCGGCCGCGAGTACGTGCCGGGAGGCGCGCGCGAACGTGAGTTTCAAGGACTCGTGTCCTTCCCTGTAGGCATTCTAGTTTTCAGCAGAGTTATGGAGTGTCTTTGACTGAGGAGCGTCGCAAAGCAAGCTCCCCCTGTAGGCATTCTAGTTTTCAGCAGAGTTATGGAGTGTTTTTGACTGAGGAGCGTCGCAAAGCAAGCTCCTGCATGCCGTCTTCACCCGTGAAAAAGTCATTTTTGCCCGAAAATTTACCGTCGAAGCAAGGGATGGAACAAAGACAAAGCACGTGAATCCACCCTTTCATGTGGGACCGTCGCACCAGGAAAAAGGCAAAGTTAGTGTGTGCCTTGTGCTAAATGCAACTGGTACACAAGTGATTCTGGTTTACGCATCCAAGCGCATGGAACTGCACATCAATCTCAAACAGTAAACCGGTTTCTAACCCTGCTGGCTTCCTGTAACTGCAGTGAGCAACACGGTTGTGATGGCGGACGAGGAAGAGGATTGCGGCGCGGTGGACGACGAGCTCATGTGCGCGCCGGGCAAGCACAAGTGGAAGCAGGACCAGTGCATGGTGTGCACGAGCTGCGGGGAGTGCTCCGGCTACGGCTCGAGCTGCGTCAACAGCGGCATGGACCCGCGCAACCCCGGAATGTGAGTCAACGTGGTTGATTCCCCCCCCCCTCCTCCCCCAAGGGAACTAGCTCAAGTTGGGTTTCCGGGTAAACCAATGAAAAAAAATGGACAATTATTTTCAACTTCTGGTTTCATTTCGAATCTCGCTGCCTGTTTGTTTCAGGCGCGGGCTCGTTGATCTTTGATATCTCTTGTTTGAATGACCCATTCTTGGACTGGAGTGATCCAAGAAGGCCGCCACTCAGGCTATCCACGTGTCTGCACTGACAGGCGTTCTTGTTTGTTCCCGCAGGCCGTGCGGGTGCGGGTCCGGGGACTCGGGCTGCAGTGACTGCGGCGTGTGCCGCACGTGCGCCGGGGAGCTGGGGCCCGACCAGGACCGCCTCCCCGAGGCCGCCAATGGCCGGATCCTCGAGATGCTGGCGCGGACCAAGGAGATGATCCCGCTCGACATTCTCTTCTGTGAGTTGAGCCATAATGGGCGCGTTCGTTTTTTGCACACTCCCCATGTGAGTCGAGTCGCTTTGGGCGCGTTCGAACAACACGTGTTCTCTTCTGTGGGTCTGGTGGCGTTGGGCTCGTTCTTTTGTCATGCTACTTGTGCTGGTCGAATCGCGTTTGAGCGTGTTCGTTTGTGCTCGGAGAACAATCCTCGTGTGCTGCAGCTGAAGAGGTTGAGTGTGCAAGAAGTGGCAGAATGGGTTGGGTGTCAGGGGCAAGAGAAGCCAAGTGCCGTCATTGCTGGGTTGCGTTCGACTCTGTGTTGTTATGTTTGAATTCCTCACAAAAGGAAGTTTGTTTGCAGCGGGGCAGCAGGGAGCGCGCGACATCGACCAACTACTGCAGGTCGGAGGCAGCAGGCGCAACCGAGCACGTCTCAAGAACAAGGCCAGGCTCAAAGGTATTGCAGGGTAGGGGAGTCACAAGGCCAGGCTCAAAGGTACTGCAGGGTGGGGGAGTCACAAGGCCAGGCTCAAAGGTACTGCAGGGTGGGGGAGTCACAAGGCCAGGCTCAAAGGTACTGCAGGGTGGGGGAGACACAAGGCCAGGCTCAAAGGTATTGCAGGGTGGGGGAGTCACAAGGCCAGGCTCAAAGGTTCTGCGGGGTGGGGAGAAGTATGAGCCTCACAGGATAAAGAAGAAAGTTTGCATTTCATGCCTTCTATTCCTGGCCAATGTCGACTGGCTTGTGTGACGAGACCAGGGTCCAATGTTCTTCTGGGGAGGGAGTGACGAAAATTTTGTCTGCAAAGATTCAGGGAGGGGCCATTTGGAGACCTAAATCACAGAACAGAGTCTCCCGAGTTCTCCCTGTACCACCACACTGTTTCGCTGATAAATGGCTGTTATTCTGCAGTTGCAGCAGCGAACGCGGACGCAGCGAACAACAGCGACCACGAGCAGGACAGCGCGGCGAAGCTGGTGAGCCTGGCGCCGGGGCGGCTCGAGCTGCCGGACCGGGACAACGTGCCCGTCGTGCAGATCGCCTGCGGCCTGCAGCACACAGGTGCGTCCGTCTAGTGCCCGACGTGAGGGGTTTCCCTGGGGAATTCCGTAATCTCGCTGGAAGGTCACTTCTCGAGAGCATGTAAAAGAGTTTCCTGGTGTTTATTTAGTTCGTGGAAAAGCACTGTTTCCAGAAACACTATTGGAGATTCCCATTCTTGCAAATGCGTGTGGAAATTATGCATTGGTTTGGTGAACGCAAGTGGTGAATATTTTGCATTGCAGTTTTGCTGCTCGACACTGGAGAAGTGTTCACGTTTGGCAGCAACCACTACGGACAGCTCGGACTCGGAGACACCAACATCAGGTACGATGTCATCATCCCAAACCAGGGGCGGATCCAGGGACCGACCCCCAACCCCGACGCTCCCCTTTCAAAAATTGCTAAAAAAAATTCTGTTTTCCAAATTTTTAGGCGCAGCACACAATTCTGTTTTTCGTCACAGACGCACAATACTTTTCCTTCTTGTATGCAAACATTGTCAAACGTGAAGTTGCACCCCATGCTGAAAGTCCACCCCTTGACCCATGATCAAATCCTGGGCCCACCCCTGCGGTCAATGATAGATTCACAGCAGCACACGAATCACACCATTTGACTGGAAACACTTTGCGATTTGCAGAGGCTCCCCGACGAAGGTGCCTGTGAACGGCCACGTGGTACAGGTGGCGGCGGGAGGCTGTCACACGGTGCTGCTCACCAGTACCGGACAGGTCTACACGTTCGGCAGCCAAAAGGTGCGTCCTCCAGGTTCCACGTGAAATTGCAAAATGCGATGGTGTTGATGACAGGTTTGAGAAATGAGGGGAACTCCATGTCCCGTCCCCTTTTCATGCACGAAATTCCTTTCGAGAAATTTTTTCATGGACATAAAAAAACAGGCGTGCACCAACTAGAATGTGAATTCGCAGTTGTTTCAACGGGATCTCAACACCTGAGAATGGGGCCAAACTTTGAGGGTGCGCATTTTCTCCAGAGTGGGCTGACGTGGTCAAAATGCTGAATTATGGTCACATTGCTGATTCCTGTTTTGCGCAGAAAAACCAGCTGGGTCGGCAGGACGACGGGCACAGCGAGAAGTGGGGCCCGTGGTTCGCGCGGCCGGGGCTCGTGCCGGGGATCGGGTCGCGTCACGGTCGCCGTGCCACGTGGATCGGCGCCAGCGGAGACCAGACGTTCCTCCGCATCGACGAGTCCCTCATCAACGCGCACACGCTCGCCAAGTCCAACATCTTCGCCAACAACTCGTGTATTGGTGAGGGACTGTTGTTTTCCAGCACTGACCCCTTGATGTTGTTCAAAACATTTGTGAATTTTCTCAGACAACCAAAGATCAATTGAGTATATCTGCGGCATGAAGTTTTGGACCCTTGCTCTTGGCTTCTCAGATGTAAATGCTCGTTTGTTGTCAGTGGGTCTGAGAAATCCGAGACCCTGGCGTTCTTGGTTGCAAACTAGAGTGACACTCACTCATTCATCTTTAGGACAGCCAGGAAAGAAACAATGATATCCACGAATACCTGTTCAATGCTTGTGAATTGGTTGTCCTGTCACTACGACTGAATGGTTCAGCAGTGTCAAACACAATAGGACAAGGGCGTATCTCTGCACACGTGAAATCACGTCTCCAACGCATATTCTCTCTCAGGACTGATCCCGACTGGCGAGGACGGACTCTCGTCCATCCGCTGCCTCATGATCAACACCAAGGACGGCAGCTGCAAGAGCTTCGCCGGCGCCGGGCAGGCGGCGCTCTACAGCCACAGCGTCTGCCTCGATCCCGTCTTCGACGTGCTCTGGAGGTGCGTGCGTGTGCGCAGCCGCGTGTTGAGGTCACGTGCGAGACCACGTGTGTTGTGTGGCCCAAATGTCAGGGAATAATCATTTTGCCTGTCTCTTCACGCGCAGACACTCGAGAAGATATTTTGGAAGCAATAACTTGTTGAAATTGGATTTTTTTTGGCCACAGCCTGCCAGATCTGCGGATTGTTGTGCATTGCTGTGTCTGCCTGCAAAATTGATAGTGTTGCCACCTAGAAACGTTGCACTGACGGCCTGAGTTGTTGTCACGTGCAATACAGCTGATGATGAACACGTGATTTTGCCCCGAACACGTGGTTTCATCACAAACACGTGTTTGATCCTGAACACGTGTGTTTTGACAGCTACAACGCGGAGCGGGAGGAGATCGGCTGCTACAGCGTCATCAGCTGCGAGGCCCGGAACCTGCAGAGCTTCACCCCGACACTGTGCAACATCCTGAGCCCCGAGCTCGCGCTGCCCGTGCGACCGGCGGCGGCGGCGTCCCGCTCACACACCGCGCTCCACATGCTCGGTGAGTCGACCTCAACAAATCACTGTTTGTTGCGTGGATTCCTTCCCTCAGTAAAGCCAGGATCGGGCCCGGGCCCGCCCTTACTTGATCTGCAATGGTCTCCAGTGTGTTTTGAAAAGGCATAAATAGAGAACGAATGTCCACCTCGTGTTCAAACAAAAGGTGAAATTGCCTTGTTGCGTGTTACCTCGTTCCAGGTACCAGAATTTGTTTTGTTTCCACGCCCTTTTACAGTGGGCACAGTTGACCTGAGTGAGCATTCAGATAAGTTATTGCATTGTGTCCTTTGAACTCGTTGTGGATATAGAGTGAATATTTCGCAGCTGCCCTGGACACGTTGACGAGCGCGCAGCAGCTGAGTCTGACGGTTTACGAGGAGGAGAAGGAGAAGCAGAACACGCACAAAATCTACACCAAGGAGGATTTCAACGTCGTCAACAGATTCGAAAGTACGTCTCTTGTTTGAAGTGCTCGAGGAACTTGCAAAACGTGCAAACAGTGACGGAAACTATCTGCAGGAATTTCGCGCGAATGAAGAGATTGACGAGGCATTGTGTGTGTGTGTGTGTGTGTGTGTGTGTGTGTGTGTGTACTTGTGTGTGTGTGTGAACTTGTGTGCGTGATACATGTGTGCTCACGGTTGTGTGTTGCTCAAATGGGGGTTTGCATACATGTGCGCATGCGTGTTTGTGTGCACGTGTGTGTGTGTGTGTGTGTGCACGTCCGTGTGTGTGCGTGCGTGTACGCGTGTGTCACGGCGCACACGTGTTGCTGTCACTCACCATGGACTGGTTCCCGCAGGTCACGGCGGCGGCTGGGGGTACTCGGGCCACTCGATTGAGGCGGTCCGCTTCATGCCGGACACGGACATCCTGCTCGGGGGCTTCGGGCTCTTCGGGGGCCGCGGCGAGTACTTCGGACGGATCAAGATCTTCGAGCTGGGGCCGGAGGGCGGAGACAACGAGACGGACGGAGAGTTGCTGTGCGAGTCGGACGAGACGCCGTACGAGTGTGGAGCCAGGTAGGGTCCAGTCTGTTTGCGTTGAATCTGTTTGGCGTGATTCGCGTTTCGTTGCCATGGGAACAGCTTCTGTGCGACCATGGCAACCATCGTATTAGATTTGTGTCGCCTCAGTTGGGCGCGTAAGTTTATCCATCGCAGAGGTGTTCCTTTGCGACTCGCATTTCGTATCCCTGAGAATTTTGTCTCGCTGGGACAGACCCGCCACCGACGCTGCGGTCACAGGGGGTACGTCGCGCGCCGCGTGAAAATTGCCTTCCCCGTGTAACCATGGCGACAGTTCTCTGTGTGTGTGTCGCAGGGAGAAGTACCCGCTGCTGTTCGAGGAGCCCGTCGCGCTACAGGCGAACCACTGGTACGTGGCGTGGGCGCGCATCTCGGGCCCGAGCTCGGACTGCGGCTCCGGGGGACAGCTCTCCATCACCACCGAGGACCAGTGAGTAGCGCCGCCATGTTGGGCCGTGTTCGATTTCAGCCAGTCGAACATGACCACGCACACGGTAATGTTTTGGACAGGCAAACTGAGCGACAGTGGCCTGATGAAGCTGCTGTTCTCACTCACGTCTCACTCACGCACACGTTGTAAATTGCAGAGTGGTGTTCAAGTTCAAGAGCTCCAAGAAATCCAACAACGGAACGGACGTGAACGCCGGGCAGCTGCCTCAGCTGTTGTACCGGTGAGTGTCCTGGTGTTTCTTGGTCAACAACGTATCCGCGCGTGTCAGGTGTTTGTTTTTTGGTCTGACTTCACCACATTTTCCATGCGCCCTTGTTCCAGAAAACAAGCGTTTTTTCTTGGGAGTTCTTCGTGCGTACAACACAGGAATGGAATGGACTCTTATCTTTGAGAGGAAGTCAGTGATTGGAACTTTTGTTCGCAGGTTGCCGACGCACGAGGGCGGCGGGAGCAGCCGGAAGAACGAGTGTGTGGAGCCGGCGCACATCCTGTGCAGAGACTTCTCCATGACCGTGTCTCCCGTGAGTTCGAGTCGCCTCTCTTTGTGTGTGTGTGTGTGTGTGTGTGTGTGTGTGTGTGTGTGTGTGTGTGTGTGTGTGTGTGTGTGTGCAGGTCTTCCTGTTGAGGCTGTTCCGCTGTGTACTGGAAGAATTGTGCTGAGCTCAAACCTGTTCAGTTTGCGCACACATCTTGAAAATCTTTGCGACTCGTGTCGTGTGAGCGACAATTTATTACGAGGTTCCTTCGATCATGCGTGTGGAGAGCTGTGACTTGACTTTTCACAAATTTTATTACGTTATCCATCAATGCATGGGGCACGCCATGGGAGCTGTGTTGTTGACTCGACTGTTTGTTTCTCTGCGGACAGGAGTGTTTCGAGTTTCTGCTGAAGCTGCTCAACTGGAGCTGGAACACGTTCTGCGCGGCGGCGGAGGACGTGAAGGGGCTGAAGGGGTCGAGTCTCACGGCCGCCGTGCTCGACCTGGAGCGCCTCGTCTACATCTCCACTGCGAGCCTCAGACTCGTGCGCACCTACGTCACCGAGGTCTACCCCAACCAGGGTACGTTCCGCGTCCATGTGGCTGGGGTCTGTCGCAACGCCCATGACAAAAACAGAAACTGATAAAATGTGGTGAGACAACTTGCTGTCAGGTGTAGTGTGAAATTTCAAATGACCCACGCTTTGTATCTCGGCGTTGAAAACTGTTCTGCATGGTATTGTTTGTTGTGGGCGGTGCAGGTTTGGTTCAGTGGGCGTGGGTCAGTGGGCGTGGTCCTGTGGGCATTGCTCAGTGGGCGTCGTTCTGTGGGCGTCGTTCAGTGGGCGTCGTTCAGTGGGCTTGGTCCTTTGGGCGTGGCTCAGTGGGCGATATTCAGCATCTCACGGCGGCGTCACGTTGTGCACCGCAGGCGTCGGGAAGAAGACGCCGTCAGAGACGAGTCGTCTGGCGGAGTGCGTCGGGGACACGCGCAGCCTGCTGTGGAAGATTCTCGCCGACAGTCACCGTAATCTGGCCGCGTGTCACCAACAGGGCGGAAACAACAAGCACTACGTGCCCGAAGAGCTGTCCAAGTTCCAGGTCAGTTGGGCACAGGCAACCAAAAATATGGGGTGGGAACTGTGAGTACTCGGGTGCAGAAGTACCGTGTTCAATTGAGCCCAAAATGCACCGTGTGTAAGAAGCATCCAGATGTTTGAAGAAAATCACACCCCCTCGCAATTCATATCCACGCACAAGCTCGTGTGTTTTGGGTGCACCCTTTCTTTTGAAGCTCTCTTTTGAGAAAATACAGTTGGTCTTACAATGGTGATGACGAACGTCAACTTGACGTGCACAAGTTTCAGTTCAGGGTTTTTTGACTTGAGACCTTCGGCTGAGGTTGTGACGCAAGGGAACTGTGAAAAAGAATTCAAGACTTTCTCCAGTGAATTTGTTGACGTGTTTGCGCTGATTTGCAGAAACTGGCGGAGCGGATCCTGGAGGAGTGCCACCACTCGTTCGTGTCGTGTTTCCACGCCTTCTACCCGACCGGACCCCTCAAGTGGATGTGCCTCTGCGACCTGCTCAGCTTCGAACCTGTGAGTGCGCATGCGTGTGTGTGTGTGTGGTGTGTGTGCGCAGAGGGGTTGGGAGAGAAGTTTTGTCTGTTTGCTGAAGTTATGGGGAATGGAGTGAGTGTTTACGTAAGAAGGGGTGTTGTGGAGAGAGGAAGTGAGGTGTGTGTAGAGCCGGGAGGTGAAAAATTGTCCGTGTGTGCTTGTGTGTGTTCACTGTTGCATGTGTTTGCGTGCTGGATTGATGGAAGAATCTTCAAAGGATTCAGTGAAGTTTTTCGCAGCAACAAAGAACAATCACCACACAACCAAACACGTTTTGGCACTCAGCTGTTGTCAAATTGGTCAAATCACTGACTTGCGTGTTGTGTCACTGACGCATGCGCATTGAGCCTCTGACCTGCGCACTGAGTGACCCGCGATGCGTCGTGATTGCAGAGTCAGACGGACGTGGACGGGTGCAGCCGGCTGCTGGCCGCCGTCATGGAGGCGCTGTGCCACCCGAGCGTCAAGCTCACCTCCATCATGCCCATCAACTGCGAACCCGAGATGCAGCAGCTCCTCAACAAGCAGTACGCCGCAGGTACGGTACGCAGTGGGTGTGGTGTGCAGTGGGTATGGCTCGGCAGTGGGTATGGTATGCAGCGGGCGTGGTGTGCAGTGGTTGTGCGGTACGCGCAGGCACGGTATGCAGTGGGTATGGTATGCAGCGGGTATGGTATGCTGTAGGTAGTGTGCAGTGGGTACCGTATATAGTGGGTACGGTACGCCACAGGCAGGGTACGCTTTCGGTACGGTGTGCCACAGATATGATACGCAGCGGGTGCGGTGTGGCGTGGCAGGTCAACGCCACTGGTGTGGTGGACTGCAGTTACGGTATGCCGCAGATCCAGACTACAGTGGGTACAGTATGCTGCCTGGTATGCCAACGGTTCGCCGCACGTGTGGAACGAGGCAGTTACGGCACCAGAACTGAACATGTCCACTGATGATCCTGTGATTCGAGGTTCGGCGCTGATTCGATGTCAAAAACTTTCAACGATCACAGCACCTTGCTCATCTGAGTGGGCAACGAGAGGGCGCCTCTGTGTTTGACGCGGGTCACGTTTTCTGTGTCTCCCACAGACGACAACACGAACAGCGCTGCGCAGAGTCGCGACGCGTCGCAGTTCCCGCTGCTCGTGACGCACATGACGCAGCGCACCGAGCTAGAGGGCGCCCTCGTCGGCTCCTGGAGCTTCCGGGAGGTGCTCGACAAGCTGCTACTCATCGTCGTCGTGCCCGTGCGACAGACGCTCGTCAAGGTCAGTATCCTTCAAGGTCAACAAGGTCATCAAGGTCGACATCTGGATTCTCGATCCTGAAAGTGATCCGCGCATGACAGAAGTGGCGTGGGCTTGTCCAATCTGGATTTTTTATTCGAAATGGGAGGAGAATGGATTTCTTATAGGACTGAATGTTCACTGTGCATGTGTTTTCTATCTCGCAGGAGGTTCCGATCTACCCGCCTCTGCTCGTGGCCAACACGTGTTCGCTGCTGTCCGCGATCATCAGCGAGCTCTCCGCGTCCGCCACAGGCACCGAGGTACGGCACGGACAAGGGCTGTTTGCACTGTGAGCAAAATGCCACTGACAGGTCGTACCGCGATGCACGAGATGTTGATCCAGCAGTGAAACACACACCCGCAACAAGACGAATCAAACAAGGCCGTTTGCCAACAAAGCAAGTGCGTTTGTGGAAAGATACACTGTCATCACTCATGAATGAGACACACTCATCCCGTGTACAAAACGCCTTCTTGAGCACCCCGTTTTTTTGCGTCCTGTCTATTTGGGGGTCCAAAAATGTTTCCCTGGGTGAATACGGCAGATGATGCTCAGCACAACCCTGCAGACTGACATGACTCTGTATCTCCCGTGCAGACGGACCTGCAGAGCTCGGGGCGCCCCCTGCTGCGGACGCCCAACCGCTTCACGCGCACCAGTCAGGGCGCCTACTGGAACACCGGAAACGGCTCTCCCGACGCCGTCTGCTTCACCGTCGACAAGCCGGGCGTCGTCATCGCCGGCGTCTGCGTCTTCGGCGGCGGCGGGCAGTACGACTACGACCTCGAGCTGCTCGACGATGTGCGTTTCTATCTTGATCCTTGTTGGGCGCGTTCGTTTCTCATGCCCCGCGCATCCTGCGCATTCTATTTTCGTGAACGTGCCCTGTGCACACCGACCTCTTGAGTTGGAGTTTGCGGGTAATGCTCCCAGGGTGCCCCACCTCTCCAGCTGGGGCACTTGGGCTGTGATCCAGTTGCAAAACATGGTGAAGACAGCCACCCCCACCCCCTTTTTAAGCGTGTGGTCCCGAAGGGTGTTACCACACGCTTAGTGTAATCACCATCAGTCTGTATGTCCATCCATATGTGTAAAGTGGGTCTAACCGGGGGGGGGTGGACCCACTTTGGGAAAAATGGCCAGAAATGATCAGTGATGCTCACTGGCCATTTTTCCCAAAGTGGGTCCAACCCCCGCCCCCCGGTTAGACCCACTTTGACACAGACGGACACACATACAGACTGATGGTGATTACACTAAGCGTGTGGTAACACCCTTCGGGACCACACGCTTAAAAATTGTGCCACAGGCGCGCAAGATTTTCATGGTTGAGTGGTAGATTACAACATTTCAAAATGGGACCCACCCCAATGGAGGGGGTCGGGCCTTTGCAGCAAACCTACTGAATCCAGAATCCGCCTCTGCGACTGCCCAGTGTATGAAGCATTCCCAAAAGGACTCCAACATGAGGACATCAGTGTTGGGCCCAAACGAGCAGATATGCTACATGTGCGGATTGTGAGCCCAGCTGCGCAGCAGGAATGCAGATGTGGGACGGAGCGTACGGTGGGGGACCGGGACCACAGGGGGAGGGAGGGAGGGAGGGAGGGAGGGAGGGAGGGAGGGAGGGAGG
>JAAUXT010005996.1_pt1 | contig 13339 bp, 13 predicted proteins | sample 7278171 | NCBI WGS metagenome assembly JAAUXT01 (sample SAMN14350112, study PRJNA611818) | marine sediment metagenome | isolation source: surface marine sediment (1.8m) | place: French Polynesia: Moorea | collected 2018-08
ATCGCATCATCGATGCCCAGTCGAACATGCTCCTGCGCGCGCGCCCACGGCAGGCCCTTGTGCTCCAGCGCATAGCCCATACGCTGACCAATGACGGCGTCGAGGATATCGATAAACACCCCACGCATCTTGCCATCGCTATCGAGCCAGGAGTAGGGCGCATAATTGTCGAAATAAACCACCTGCAAAGGCGCCTTGGTGTCTGCATGGCTCCCCTGCAGCAGGGCCAGGCCCAGGACCAGAGCGGAAATTAATTTATTCATTATTGATTATGAGGCAGGGAAGACAACCCGAGTATAGTTGAGCCGCGGGACAAAACCATGTAACGACCCTGGTTGCCGGTTTCAATACTTTTACTTCCCGCATGCTGCCCACGCTACCGTTCATCCCATTGCTAGCGGTAATTGGCCAAGAAAACGACGTATGGTAGCCCCCTTCATCGTAAGTGACATAAAAAGCGGGAATTTTTAACTATATAAGACAAGAGCTTAACTGGTCCTGAATTCTCGCTGAAAACCCTGCGCTATCAGTGCCTTACTGAATAACTATTCTTACAAAGGGGGATATATGTCACTCCAAGAACTGTATTTGCTGGTACCCAATCCAGTGCTTTCCGGTCTGATCTGGTTTTTCATCATTTCAGCGGTGCTGTACTTTGCCCGCCTGCCGGCGAAGAAATATATCCTGGCGTTTTGCGAGGTGATCCACAATGCCCTGCGCCTGGCCGCGAGGTCGGTGAATTCGGCCGATGCCAGATTACAGGCGCGGAATCGCGAGGTACTGCTGGAAGCCGGTCGTGAAGCTACCGAACGCATCATCGAGCGCGAGTTCGAGCGGGTGGAAAACACCGTCACCAATGACCTGTCGCAATACCCCGCCCTGCAGCGCAAGCTCAGCGAATATATCACCCGCATCGATGAGGATTATCAGCAGAGCACCGAAGTCCCGCCCGATCCGCCGGGCTGGTCCAAGGTGGTCGAATCGGTGGCCAGCATCGGCGGCGAGCAGGATCCGATGGTGGCGCAGATCCTCAAGGACATCCACAAGTCGATGGTCAAGGCCCAGGAAAATGCGATCAATGAACATCGCCGCGCCTGCGCCCAACGCCATAACATCCTGAAGCGGATGATGCCGCAGTGGCGTTCGGTCAAGAAGGTGCTGGGTGAAGTCGACCGCAACATCTCCAGTATTCTCGAACGCGCGGCCAAGATCGGGCGTTACATGCACGACTATGAGGAAATCCTCAAGGGCAGTGACCGGGCCACCCGCATCCTGTCATCCTCGGCCCTGAGCCAGTTTTTTATCTCCGCCTTTGTGCTCGCAATCGCAGTCGGTGGAGCGATGGTCAATTTCACCCTGATCGCCCGGCCGATGGCCGAGATGGTCGGTGGTCAGGATTTCATCGGCAGTTTCAAGGTGTCCGAGATATCCGCCATCGTCATCATCCTGGTCGAGGTATCGATGGGTATCTTCCTGATGGAATCCCTGCGCATCACCCGGTTGTTTCCGGTGATCGGTGCCCTCAATGACAAGCTGCGGGTGCGCATGATCTGGATTACCTTCACCTTTCTGTTCGTGTTGGCCAGTGTCGAAGCCGGCCTGGCGTTTATGCGGGAGATCCTGATGGAAGACGAACTGGCCACCTCGGCGATGTTGCGAAATGAAGACATGAGTGCGATTGCGGCCACCGAATTTGCCTGGATCACGACCTTTGCCCAGATGGGCATGGGTTTCATTCTGCCGTTCGCCCTGGTGTTTGTCGCGATTCCGTTGGAAACCTTTGTTTCCTCAACCCGCACGGTGCTGGGTCTGCTGCTGTCGGGTTTTCTCAGGGCGATCGCGTTTGCCCTGCGCTTCAGCGGCAATATTGTGCGCTATACCGGCAAGGTCGTGGCCAATTTCTATGATCTGCTCATCTTCGGACCGCTATGGCTGGAAAACATGGTCATCAGTAAACCGAAGATGGAATCTGCCTTTCCCGTTCCTTCTGCAAATTCATTGTCAAAGGGTGATGCATGAAACATTCAAATTTCGCAAAATATTTAACCGTTCCTTTATTACTCGCGGCTGGATTTATCGCCGGCTGTTCGGAAAATGCCGGACCGCGGAATACCGGTGTCTACCTGTTGCTGGATACCTCCGGCACCTACACCAAGGAGCTGACCAATGCGCAGAAACTGGTCAATGTGATGCTGGTGAAACTGGAACCGAGCGATTCATTCGCGGTGGCTCGAATCGATACCGGCAGTTTCAGCGAGAAGGATATCATTACCAAGGTGACCTTCAGCGATCGTCCCAGCGAGGCCAATCGGCAGAAACGCCATTTCCGTGAGGCGATGGACAGCTTTGTTGATGGAGTCAAGCCAGCCAAGTTTACCGATATCACCGGCGGGGTGTTGCAGGCGGCGGAATTCTTGAACGAAAAATCCACCGGTAAGAAAACCATCCTGATCTACTCTGATTTAAAAGAAGAGTTACCGAAGGGCTACAACCGGGATATCCCATTTCAGCTCGAAGGCTTTGATGTGGTAGCGCTTAATGTGACCAAGCTGCGCAGTGACAACGTCGATCCGCGTGAATACATGAATCGCCTCGAAGACTGGCAGCGCCGGGTCGAGGAGGGCGGCGGCAGCTGGCGGGTTATCAACGACATGGATCGCCTGGAGAGGATTTTAGAAGGCTGACCTGATCAGACACTGCTGGCTTTACCAGCCAGCGCTCAACACCGAGTCACAACATGCCGGATAGCGATATCCGGCATTTTTGTTGCTGCATGCTGTCAACACAAATTGACTTATTCAGATATAACGAATCATTATCTCGCTTTTCTTGACTCTATTACCGGTGCCTAATAGACTCGCTGGCTGACTGAAGAAATGATTTGTTTAGCGTAGGGGCGCTAATCTGCATGCTTGAAAACTATTTACCCATCCTGATCTTCCTGCTGGTCACGGCAGTCATGGGATCAGTATTCATCATCCTGGGTAAATTGCTGGGACCCTCGCGTCCGGATGCTGAAAAAAACTCCCCCTATGAATGTGGTTTCGAGGCCTTCGAAGACAGCCGCATGAAGTTCGATGTGCGCTACTACCTGGTAGCAATCCTGTTTATCATTTTTGACCTGGAAATAGCCTTCCTGTTTCCCTGGGCCATTGTCCTCGACGAGATCGGTGTATTCGGCCTGCTGGCGATGGCGGTATTCCTCGCGGTGCTGGTGATCGGTTTCATCTACGAGTGGAAGAAGGGAGCGCTGGAATGGGAATAGAAGGTAAATTCGACCAGGGATTTGTCACTACCAGTGCGGATAAGCTGATCAACTGGGCGCGTACCGGTTCGATGTGGCCGATGACCTTTGGCCTGGCCTGTTGTGCGGTGGAAATGATGCAGGCCGGTGCATCGCGCTATGACCTGGACCGCTTCGGTATCCTGTTCCGTCCGAGCCCACGCCAATCCGATGTCATGATCGTCGCCGGTACCCTGGTCAACAAGATGGCCCCGGCCTTACGCAAGGTTTATGACCAGATGGCCGAGCCGCGCTGGGTGATCTCGATGGGTTCCTGTGCCAATGGTGGCGGCTATTATCATTATTCCTACTCGGTGGTGCGCGGCTGTGATCGCGTGGTGCCGGTAGATGTTTATGTGCCGGGCTGTCCGCCGACTGCCGAGGCTCTGTTATACGGCATTCTGCAGTTACAGAACAAGATCAAGCGCACCAATACCATTGCCCGCTAATATGTCCGAAAAACTCACGCAACACGCAGAGGCGCTGCGCAATCATTTTGGCGACAAGTTGGTCAAGCTGGTGGTCGAGCATGCTGAGATCACCATCGAGGTAGCACCCGCTGATCTGCTTCAGCTGTGCATGGAGCTGCGGGATAAAGCCGAATTTGCCTATCAGCAACTGGTCGACCTGTGCGGGGTGGATTATTCGCAATATGCCAGGAGCGAATGGCAGACCAATGAGACCAGCACTACCGGGTTCAGCCGTGGGGTCGATGCCGCGAGCATGGGCCGCCTCAGTTTTGGTGATGAACTGGAGCCTGATGATGCCCTGGCCTCACGATATGCCTCGGTCATGCATCTGAATTCTTACCGCAATAACTGTCGGCTGCGGGTCAAGACCTTTGCCGACAATAACGACTTTCCGGTGATTCCATCGGTGACCGGGATCTGGGCATCCGCCGACTGGTATGAGCGGGAGGCGTTCGATCTGTACGGAATCCTCTACAGCGAACACCCGGACCTGCGCCGCATCCTGACCGATTATGGATTTGTTGGCCATCCGTTCCGTAAGGATTTCCCCCTGGTCGGGCACGTGGAGATGCGTTACGACCCCGAGCAGAAGCGGGTCATCTATGAACCGGTATCGATCGAACCGCGGGTACTGGTACCCAGGGTTTCACGCGATGATCATCGCTATGTCGAGGCCTCAGACGAGGTTGCTGAATAATGCCGGAGATCAAGAACTACACACTGAATTTCGGCCCGCAGCATCCGGCCGCGCACGGCGTGTTGCGCCTGGTGCTGGAAATGGACGGCGAGGTCATCGAACGTGCCGATCCACACATCGGCCTGTTGCACCGGGCCACCGAAAAGCTCGCCGAATCCAAGCCGTTCAATCAGTCGATTGGTTACATGGACAGGCTCGATTATGTATCGATGATGTGCAATGAGCACGGCTATGTGCTGGCGATCGAGAAGCTGTTGCAGCTCGATATACCGCAACGTGCCCAGTATATCCGGGTCATGTTCGATGAGATTACCCGTATCCTCAATCATCTGATGTGGATCGGTACCCACGCGCTGGATGTCGGCGCTATGACCATGTTCCTGTACGCGTTCCGTGAACGTGAAGACCTGATGGACATGTATGAAGCGGTATCCGGCGCGCGGATGCATGCGAGTTATTACCGTCCGGGTGGAGTGGCGCGTGATCTGCCGGATGCGATGCCGCAATACGAGGCAAATAAATGGCGTAGCCAGAAAGAAGCCAATCGCCTGAATGACAATCGCCAGTCCAGTCTGCTCGATTTTATCGATGACTTCACCCGGCGTTTCCCGACCTATGTCGATGAATACGAAACCCTGCTGACCGATAACCGGATCTGGAAACAGCGTACCGTCGGTATTGGTGTGGTATCCGAAGAGCGGGCTTACCAACTCGGGTTTACCGGTCCCATGCTAAGAGGTTCCGGTGTGGCCTGGGATCTGCGCAAGAAACAGCCCTATGAAGTTTATGCCGACATGGATTTCGATATCCCGGTCGGTACCAACGGCGATTGTTATGACCGCTACCTGGTGCGGGTCGAGGAACTCCGCCAGTCCAACCGGATCATCAGGCAATGCGTCGAGTGGTTGCGTAACAATCCGGGGCCGGTATTGAGCGACAATCACAAGGTGGTGCCGCCGCGGCGCGAGGAAATGAAAGCGGATATGGAAGGCCTGATCCATCACTTCAAGCTGTTTACCGAAGGCTATTGCCTGCCGGCTGGTGAGGTGTATACCGCGGTGGAACATCCGAAAGGCGAGTTCGGTGTATTTCTGGTTTCCGACGGCAGTAACAAACCTTATCGCCTGAAGGTACGGGCGCCCGGTTTTGCCCATTTGTCGAGTATGAATGAAATGGCCAGGGGGCATATGCTGGCTGATGTGGTTGCCATCATCGGCACCCAGGACATCGTTTTTGGTGAGATAGATCGATAATGACTGAGTCGAATTCCAGCGCACAGGTTTTAACCGAGCATACCCGCGAAGAGATCGATGCCTGGCTGCAGAAGTATCCGGCGGACAAGAAGCGCTCGGCGGTGTTGGCTGCACTGCGTGAGGCCCAGCACCAGAACCACGGCTACCTGAGCACCGAGTTGATGGATGCCGTGGCCGATTACCTGGAACTGCCGAAAATCCAGGTTTACGAGGTCGCCAGTTTCTATTCGATGTTCGAAACCCAGCCCTGTGCCCGCCATTGCGTGGCGATTTGTACCAATATCTCCTGCATGTTGATGGGCTCCGACAGTGTGGTCGAATACATCGAGAACAAGCTCGGGATCAAGGTCGGTGAGAGTACCGAGGACGGACGCATTTTTCTCAAGCCGGAAGAGGAATGCCTGGCTGCCTGTGCCGCGGGTCCGATGATGCAGGTCAATCATGAGTATTACGAAAAACTGACCCCGGAAAAGATCGATGAAATCCTGGATGGTCTGGAATGATGCGGAGGTTGAATAACCATGGCGAATGAAGTCTGTTTTGCAACCCTGCAATACGATCAGCCCTGGTCGCTGGAAAGCTATCTGAAATCCGGTGGCTATCAGGCGATCAAGAAAATCTTTGAAACCAACATGTCACCGGATGACGTCATCGAAGAAGTCAAAACTTCCGGCCTCAGGGGCCGTGGTGGCGCCGGTTTCCCGACCGGCCTGAAGTGGAGTTTCATGCCACGCTCTGCGCCCGGGCAAAAGTATATCGTCTGTAATTCGGATGAATCGGAACCGGGTACCTGCAAGGACCGCGATATTCATCGTTTCAACCCGCATGCCCTGGTCGAGGGCATGATCATCGCTGGCTACAGTATAGGGGCCACAGTGGGTTACAACTATATGCGTGGCGAATTCATGGACGAGCCCTACGCGCGGTTCGAGCAGGCGGTGAAGGAAGCCTATGAGCAGGGCCACCTGGGCAAGAACATTCTCGGCAGCGGGGTGGATTTCGATCTCTATCCCACCCTTGGTGCGGGCGCCTATATCTGCGGTGAGGAAACCGCGCTACTCGAATCGCTGGAAGGCAAGAAAGGCCAGCCGCGTTTCAAGCCGCCGTTTCCGGCCAACTTCGGCCTCTATGGCAAGCCCACGACGATCAACAATACCGAGTCCCTGGCCTCGGTACCGGCGATCATCCGCAATGGCGGTCAATGGTTTGCCGACCTGGGTATTCCCAACAATGGCGGGGTCAAACTGTTTTCCATGTCCGGCCATCTGAATAGCCCGGGCAATTTTGAAATTAACCTCGGTACCCCGTTCAAGGACCTGTTACAAATGGCTGGCGGGGTCAAGGATGGGCGTAAACTGAAGGCGGTAATCCCAGGCGGTTCCTCGGTACCGGTACTACCCGGCGACGTGATGCTGGAATGCACGATGGATTATGATTCGATTGCCCAGGCCGGTTCGATGCTCGGCTCGGGTGCGGTCATCGTCATGGATGAAACCACCGATATGGTCAAGGCCTTGCAACGCATCTCACGCTTTTACTTTTCCGAGTCCTGTGGTCAATGCACACCCTGCCGTGAGGGAACCGGCTGGTTGTATCGGATGCTGACCCGTATCGTGGATGGCAAGGGGCGCCCGGAAGATATCGGCAAACTGGAAGATGTCTCGCACAAGATCGAGGGGCGTACCATATGTGCCCTGGGTGACGCCGCGGCGATGCCGGTGTGGAGTTTTATCAAGCACTTCCGCCATGAATTCGAGTATTACGTAGAACATAAACGCTCGATGGTTGAAACCTCGAGCAAGGCAGCGTAAAGGTTGGCAGCATGAGTGACAGCATAACCATCACTATCGATAATCAGGAGATCCAGGCCGAGCCGGGTCAGATGCTGATTGATGTGGCGGATGCGCACAACATCAATATCCCGCGCTTCTGCTACCACAAAAAGCTATCGGTTGCGGCCAATTGCCGGATGTGCCTGGTCGAGGTGGAAAAGGCGCCAAAGCCATTGCCGGCCTGTGCCACTCCGATTAACGATGGCATGGTGGTCAAAACCCGCTCGCAAAAGGCTATCGACGCGCAGAAATCGACAATGGAATTTCTCCTCATCAACCACCCACTGGATTGCCCGGTCTGTGACCAGGGCGGGGAATGCGAGCTGCAGGATGTGGCGATGGGTTATGGCGGTGATGTTTCCCAGTACACCGAATCCAAGCGCGTGGTGCGCGACAAGAATATCGGACCGTTGATTGCCACCGACATGACCCGCTGCATTCATTGCACGCGCTGTGTGCGTTTCGGTGAAGAGATTGCCGGCCTGCCTGAACTCGGAGCAACCGGCCGCGGGGAAAACGTCGAAATCGGTACCTATATCGAGAAAGCGGTCACCTCGGAATTGTCCGGTAATGTCATCGATCTGTGCCCGGTCGGTGCCCTGACTGCCAAGCCCTCGCGCTATACCGCACGGCCCTGGGAATTGATCCAACATCCCACGGTGGCGGCACATGATTGCGTGGGCTCGAACATCTACGTGCACACCCGCAACATGGAAGTGATGCGCGTGGTGCCGCGTGATAACGAGCAAATCAATGAATCCTGGATTGCCGACCGTGATCGCTTCAGTTATAGCGCGGTGAATAATGCGAATAGAATCCGCCAGCCATTGATCCGGGAAAACGGTAAGTTGAAGGAAACCGATTGGGATACCGCTCTCGCGGTCGCGGTTGAACAACTGCAGGCAGCGGCCAACGAAAACGGTAACCTCGCGGCCCTGATCAGTCCGCAATCAACCCTCGAAGAACATTACCTGCTGCAAAAACTGATACGTGGCCTCGGCAGCAATAACATTGATCATCGACTGCGCCAGGTTGACTTCTCGGTGCAGGACAAGATGCCCTTGATGCCGTGGCTGGGACGTTCCATCGAATCCTTGGAACAGTTGGATTCTGCGCTGCTGATCAGCGCTAATCTTCGTGCCGAGCAGCCGATGCTGAACCATCGCCTGCGCAAAGCGGTTCTGCATAATGGAGCCAGTGTGGCATCCATTGGTTCGGTTTCCGGATTGTTCAATTATCCGCTGACCGCAGACCTGGCCGGTAGTGCCGAACAGGTGTTGCATGACCTGGCTGCCGTGGTATTGGCGCTTGCCAGCAAGACGCGCACCGAACTGTCCAGCGAGTTGACCGCACTGCTGGATAAGGTCAAGGCCAAGAAAGATCATAACGCGATTGCCAGATCACTGGTTAGTGGTAAACAATCAGCGGTAATCGTAGGGATCCAGGCCGTGACTCATCCCCAGTATGCGCTGTTGATGCAACTGGCTGAAGCGATTGCCAGTATGAGCGGTGCCACCCTGGGTTATCTGTCTGAATCGGCCAATAGTGCCGGTGCCTGCCTGGCCGGAGCCTTGCCGCACCGTGGCGCGGCCGGCAGCCAATCCGACAAGCCAGGGCAACACACCCTGGATATTCTGGCTTCTCCACACAAGTTGCTGCTGACTATGGGCCTGGATCCGTGGCTGGATATCAGCAACGGCCCCAGGGTTACCGCGGCCGCGGCGAATAATGATTACATTATCGCGATCAACAGCTTCAGTAATGATTTTATCGATGAGCACGCCGACCTGGTGTTACCGCTGGCCACTTACCTGGAGACCTCGGGCACCCTGGTCAATACCGAGGGGCTATGGCAGCCGTTTAAGGGTTGTGCGGTACCGGTGGGCAGCAGCCGCCAGGGCTGGAAGATTCTGACCGCGTTGGCGCAACTGTTGTTGCCTGACGATGACTTTAGCTATGCCGACTCTGCCGCGGTGCGCAATGAGTTGAAGGAGCTCTGCCGTGACCTGCAGCTGGAAAATATTGTCGGTATCCGTTCCGCGGAGAAAAAATTACCAACCCGTCCACGCAGCCTACAAAAGATCTCCGCTACTGCCATTTATGCGGTGGATGAGATGGTGCGCAATTCCGCTGCGTTACAGGCCACCGAGAACATGCGCGAGGAGAGTTGCCTGCGGGTGAATCGTGCACAGGCGGAAAAACTGGGCATCGAGGAATCGCAACAGGTCCATGTCAAGCAGGGCGAGGGTACCGCGATCCTGCCGCTGCAAATCGACGATGATATCCCGGCCGGTTGCGTGTGGATTCCGAGCGGGATCAAGGCCGTGCTGAACCTTTCCGATGCGTTTGGCAGCGTTGAAGTGGAGAAGCTGTCATGATCAGGGATTCTGTCGCTGCTTTCGTATCCTGGATGCCTGAATGGATGCAGTATTTCTGGCCGGACTGGTTCCAGTACCTGATAGCCACCACGATCAATGTGCTGGTGATCGTGTTGCCACTGTTCATTATCGTGGCCTATTACACCTATGCCGAACGCAAGGTGATCGGTTACATGCAGATCAGGGTGGGCCCCAACCGGGTCGGTCCGAAGGGACTGTTCCAGCCGTTTGCCGACATGTTCAAACTGATGTTCAAGGAGATGGTGGTCCCGACCAATGCCAATGTCTACCTGTTCATCATTGCGCCGGTACTGGCTTTCGCCCCGGCGATGGCCGCCTGGGCGGTAATCCCGTTCAATGACACCCTGGTGTTCAGTGATATCAATGCCGGCCTGTTGTATATCCTGGCGATGACCTCGCTGGGGGTTTACGGCGTCATCATTGCCGGTTGGGCCTCCAACTCCAAGTATGCCTTGCTTGGTGCGATGCGCTCGGCGGCGCAGATCGTTGCCTATGAGATTGCAATGGGGTTTGCCCTGGTCGGGGTTTTAATGGCGAGCGGCAGCCTGAATCTGGGCGATATTGTTGACGCCCAAAGAGGTGATTGGTCTGACTGGTTTTTCATTCCCCTGCTGCCACTATTCCTGGTTTATTTCATCGCCGGGGTGGCGGAAACCAATCGTGCACCGTTCGATGTTGCCGAGGGTGAGTCGGAAATCGTCGCCGGTTTCCACGTCGAATACTCAGGAATGACATTCGCTGTATTCTTTCTCGCCGAATACGCCAACATGATTCTGATCTCGATGCTGACCGCACTGATGTTTCTCGGTGGTTGGTTATCGCCCTGGCCCGAACTCTTGCCCGACAGCATTTTCTGGCTGTTTTTCAAGACCGGCATCTTCATGTTGCTGTTCCTGTGGTTCCGTGCCACCTTCCCACGCTATCGTTATGACCAGATCATGCGCCTGGGCTGGAAGGTATTACTGCCGGTGACAATCGTCTGGCTGGTAGTGGAAGGCATCATGGTTTATTACCAGGTCGGTCCCTGGGCAGCCTAGCGAGGTAATGACAAATGATTAACCGCATCAAGTATTACCTGAAAAGTTTTACCTTCTGGGAACTGTTGAAAGGCCTCAGCGTGACCGGACGTTATTTCTTCAAGAAGAAATTTACCGTGCAATACCCGGAACAGAAAACCCCGCTAAGCCCGAGGTTCAGGGGGTTACATGCACTGCGTCGCTACGCCAACGGTGAAGAACGCTGTATCGCCTGTAAGCTGTGTGAAGCGGTATGCCCGGCATTGGCGATCACCATCGAATCCGAACAACGGGCGGATGGCACAAGGCGCACCACCCGCTACGACATCGATTTGTTCAAATGCATTTACTGTGGCTTCTGCGAGGAGGCCTGTCCGGTTGATTCGATCGTGGAAACCGATATTTTCGAATATCACTTTGAAAACCGCGGGGAAAATATCATGACCAAGGAAATGCTGCTGGAGATCGGTGACAAATACGAAGCACGAATCGCCGCCAGCAAATCAGCGGATGCGGTTTATCGGTAGTAACATATGTGGATTGAAACTGTTGTTTTTTATTTTTTTGCCACGCTGACAGTATTGTCGGCGATATCGGTGATCAGCATGCGTAACCCGGTGCATGCCGCGCTGTTCCTGGTGCTGACTTTCTTCAGCACCGCCTTTCTGTGGATGTTACTGGAAGCCGAGTTTCTCGCCATTACCCTGGTCCTGGTTTATGTCGGCGCGGTGATGGTGCTATTCCTGTTCGTGGTGATGATGCTGGATATCAATATCGCGGTGCTGCGCGAGGGCTTCATCAAGTTTCTACCGGTAGGCATTGCGCTGGCCCTGGTCATGTTCGGCCTGATTTATTATGCGCTATCCGGCGACCAGTTCTCATTGCAGGCGATTGCCGATCCGCCACCGAAAGCGGCGGACTATTCCAACACCAAGGCCCTGGGCGCCGTGTTATATACCGAATACGTATTCGCCTTCGAGGTTGCCGCGGTGATCCTGCTGGTGGCGATTATTGCCGCGATCGCCCTGACCATGCGTAAGCGAGCGGAAACTAAATATCAGAATCCATCTGATCAAATCAGAGTCAAGAAACAGGATCGCCTGAAGGTGATCAAGATGGAGGCGGAGAAGGAATGACCCTTGCATTGACTCATTACCTGGTCTTGGCGGCGCTGTTATTCAGCATCAGTATCGCCGGGATCATTATCAACCGTAAAAACCTGATTATCCTGTTGATGTCGATCGAACTGATGCTGTTGTCGGTCAATATCAATTTTATCGCCTTCTCGCATTACCTGGACGACCTGGCGGGGCAGGTGTTTGTATTTTTTATTCTGACCGTTGCTGCAGCAGAAGCTGCCATCGGGCTGGCGATTCTGGTGGTGTTGTTCAGAAATCGGCAGTCAATCAACGTTGCTGATATCAACGAAATGAAGGGCTGAACCTGCACGCTGAAACGGCGGTGGGTAAGTATTTTTTTAACTGATGAAATATCAGAAAATAATAGGGCTAAAAGTGGGCTGTTTATTACAATTAAACCAGTACAGGTGTGACCAATATCCTGTTCGCCTGGTCAGGAGAGTGGGCTGAGCATGGAACAAGTATACCTGGCGATACCCCTGGCCTCATTGTTCGGTGCGATTGTTGCCGGCCTGTTCGGTAAGCAAATCGGTCGCGCCGGTGCCCATTGGGTAACGATCCTCGGCGTGGCTACCTCGTTTGTGCTGTCTTTGGTCGTGTTGAAAGATGTGGTGTTCGATGGCGCGCCGATCTACAACGCCTCGGTTTATACCTGGATGATCAGCGATGGCATCCGCTTCGAGGTCGGCTTCCTGATCGATAACCTGACCGCGCTGATGATCACTGTGGTCACCGGGGTCTCGTTGATGGTGCATATTTATACCATCGGTTACATGCATGACGACCCGGGTTACCAGCGTTTCTTCAGTTATATCTCGCTGTTCACCTTCTCCATGCTGATGCTGGTCATGTCGAACAACTTCCTGCAGCTGTTCTTTGGCTGGGAGGCTGTAGGCCTGGTGTCTTATCTGCTGATCGGGTTCTGGTACGAACGGCCTTCGGCGAACGCTGCGGCGATCAAGGCGTTCCTGGTCAATCGGGTCGGCGATTTCGGGTTCGCGCTGGGCATCTTCGCGACCTTCGTGTTGTTCGACACGATCAAGCTGGACACCATCTTCTCGCTGGTTCCCGAGCAGAGCGATGCGGTGTTTGTCTTCCTGGGCGGCGAGTTCCACGCGCTCACGGTCTGTTGTCTGCTGCTGTTCGTCGGCGCCATGGGCAAATCGGCGCAACTGGGCCTGCATACCTGGCTGCCGGACGCCATGGAGGGGCCGACGCCGGTCTCCGCCCTGATCCATGCGGCGACCATG